>Ga0208408_1000530_pt1 | contig 24776 bp, 23 predicted proteins | sample ETNtaG_4_FD_185776 | JGI IMG/M metagenome (GOLD analysis project Ga0208408, IMG submission 185776) | Marine microbial and viral communities from oxygen minimum zone, Eastern Pacific Ocean - ETNP201406SV67 (SPAdes) (version 2) | ecosystem: Environmental > Aquatic > Marine > Oceanic ... | reverse complement strand
GTGTGCAGTGCGGATTGTGTGAATCTGCGTGTCCGGAAAAAATAGTCAGTCTTGAATGCAGGATTCTGCTTTCTCCTGAATTAAGAAAAGATCTTCATATACTTAAAGAGGAAGAACCATTTTGCTGTATCAAATGCGGAAAGGCATTTTCGACTCCAAGCATGATAGAAATGATTACCGGTCGTTTAGCAGGCCATTCCATGTTTTCAGAACCCGGCACAATTGACCGGCTGAAAATGTGTGAGGACTGCCGTGTGATTGACATGTTTTAAAGGGAACGGTCGCGAAATATATCTATAAACTGTCTCATTTCGTGCAAAGCGAGAAAGCTATTTTATGTTAAGTGCTAATATTATTAAGTTCCCTCTCCTCGTTCGAGATGACAAATAATTAGTTTAGGAATTATTACGAAGCCATCAAAGCTAATTAAGCAAATTTGTGGATTGCCTTAAGAGGAAATTCTGACAGTAATATCATAATCAAATTATCAGGAGACACTTTGAAAATCAGTGAAGAAAATCAACTACGCGGTGGAATGTATGCTTTATTAGCAAGGCTATTGCGCAGCGTTCCTGATCAAACCCTTTTCGAGCAACTGGATGCAATTGAAACTGCAACCAATGATAATTCAGACAAGAAAAGTAGTAAAGGTCAACTAGGTCAGGCCTTGAATGTGCTAAAACTTGCGGCTAAAAGTGTTGACCGGGAAGCATTGGAAGAGGAGTATCACTCCCTTTTTATTGGTATGGGACGGGGTGAACTGGTGCCATTCGGTTCATGGTACCTGACAGGATATTTGATGGAAAAACCTCTGGGAGTTCTGCGCGAGGATCTCCTGCGTTTAGGCTTTGAAAGGCAGGAGGGAATCCATGAACCGGAAGATCATGCTGCTGCGCTTTGTGAAGTGATGTCTATGCTGATTTTGTCCGAAGATTTGAATGAGAATGAAGCTCTCAACTTTTTCCGTAACCACATTGAACCCTGGATTGACCGTTTTTACAGTGATCTGGAAAAAGCTGAGCATGCTTGTTTTTACCGGTCAGTCGGGACATTAGGTGCAGAGTTTAACCGTTTTGAAAAACAGTACCTCGCTATGCTTGTCTAAAATCTGAACAAAACGTTCCTTTTTTATCTGCATTCATCCTAGTCGTTACCCTTACCTTACGAAACTACTCCCGAACTACGATCAAAGTGAGACATTCTGTCCTCCCTGAGACATTTTAGCAGGGTCTCCTCGTTAATTTCTTCACCCGTTAGTCATATTAGTTATTATTTTAGATTATTTTTCCGAAAATCTTGGTCTTTGAATTGCTGTATATTCTGCCAATGTAAACGACTTTAATTTTATACCCCACTTCGGAGGAAGCAATGAGTAAAAAGGAAACAATAACCGGACGACGAGGTTTTTTAAAAGGAGTAGTAGCTACAGGTTCAGGTGCAGCTGTGGCAATCACAGCAGCTAAGATGATTTCTCCGGAACGAGTCGAAGCTTCACCCGGGAAAGATGAAAGCCCTTCAAAGGGATATCATATGAGTGAGCATATTTCCGCTTATTATAAATCGACTTCATTTTAGGTTTGGGGACTGCTAAGTATTTGCCTGGTTAACGTTCAGGTCATAATGCTGCTAAACGTCAACAAACAAACAACAGGAATTTTAGTAATGGAGAAACAACAATGAAATTGATTAGAAAAAAAGTAGAAGATCTGGAACAGACGCAGGTTAGCTCCGGAGGTTTTAAAGGAGCCTCAGTGGATCGAAGAACTTTTTTGCGTAATTCCGGATTAGCGGCAGGAGGCACGGCACTGACGTCGATGCTCACGCCGGGTATGATGAAAAAAGCACATGCCGCCTCTGGTAGTGCAGGGGGAGGAGAAACCGAGACAGTTCGTTCGGTCTGTACTCACTGCTCAGTTGGTTGCGGTGTATACGCTGAAGTTCAAAATGGTGTTTGGACCGGCCAGGAGCCTGCTTTTGACCATCCGTTTAACTTAGGGGCCCATTGTGCTAAAGGAGCTTCCGTACGCGAGCACGGCCACGGTGAACGCCGTCTTAAGTATCCGATGAAACTTGTGGGCGGCAAGTGGAAACGTGTTTCCTGGAACACAGCCATTGATGAGGTGGGTGATCAAATGCTGCAAATACGGGAAAGATCCGGTCCGGATTCCGTGTATTGGCTTGGTTCCGCGAAATTCAACAATGAACAGTCCTACATGTTCAGAAAATTTGCCGCTATGTGGGGTACTAACAATGTGGATCATCAGGCCAGGATTTGTCACTCCACTACAGTTGCAGGTGTTGCAAATACCTGGGGTTATGGTGCCATGACCAACTCATATAACGATATTCATAATAGTAAAGCAATGCTGGTTATTGGGGGTAACCCTGCGGAGGCACATCCGGTTTCTTTGCTCCATTTGTTCAAAGCGAAAGAGCAGGGGGCTAAATTATTGGTGATAGAACCACGCTTCACAAGAACCGCGGCGCATGCAGATCATTTTGTGCGCATCAGACCTGGTACTGATGTGCCGATTATCTGGGGCATGATGTGGCACATTTTTAATAATGGCTGGGAGGATCAGCAATTTATTGATCAACGGGTCTTTGGAATGGAAGATGTGAAGGCCGAAGTCGAAAAATGGAACCCTGCTGAGGTAGAACGTGTTACTGGTGCTGATGAAGCAACTGTAAAAAAAGCAGCACAGATAATGGCAGAAAATCGACCAGGAACATTCATCTGGTGCATGGGCGGAACGCAGCACACAGTAGGAAATAACAATACACGTGCTTATTGCGCTTTCCAGTTGGCTCTTGGAAACATGGGTAAATCAGGAGGCGGAGCAAATATTTTCCGTGGGCATGATAATGTGCAGGGTGCTACTGATTTCTGTATTTTGTCGCATAGTCTTCCAGGTTATTATGGTTTGTCAGGTGGTGCTTGGAAACACTGGTCGCGTGTTTGGGATCTTGATTTTAACTGGGTTAAATCCCGTTTTGACCAGAAAGCCTATGAAGGCAGCAAATCACCAATGCATACTAAAGGTATTCCAGTTTCACGCTGGATAGACGGTGTGCTTGAGGATAAGGAAAATATTACTCAGCAGGACAACATCAGGGCCATGGTCCTTTGGGGGCATGCACCGAACAGTCAGACTCGGGGCAAGGAAATGAAAACCGCCATGGAAAAATTGGATTTGATGGTCATCATCGATCCTTACCCTACTGTTTCGGCTGTAATGCATGACCGGAAAGATGGCGTGTATCTTCTGCCTGCATCAACTCAATTTGAAACCTACGGATCTGTGACCGCTTCAAACCGCTCACTGCAGTGGCGTGACAGAGTAATTGCACCTGTCTTTGAATCACTTCCGGATCATACAATCATGTACAAGCTGGCACGGAAGTTGGGGATGCACGAACAGTTTACAAAAAATATCAAGGTTGTAAACGATGAACCGTATATCGAAGACATCACACGTGAATTCAATAACGGAATGTGGACTATTGGTTATACGGGGCAAAGTCCGGAGCGTATGAAAACACAGCAGAAAAACTGGCATACTTTCAATACAACCTCTCTTAAAGCAGAAGGAGGGCCTGCGGATGGCGAGTACTACGGATTACCGTGGCCTTGCTGGGGGACTGCCGATATGAAACATCCTGGTACTCCAAATCTTTATGATCCAAGTAAAGCAGTTGCGGATGGCGGACTTAATTTCCGTGCCCGTTTCGGTGTGGAGCGTGAAGGAGTGAATTTGCTGGCTGAGGGGTCTTTTCCGGTAGGTAATGAGTTACGAGACGGCCATCCGGAATTCAGTATGGCCATGCTCGAAAGACTTGGATGGGACTCGGATTTAACGGCTGCTGAAAGAACGGCGATAAGAAAAGTTGCAGGCAGCAAAACCAACTGGAAAACAGATCTTTCCGGAGGAATTCAGCGTGTCGCGATAAAACATGGTTGTGCTCCATTTGGAAACGCAAAGGCAAGGGTAAAGGTCTGGACATTCCCTGATCCGGTGCCAATTCATAGAGAACCACTCTATACCAGCCGTCGGGATTTAGTGACTAAGTATCCGACTTATGCGGATCGGAAAAGTCATTACCGCCTGCCAACCCGATATGAGAGCATACAGGCCACAGATCATTCAGCTCAATATCCGTTGATTTTGACCAGCGGACGTCTGGTGGAGTATGAAGGCGGCGGGGATGAAAGTCGATCAAATCCCTGGTTGGCAGAACTGCAACAGGATATGTTTGCGGAAATTAATCCGAAAGACGCAAATGATAATGGTATCCATGATGGCCGTGATATCTGGCTTGAGGGAGCTGAGGGGGCACGTGTTAAAGTGAAAGCATTAATCACTAAAAGAGTTGCTCCAGGAGTTGTCTTCATGCCTTTCCATTTTGGAGGACACCTTGAAGGAAAAGATCTGCGTAACAAGTATCCTAAAGGAAGCGACCCCTATGTATTGGGGGAAGCAGCCAATACGGCAATGACTTATGGATATGATTCTGTCACACAAATGCAGGAGTCTAAGTGCTCGCTGTGTAAAATTGAACTGGCATAACTGAGATAAGAAAGGAGAACCAATGGCTCGAATGAAATTTCTCTGTGACGCCGAACGTTGCATTGAATGCAATGGCTGCATCACAGCTTGTAAAAATGAAAATGATGTGCCCTGGGGCATAAATCGCCGGAGAGTTGTAACTCTTAAAGATGGTGTCCCGGGTGAGAAATCAATCTCAGTCGCCTGCATGCACTGTACTGACGCGCCTTGTCAGGCTGTCTGTCCGGTAGACTGCTTTTCTACTACACCGGACGGTGTTGTTTTGCACAACAAGGATATATGCATCGGTTGTGGATACTGCTTTTATGCCTGTCCCTTTGGCGCACCGCAGTTTCCGCAAAACGAAGCATTTGGTGTGCGTGGAAAAATGGACAAATGTACTTACTGTGCAGGTGGTCCGGAAACAGCGGACGGTTCGGAGGAAGAAAAAAGGAAGTATGGTTCCAACCGTATAGCAGAAGGTAAGCTACCTCTCTGTGCTGAAATGTGCGCGACTAAAGCTTTGCTGGCTGGTGACAGTGACCAGATTTCACAAACCTACACGTCAAGGGTCATGCAACGTGGGGGACGTCCTCAAACATGGGGCTGGTCCAGCGCATACGGAGAATAGAGGAGATTCATATGATGAATTCAGAAAATAATGCTGCAGTTGAAGTCAGCCGCAGAAAACGCCGCAATCGAAGGATTTTGTGGACGTTTGTTGCTATGTGGGTGATGGTGGTTTTAGCACCAATTCCCGGTTATTTTATGACCACGGATACTGTACAGGCCAAAGGCGAATTCACTGATAATCCTCGCTCCGCTTATTGGGGAGAGGTTAGACAGGGCGGAAGTGGTTACACGACTGACAAGGGGCTGGAAGCAGGCAACTTGGTCAATGACGGCGGCGAAGTTTGGCGTGTCTTACGTAGTGATATTATTTTACCGTATGGTGCATGGTTGATTGCCCTCGCAATTGTGGCGATCGGTGGACTGATCGCGTTTGTGGGAACACAGAAGATTGAAGGAGAGCTTTCCGGGACCAAAATAAAACGATGGAATAGCTACGATATATGTATACATTGGGTTGTTGCGGTTACATTCTTTATCATGTCAATCAGCGGTTTGATCCTGCTTTACGGAAGGGCGGTTTTGATACCTCTTTTTGGTAGAGAGGGTTTTGCCGGGCTTGCCATGCTTTGCAAAGACGTTCACAACCTGCTGGGAATTCCTTTTTCGGTAGCTCTGGTGATGATGATTTTACCGTGGCTCAAAGACAACATGTTCCGTTCAGAAGACGCGGAATGGCTGGGTAATGCCGGGGGAATGTTTGACGGCAGCCATCCTTCGTCCGGTAAGAATAATGCCGGTGAAAAAATCTGGTTCTGGATGCTGGCAATCGGAGGCACTGTGCTGATAGTTTCCGGAGTAATTCTGGTTATGCCTAATCTTGAGCCGCTTCGAAGTACAATGATTTCCATGCACATTCTGCATTCTGTCAGCGGTTTGATTTTGATTGCTGTTTCATTGGGACATTCATACATGGGCAGCTTTGGAGTAGAAGGTGCTTTAGATGGAATGCTAACCGGTGAAGTAGACGCAGCATGGGCCAAGCAACACCACGATTTGTGGTATGCTGAGCAAATGGGTGAAGAAGCACCTGCAAACGAAAAATCCGCTCAATCTTCAACTACTGGCCCTGCGGGACTTTCAACCGGTAAAGTATCTGCTTCATGATTCTCTATCGTCTGTAATACTTTAGACTTATAAAGCGGGGTTTCCATTCGGAAGCCCCGTTTTATTTTTCCCTCCTCTTTAAAAAAATACTTCTGTATAAATTCTTTCCATTTGCCTTGCACAAGAATTTAAGTTGTGAGAGCATCTAGAATTTTCATCCGTTATTGCACGGAATCTCAGAACGCCAGCCTGGCTGGGATTTTGAGGCTGAACTTGACAAGTCTTAAATTTAAATTTAATTCCTTGAAAACAGTTGGTTAAAATGAAGCCAAAAGCTGATATTCGCATGCGCGGATTTCTTAAGCGTACACCTGTTAAAACTTTGCTGGCATTGATCAAGGAACACTCACAGTTGTTATCTTCAGAAGATATACTCACAGTTGAAGCAAGCGGCCGTATTTTGGCTCAGGAAATAATTTCACCTGTAAATGTGCCTAACTTTGATCGATCTGCCATGGATGGTTATGCACTGAATGCTGAATCCACTTTTGGAGCATCTACTTATAATCCGTTAATGTTCCGTATAGTCGGGCAAGTTACTCCAGGAGAAACGTATGATTCCGAAGTTCAGTCCGGAAAAGCTCTGAGTATCATGACCGGAGCTCCTCTTCCAAAAGGCACGAATGCAGTTTTGATTGCAGAAAATGCTGAAATAGTAGGAGATCAGATACAGGTTCTGGATGCGGTATCTCCCGGAAAACATGTTGGACAGATTGGAGAAGATATTAAGAAAAACCAGTCTTTACTCAAGAGCGGTCGTTCTCTCCGTCCTCAGGACATTGGTGTGTTGTCCAGTATCGGGTTGAAAAATGTTAAAGTTATCCGGAAACCGCGTGTCGAATTATTGATCACCGGAAACGAATTGCTGAAACCCGGACAGCAAGCTGACGGAGTAAAAATCATTGATTCAAATTCGGTCATGCTCTCACCACTAATTAAACGTGATGGTGGTGTTTTAAAAGCAGTTCATCATCTTCCAGACAACCGCAATTTATTACAGCAGCATTTAAGTGAATCCACTTCGGATCTAATATGCGTAACCGGAGGTACTTCTGTGGGAATTGAGGATCATGGACCAATCCTGTTAGATGAACTCGGTGAATTACTGGTACACGGAATACCAATGCGTCCCGCCGCGCCAACCGGATTTGGACTTATTTCTGGAAGTTCCGGTGGCAATACAAAAAAAGTGTTTCTGCTTCCTGGAAACCCTGTTTCCTGTTTATCTGCCTATGATTGTTTTGTCGGCCGTTCGCTGAGGATGATGGGTGGGCGTGCTGCAGAATGGCCTTACCGGACTAAAATTGTGAAACTTGCTACTAAAATTTCTTCGCAAATTGGCAGGACTGAATATGTGCGTCTCCGTATTGAAAACGAGCGTGCTTTTTTTATCGCTGCCGGTGGTGCGTCAATTCTGTCTACTACAACTCAAGCGGATGCTTTTTTGTTGACGGAAGAAGAATCGGAAGGATTTGCTGAAGGCGAAGAAGTACGTGTCTGGCTTTATGATGAATAATCCAAGCTGCATTGGTATAGATAGTTATTTCCCATATATTCTTTTTCAGTAAAGAATTGTATGAATTTTTGAAACATCATCGTTTATGAAAAAAACACTATTAGTAGCTCTATTATACTTTTTTTGTGCTGGGCTTGTTCAGGCAGAACCCATCAGACTAGCAACGACAACCAGTACCGATAACTCAGGACTGCTAAAGGTGCTCATTCCGTATTTTGAAAAGCAGACCGGACATGTAGTGCATGTACTTTCGGTCGGTACTGGACATGCACTTCGTATGGGGCAGGACGGCAATGTAGATGTAGTACTTGTGCATGCGCCAACTGCGGAAATGCGCTTTGTTGATGCAGGATATGGCTTAAATCGTCGCAATCTGATGTACAATGATTTTGTGATTGTCGGACCTGCTGATGATCCGGCGAATATCCATGGAGAAAATAATGCAGTGAGAAGTCTGCAAAAAATTGCCCGTGGAAAACTTTTGTTTGTTTCGCGTGGTGATGATTCAGGGACTCATAAAAAGGAACTGTATCTCTGGAAAAAAGCAAAGTGGATACCGGAACTATCATGGTATCGTGAAGTAGGACAGGGCATGGGACGTGCCCTGCAAATGGCGAACGAATTGAACGCTTATACAATTACTGATCGGGGAACATGGCTGGTTATGCGCTCCCAGTTGTCGCTAAAATTATTAGCAGAAGGTGATGCGGAATTATATAATCCTTACAGCATAATCGCGGTCAATCCCGCACGTTATCCAAGTATCAATTATCTGGGAGCCATGTCCCTGATCGCTTGGTTGACCTCAGTTGAAGGTCAAAACCGTATCAGAAATTTCCGTCTTGAGGGACAAGCTTTGTTTATCCCAACTGCAATTAAAAACTGAAATGAACGGATTACTGTTAACTACTCAACAAGCATTGCAATTACTATTATACGGTGATGCAGAATTGTGGACGATTGTCCTGCTTTCTTTTTCGGTCTCACTCAAAGCAATTTTGTTAACCACTCCTTTTGCGCTGCTACTGGCCTTTGGTTTAAACCATGGGAATTTTCCAGGCAGCAGAATTATTCTTGCTTTCTTTAATTCACTGCTTTCAGTGCCTACTGTTGTAGTAGGATTGTTCTTGTATGTACTGCTGACCCGTCAAGGTCCTTTTGGTGATTTAAAGTTATTATTCACTCAAAGCGCCATGGTTATTGGGCAGATGATTCTATGCTTTCCTGTTCTGGTAGCATTGGGTTATGCGGCAATTCAGGCTGCGGACCGTAGAGTATGGGAGACAGCACGTACCCTGGGTGCACCTACTTGGTTTACAATCCTGACTATATTTTATGAGGTACGTTTTGGTTTACTGGCGGCAGTACTTACCGGATTTGGCCGAGTTATTTCGGAGGTTGGAATTTCGATGATGGTTGGTGGTAATATCATGGGATATACCCGCAACATAACCACTGCCATTGCCCTTGAAACCAGTAAAGGAGAGTTTGCTCAGGGGATCGCACTGGGGCTGGTTTTATTGTCACTTGCTTTTATACTGACGGCATTTCTGAGTTATATTCAGAGTAAACAAGGAGTCACTAAATGACCGAACCGTTGTTTGTTTTTCATGGTATTGAAAAATCTTATGCTGAAGTTGAAATTCTACGTAAAGTTGATTTGTCTCTTTACCCTGCAAAGTGTATTTTGCTCACCGGAAAAAACGGCTCCGGAAAAACCACTTTGTTGAAAATCCTAGCCGGACTTGAAAAACCAGAAAAAGCTGAAATAGAACTTTCCGGAAAGTCGCGCTGTTGGAAAAAAGCCATGCCCACTATACGTAAGGAAATTATTTACCTGCACCAACAGGCGTTTTTGTTCAGCGGTACAGTAGAATCAAATGTTTCTTATGGTTTGCGCTTCACCACTTTAACCCGCAAACAACGCAGGGAGTCTCTCAAGAAAGCGCTTGAATGGTCCGGACTGACTGAATTGGCAAAACAGCAGGCAAATACTTTGTCCGGAGGTGTTCAGCAGCGTGTTGCTTTTACCCGTGCCTGGATTTTGAAACCGAAGGTACTATTGCTGGATGAACCTGTTTCCAACATGGATCAGGAGTCAAGGGAGCAAGCGTGTCTTTTAATGCAGCAGATGAAGTCGGCAGGTATGTCAATTGTGATCACCAGTCATGTTCCGCAATATTTTGGAGGACTGGCTGATGTACAGTTTGATCTCGCAAACGGACGATTGCTACAATGAGCATTTTCAAAAGGCAGTCAGTTCAGCAAAAGTATTGTAGTTGAAACATTAAGTTGAATCAAAAATGATTATTTTATGTTAACAGTAACACCTCCTCTGCTTGGTTTTTGTGCTTATAGCGGCACCGGAAAAACAACCTTGCTGACACGTTTGATTCCTGTTTTAAACCGTAATGGCTTAAAAATAGGACTGGTGAAACATGCTCATCACCAGTTTGATATTGACCAGCCGGGGAAAGACAGCTATGAGTTGCGAAAAGCCGGAGCTTGTGAAATGATGGTTGCATCAGCAAAACGCTGGGCACTCGTCCATGAGTCTCCTGAAAAAAAATACGATCCGTCACTCGAAGAACTGCTGCCGCATTTGTCACTTAGTGAATTGAGTTTAGTTTTGGTTGAAGGGTTCAAGCATGAACCACTAGAAAAGATTGAACTGCATCGGCCGAGCATGGGGAAACCATTGTTATACCCAAATGACTCCAGCATAATTGCCTTAGCAACAGATTTACCTCCAAGCGAAAAAATGCAGTTACCCATTTTGGATTTAAATGATATAAATGAAATTGCTGATTTCATCAAACAGCGATATTTAAAGCATTAATTGGAAACTCATAATTTCACCTAGCTTAATGTTTTTAACAGGTAATCAAGTCTGAATAAAATGAACAGTTCCATCAACACATCTGCCGCTAGCAAAAAGAATTTAGCTGATGAATCAGTAAGCATAGATTCCACAGTCGAAATGCATAAGCGAGTTTTTTCAGTCCTGGTTATAGATTTTGAACGTTCGCTGCGTGACTTTCTTAAAAAGGGGCTGACTCCTTTCTGCACAATGCTGAAGTTGGTTCCCAATGTTGAGGAAGCAGAAGAGTTATTGAAACATTATCATTTTGATTTACTGATTGCGGAAATCAGTGGTCAGGGCCAGGAAGGTGTAGAACATCTGAATTCGTTGCTGAAGAACACAAAGTCAAAAGTTATTTTCACCTCAAATGAGACAGATGTAGACACAGTTTTAGCTGCCTTACGGATGGGCGCAGTAGAGTTTTTGCAGAAGCCTTTTCGGATGGAACAAATGCTGGTAAGCGTTCAGCAGGTGACTCAGCGGATTGGCCAAAAAAATGAAGATGAGGCATCATTTCCAAATAATACCGAAACAATTGACCTCACACTGGGTGGTATGATTGGTCGATGTGAAATCATGAAAGATATGTGTGAAGTCATTGGACAGATTGCCCCAACGCCTTCATCTGTACTTTTAGAAGGCGAATCCGGAACAGGCAAGGAAATGGTGGCAAACACAATTCATCTGATGAGCGGTCGTTCCGGACTTTTCGTACCTGTTCATTGTGCCACTATTTCTCCACAGCTTTTGGAGAGTGAATTGTTCGGGCACGCGAAAGGCGCTTTTACCGGAGCACACCAGGCAAGAGAGGGTTTGTTTCACCATGCAATTGGAGGCACTTTATTTCTGGATGAAATTGGAGAGATGCCTTTGGAAATGCAGGTCAAACTCTTACGTTTCATGGAGGAAGGAACAATCCGCAGGGTTGGCGAAAATCAAGAATCACCTGCTGAAGTACGCATCATCTGCGCCACCAACAGGACTTTGGCTGAAGAGGTTAAAGCCGGAAATTTCCGCGAAGATCTCTTTTTCAGGATCAACGTTCTCATGATTCATTTACCTCCTTTACGAGAGCGTTCAGAAGATATTCCATTGCTGGCAAAGCACTTTTCCGAAGAACTTGCACCTAAACTAAAACGCCCACCACTAGAATTCAGTAAAGCAGATCTAACATTTTTTAATAATTACAACTGGCCTGGAAATGTGCGTGAATTGAAAAATGTGGTTGAACGCTCAATGCTACTGAATCGTTCACTTGAAGAATGCTATCAAGCTGGAAGTAATATAGATTGCCTTGTCCCTCCTGCCTTAAATGGCAGAACGGAAGAACTTGAACTCTGCGAAGTTGAAAAGAATCATATTTTGAAGGTTCTGAACGGTGTCGATGGAAACAAATCAGCAGCATCCAGGTTACTGGGAATTGCCAGAAAAACCCTGGATCGTAAACTCAAGGACTGGAACGCTGAACTTTAATTAGCGAGCTAGCTTTGGGCGCGGTATTTTGAGTTGCAGATTAAAGAGTAGCTTGTAAAATCAGGCTTGGATACTTAAAAACGTCAAAACAAAATAGGTTGTTTTCTCAATGGGCATTTACTCTGTTTTTAGCAAGTCCGCCTACTCTTTTTACTACTCTCCAATATCATCCTTCAACGAATTAATATAAGCATGCAGTTTTTCGAAATCAGCTAAATTATCATCTGTTTGCAGTTCCTGATACTCCACGCAACTGCTTTTTACAGCAAGCCATTCCTCTGCATAATAAGTCGCCAACAATAGTGTTTGAGTCAGCAGGGCATATTTCCTTTGTCCTTGTGTATCATGGTTTTCAAGGCAAGTTTTTTCTTCTTCTCTGAGCTCGCGGAAAACCTGCGAGATACGATCCAGATTGAGTTGCGCTGTAGACCTGTTTGAATCTCCCACCTTTACATCCACTCTTTCTCTGAGATTATCCCAGAATTGATCTGCAATTCTTTTATTGAGTTTTTCAAATATCAACAGTTCAAGTATGTGCCATTTTTGAAAACTGGACATTGAAACATCTAGGAAACAACGCTCCAGAGGTGAAAGCTGGTTGTGTTTAGCAACCTTCATCTTTCCTTTACCACTCAAAAGCCATTCTGCGCGGTAGCCGTGTTTCAGTTCAATTGAGTTTGCGAGCGGTTTTGTCAAACCTGCCGGACCAGTCAAAACTTTATGGAAAGAAGTCGGTTTCAAACCTATACTTTCCGAAAAAGCGCGGCTTGATTTTCCAGATGCCTTAAAAACTGTGTTGAGGCGCTCCCGTACCTCTTGTTTGTGTTGCTCTAATTCAGTCATACGAGATCTGCTGTATCTTGTTTTTAATTTGACGCATCAGTAATAGAATGTTTCCACTTTTAAAATATAAGCCAGTTTCTTAATGCTCACCGCCCCAAATCAACTTTCCGCTTTCACTAAAGTTGTATCCACCTAACTGTCTGGCTTGTTTCAAAATAACCTGAGAACGCAAATGTTCCAGAAATGTTTGAAATATTTTACGAAAATAAACATCACGACGCACCGCAAAATCTAAAGCTTCCCAGCCGAGCTCAACGAATGCCAATCCAAATTCCGTAGCAACACTACGTGTTCCTGTAGCTGCGTCTACCTGTCCGGTAACTATGAGTGCCGCGGTTTCACGATTGGAAAACACTTTTACTGTGGAAGATAAATCATTGATTTTCATGCTGTGCTGAGCCAACAACTCATTGAGAAAATGCAGCGTCCCCGAACCATCCTGACGAATTCCCCATTTAAGTTCCGATCTTAGCAGAGACTCGGATGAGCAATCTGTAGGTTTGCGGTCAGGATGAATCATAAAACCTCTCTCCCTTTTAAACGCGCGTACAAGTACCCACTGTTGATGCTGTTTATAATTCTGAAGCAGAGCTGGATGCCGTTGCGGGCTTTCCTCGACCTCTCCCCAATTCAAACAACTGGCGTTGACTTTCTGAGCGGAGAGTAATTCCAATCCAAGTCTGGTTCCGGTTCCGGTGTAGCTCACCAGAGCGTGTGATTTCATGTTGTTTGAAAGTCTGAGCAGCGTCCGGTAAAGCAGGGGATCCTCACTTCCTGCTATCACCAGCCGGTCAGTAAATACACCTCCATGCGCTGATTCGAGCATCCATCGATCGATGAGTTCACGTGGGAACATCCATTTCCCTGTAACTTTTGTCGCGGGAATTTTTTCTTCTGTGGCGAGGGCATATATTTTTTTCTCGTTAAGCTGCAGATATTCCGCGACTTGCCGCACGGTCATAAAACGACTGTTCGAATTGTTCTCGCTCATACTCCTAATTCAGCTTTCCTGCGACGTTCACGACGGGTGCTGTCTTCGCTGTTATTTACCGAATCTTCAAATCTGGAAGTAGTTTTTTCTGGCGGTTTTGCGTCAAAAATCAATGTGTCCACACCGTTGTAGACAAGAAAATGTTTTCCGCCTGCACGGGCAATTGTGGTTACGCCCAGTTCTTTTGAGAGTTCCATTCCCATTTGTGTGATTCCGGCACGTGAAAACAAAACTGGAATTCCCATTTGCGCAACTTTGATCACCATTTCTGAAGTCAGGCGCCCAGTTGTGTAGAATAACTTGTCTTGACCGTCTATAGATTCTAAAAGCATGTGTCCGGCAATTGCGTCAGTCGCATTGTGTCGACCAACATCTTCAATAAAAATCTCAATCTTTTCACCTTTGCACAAAGCGCAACCGTGAACTGCGCCGGATTTTTTATAAACATCATTATATTCACGGATATTATGCAAAAGACGGTAAAATGAAGATTGTGCTAAAGATGGTTTTGCCAGGTTTATATCTGCTAAATCTTCCATCATATCACCAAACATGGTACCTTGCCCGCATCCGGAAGTCACGGTACGTTTTTTAAGTTTTTCCTCCCAACCCTCACTGCCGTTCCGGGTGACCACCACCGCGGCGTCAATGTCCCAATCAACTTGTACAGCTTTTATTTCATCCGCGCTTTTAATAAAACCCTGATTGTGCAGATAGCCGATTGCCAGCAACTCCGGATATTTACCCAAAGTCATCAGGGTTACAATTTCCTGTTTATCCACATAGATGGTTAAGGGACGTTCCCCGGTGATGTGAGTTTCACGGGTATTCCCAAATTCATCCGTTACGTTTACCGGATATGACGCCGCGATACCGGCATTTGTCATCTCTGGTCGGTTATTCTTGTTTTGTTGATACATGAGGTCTCGACCTTTTCATCTGCTTCTTGTCTGCTTGAATACTTGCAATTTTCGTTTATAAAATCACTAGCTGTTAAAATCGAAACAGGATTTGGCGGTTGGTGCCGTCCTTTTATTAACGCCCTTTCCAGACAGCCTGACGTTTGTTGATAAAAGCGTCCACGCCTTCAGACACATCTTCCGCCATCATGTTGCAGGCCATTATTCCTCCGGCGTATGCATACGCATCTTCCATCTTAGTTTCAAGCTGTTTGTAGAACATTTTCTTTCCGGTGAAAATCGCCACCGACGATTTTGACAGAATCGCGTCAGCCAATTTTTGAGTTTCTTGATCCAATTTATCAAGGGGTGCCACACGGTTGAGCAAACCCCAGTTGAGTGCAGTGTCTGCGTCAATAAATTCACCTGTCAGCAATAATTCCATCGCACGTTTGCGTGAAATATTGCGACTCACCGGAACCGCGGGTGTAGAGCAAAACAAACCGACATTGATTCCGGATGTCGCAAATCGTGTCCCCTCTGCCGCCACCGCTAAATCACAGGCTGCTACCAGTTGACAGCCTGCTGCAGTCGCTATTCCATGAACTTTGGCAATGATTGGTTGAGGCATTTGATTGAGAGTCATCATCATCTTGCTGCACTGCAGAAAAAGAGTTTGATAGTACTCCTCTTTGCGTTTGGCAATCATTTCTTTTAAATCATGTCCGGCACAGAAAACCTTGCCAGCACCTTGCAAAATTACCAGCCGCAAAGCTTCATTATTTGCGATGGAGTCCAGTTCCACCTGCAGTTTTGCCAACATTGCTTCGGACAATGCGTTGAATTGTTTCGGACGGTTGAGGGTCAAAGTAACAACGCCATTTTCTTCCTGACGAAGAACAAGATCTTCGCTCATTGAATGACTTTCCGGAATTTGCTTTTCTGCAGGTTTCATTTTTCTCCTGAATTGTAAAGATGGTTTTGGTGAAGCATAATCAAGTATCTCTCTATTGTTGGTACTATACACTGTGCCGTTAAAGTGGGGAAAATGTCAAACGCATGTTCAACCAGAGGCAAACGTAAAAAAACGGAATCCTTAACTTTGTGAGCTTGCAGTACCTCCCAGAATGCCTGCGTTTCTGTTGCAGAAATTAGTGCGTCGGTTTCTCCCTGGATCAGCAGAAAAGGAGGTGTCTTTCCCGAAATCCAATTTGCAGGAGTAATTTGCTGATAACGATCAGGTTGTGTTTCCGGAGTTCCTCCGCAAAGCATTTGTAAAACTCCAGCTTTTGCCGGAAATGGAGTCCGTTCGTCAAAAGGCTCACTGAAATTGAAAACACCATAAAATGGCACACAGCCTTGAATACTGGTATCCGTCTTCTCAAAGCCCGGTTGAAACTCCGCTTGGTTTTGTGTGAGCGCCGTCATTGCAGCTAAATGTCCGCCTGAGGAACCTCCAGTCGCAATGATGAAATCCGGATCTAAACCGTGTTCTTCCGCATTATTTCTAATCCAGCGCAAAGCATGTTTGACATCAATCAAGTGTTCAGGGAAAACTATGTCCGGACTGAAACGATAGCTGACGGAGAAACAGACCCAACCGCGTGCTGCCATGCGTGCCATTAAAAAAGAGGCTTGCCGTTTACTGCCAGTAATCCATGCACCGCCGTGAATTTGCAGGATTCCCGGATGTTTCTTTTTTGTGTTATGAGGTCGGTAAATATCAAGTTTAAGTTGAAACCCTGCTTGCTGATGAAAAACCTGATCACGGATAATTTCTATACGCGGATCATCGATAACCTTATTTGGATTAAACCAACTGTGCCAGTCAACCTCGAAAATCCTACGGGGAGCAAGCGGTGACGGATAAATCTTTTGCCATTGAACACCCAAATATGCTTCCATCTGCTGCTCAAGACGCTCAGGTAGATTGAGCATAATCCAGAGACGCAGCATCAAAATTGTCCAGCCGCTAAAATGAACTAGAAGTCCGCCCCAACCAAGAGGCTGGCTATAAATTTCCGAATATGAAAAAAGAAGCAGGATACCTGCATTGAGCAGAATCCAGTGTGGCAACAGATCACCGACCAGCCAGCTCAGTACAAAAGAAACAAGGATTGCGCGGAAGGATGAATTTGAACGTTTGGCAAGAGGCCGGAAAACATTGACAGTCAGAAAGACTGAAGCCAATGTCCAAAATATGAAGAGAAATGTGACCATGCGGCTTGGAAAAGCGATGCAGAGTCCTCTTTTTTAACTACCGAGTTTAAAATGCTCTATAGGAAAATTTTCAGAATTTTAAAAAAACCTAGCAGTTAAAATAACAATAGGAAATCAGCGTTTAGAAAATTGATATTTTTTACGTGCACCGGGTTGACCGTATTTTTTTCGTTCAACTTTACGTGAGTCACGGGTCAGCATTCCAGCTTTTTTGAGAACATCACGTGAGTCTTCAATTGCGAGCAACAAGGCACGTGAAATTCCGTGACGAATTGCTCCTGCCTGACCAGACAATCCACCACCATGTACGTTGATGAAAATATCAAATTGATCGAGAGATTCAGTCAGTTCCAGCGGTTGACGCAGAACCATTTTAAGTGTCTCTCTACCGAAATAATCTTCAACCGGTCTCTTGTTAACAACTATTTCTCCTTTTCCGGGACGGAGATAAACGCGGGCTACGGAGTCTTTTCGGCGACCAGTACCATAGTACTGGACAGTATTTTTTTTTGCCATAGGTCAAATATTAAGGGGCTGAGGTTGCTGAGATTCGTGAGGATGCTCCGAACCTGTGTAAACTTTTAAACGTAGCAGGGAACGTCTGTTGAGACTGTTTTTTGGCATCATGCCTTTGACAGCACCTTCTACAATGCGTTCAGGATGCTTTTCCTGTAATTCAATATATTTTGCACTTTTGATTCCACCTGGATAACCCGTATGGTGGTAATACATTTTGTCTTCTTCTTTCTTTCCACTGACATGTATTTTTTCTGCGTTAACAACAATTACAAAGTCTCCTGTATCAACATGCGGTGAAAAAAGTACTTTATGTTTTCCTCTAAGAACATGCGCAATTTTTGTTGCCATCCGGCCTAATGTCTGGCCTTCCGCATCTACTACCCACCAAACCCGTGGGTTTGTGCCGTTGTAGAAATCTTCTTTTCTGGCAAATTTAGTATTCATTAATATCTCTATCTCGTTTTGTATGAAATCTGGGCAACTATTGTTTATACAGCCTAATAATATGCTGTCGCTAAACCCATTAATAATGATTTAAAATTAAGTTTTTTGCAAGATCTTTATCTATTATTTTGAAAATTACTAAAAGCTCCAGCCGCAAAAATTATAATGTTAATCCATATATGTAATTAACTTAAAATCACAAAGCAATTATATCAGATGCTTACAGGTTTCTCAACTCCTGTTTTCACAGAGAACAAAATTATGCACGAATTTGTGAATAAGAACTAACAATCAGTATTGTGCTAAATCTGCCTGTACCGCGAAGCATACGTATTTTGCTTAAACCTGAATATCTATGTAGGCAAAAAATTAAAGCGGCTCAGCGGCAAGTACCTTGTTTCTTCCACTTGCTTTACCTTTGTACAAACTGTCGTCAGCCTTTTTAAGCAAAAGATCTTTGCTATCTGCGTCTTCCGGAAAAGTGGCGACTCCAAAAGTACAGGTGAGGTTACCCAGTGGTTGTTGCTGTTGATATGGGAATTTTTCCACCTCAATTGACTGGCGCATTTTATTTGCAATCAGCATAGCACTGTCTTTTTCACAGTTTGGTAAAATAACAACAAATTCCTCTCCACCATACCGTGCCGCAAGGTCACCTCTGCGGATATTGTTTTTGAAGATGGCAGCAACTGAAGCAAGGACAACGTCACCAAGTTGATGTCCGTGTGAATCATTATAATGTTTGAAGTGGTCCACATCTGCGATGATAAACGAAAACGGTTGTTTCTCTTCCGGGTAAAGAGTGAGCATTGCTTCCAGAAATTCATCCATCCTGCGCCGGTTGGCCAGTCCAGTAAGTCTGTCGGTATCTGCCGCGATTTCAACTTGTTCCAGTTCTTGCTGGCGGTAATGATCTTTACGAATTTTAATGAGCAGATGCTGCAGGTCAAAAGCTGAAAAAGGTTTCAGTAAAAAATCCGTTACTCCCAGGTCTGCAAGAAATTGTCGGTTCTCCTCTTTTTCACAGTATTTACTGATAACGAGTATCGGCGCCTGATGTGAACTACAAATTTCTATTAAATTACGGATTTCACCAGACTGAGCAAGGCCTCGCGCAAGCATTTCCGGATCAATAATTATAAAATCAAAATTATTTTCAAATGGCTTTTTAAGAAAATCTTGAATTGAATCCAGTTCTAAAACTCGAGACTTCTTCCAGACATTTCCCAACGTCGATTTTATTGTTCCGCGGTATTGTGGTTCCGGATCAAGGATTCCTATTAGCGGACCTGGATCTTCATGTGAACGCCTATTCTTTTTCAGCAGCGAACGTGCAGTAAAATGTCTGAGTTTTTCTGCGAGAATGTGTGAAAAAATATAATATGCAATCGAAACTTTTGTGTCATCTTCGGCTACTGTAAAAAGGTGATTAGGAAAAATGACTACCTGAGAATCTTCTTCTGCAATTACGTCTGCATAAGGATTTGGATTATCAGAAATAACGGACATTTCGCCCACGACTTCTCCTGGATGATTCAGACGCATGATGAAATGATTCTTTGATGTTACCGCAAGTGATCCTTCAAGCAGTACAATTAATTCCGGCGGTTTAGAGTGGTTCTCGTGCATGAGATACTCTTCCGCTTTCAAAGTGACAAATTCACCCTGGCGCAGCATTTCCTTGAGCAGAGACAGGCTGATTTTTTTAAAATAACGGCAGGACTTGATGATTTCAGCAAATTTATCCAAATCCGGATTTTCCTTGGGTGAGGAGAGTGTTTTTCGTTGCATTGGATTCTTTTCTGATTTTCTTCTAAGATGTTGTAAGCTCCCTCATTAAACATATTAGCATGAAGTGTGTTTCTATCTAGACTATGCCATGAATCCGGAGCAATCACAACACTTAGGAAATAAAGAATGCTGCCTATCATCGGAATAGTCCTTGTCCCTGGAATCCTCTGGGGTTGGGTTTTTTATCATGCACAGTGTTACAAAAAAGTGTACCTGTCTTTACTGTTGCTTTTGTTCATCGGCGGTATGGGATCTGGACTGCTGGCACTGGTTTTAAATCATGCGGTTGAAAAGTACACACTTTTCTGGCCAGATGCGCTTTGGCCGCAGATTATTGTATTCGGCAAATCTATTCCTTTGCTCAGTTCCGGATTTTGGTTTTTCGTCGGGTTTAATGAAGAATTTGCGAAATTAATTGTCTTGCTGGCGGTAGTTTATCCCAGCCGGCATTTAAAGGAAGTTTTTGACGGAATACTTTATGTGGCTGTTGTTTCCGTAGGATTTGCGACACTGGAAAACTTTTATTATCTGGATCAGTACGGTGTGGCGGTTGTCGCCGTAAGAACGGTAATCACTATTCCGGCTCATGCTTTTATGAGTGTACCAATGGGATATTATGTAGCAAAATCACGTATGCTGCTTGAGGTATCTGATGAAACAAAATTTAGTTTTTATTTGCCGATGTTGACGATTATTCAGGGTTGGTTTATTTCCGCGTTTCTACATGGTTTGTATGATTTTTTCCACTCATTGAAGATGGAGAGGACTGCATATTTACAGATTATGGTGATGGGAGGAATCAGTATCTGGCTAAGCAGAGTTGCTCTACGTGCAAGCAGGCGTCAGATTCTGGGAGACTCTTCAGGTAACGGATTGCAAAAAATGAAAAATTCCTGATTAATGCTTTTACGGAAGCATCACTTTTACATAAGTTCCATTTTCAGAGTGCCTATAATCTGCAGTACATGGGGTCGAATTTCTGTTTGCTCGTAGAACAGCTCAAAATCTGTCAACAGATAATTCAGAGCTTTCTGTTGCACTTCTGGTGCTTTGTTAAGAGCAACCACACTGCTCAGCAAATTGATCAAATCCAAGGTTTGTTTCTTGGAAGAAGATTTATCAAGACCTGTCTTAATCATATCCAGACTGTCTAAAATCAATTTTGATTCGCCTATTTCGTTGGAAATGTTGGCCAGTTCCTGAATAAGAATGAAACGGTCTTTATCGGTAGACTGCTGGAACTGCTCGAGCAGTAGCTTGTAATTTGCCAGATTAATGTAGCGTTGTGCCCCTGCGTAATCAGGTGAGTGCAGTGGGACCTTAGACAAATCTACTAGCGCAAGTTGATACTTTTTTTGCTCAAAAGCCGTCACTCCTTTTTTGAAAGGCACCTTCTGAATCATCCAGACTGCTTGTGGATAAAAAGGAGAACTCTGGTCAATTTCTCGGAAATGGGCCTTTGCCTCTTCGTATTTACTTTCACTTAAGGCTTTTTTACCTGACTCATAAGCATCATTTGTTGGTTCAGTAGTTTCTCCAAACCAACTACAGCCTGCTGTTCCTGCAGCAATCAAGATTCCTAGAAAAAAACTTAATAAGTTGCTATTTCTATTCATAATTTGTGTCAGCTTTTATTTTCCCCAATGGCCTCTTTTTCGCGCCTCTTTGCCATCAAGTTTACGGTAACACCGATCACCAGCATCATTCCTGCAAGAATCAGCAAAAAGACACTCCACGAAAAAGCCTCTTTGAACACTACCAAAAAAACTATACTGACCAGCAGTAGTGTGGGAATTTCATTAAAAAGCCGGAATTGTTTTCCGCTCCAGCCGCATTTTTCATACAGCAGATTTTTACGCAGGTGACCGCACCACAAGTGATAAAGCACCAACAGGATTACCAATCCTATTTTTGTGTGAATCCACGGTTGCATTCCCCACTCCACTAACATGGCGGTTCCGAAGAAAATTGTGATGCACAGGCCGGGCCAAGTAATTCCGTAATAAAGTCGCTTTTCCATCATAGCGAACTGTGATTTCAAAGCCCCGCGTTGTGGTTCTGGACGCTCATCAGCTTCCCGGTGATAAACAAATAAACGGCCTAAATAAAACAGTCCCGCAAACCAAACAATGACGCCAATGAGATGCAGAGCCTTGAAATAAAGTAATATCATGTGAAAAAATATTGTGTTTTTATGTGAAGCAATCGCAAATTGTCCTCATTCCTGTGAAAGCGGTAATGACAAACAAGTGTGTTATTTTGACTTTTTACATGAGCTTCATGTTTGAGTTTATTATGATCAGCTTTTCAAACAGGAACATCTGTTGATAAGCCAAGCTTATTTAATTGTGATTGAATGTTTGCTTCCTGCAACAAATTTAAAAACTGTCTTACTTCCGGACGTTTCAGACGCTTGTTTGGAATGATAAAATCATATTCCTCATCCTGCATTTGAAAAAAATCAAGACCAGAATCTTCGGCAACTGAGTGGATTGCGATCCCCCAATCTGCTCGTTTTTGTGCAATTGCCGCTGCTACAGAATTATGTGATTTAGCTTCCTGGAAAAATCCTGAAGGCCGTTGGCCTGCTAATAAACGGTCGAGCAAAATCCGTGTTCCGCTGCCTAAATTTCTGTTGATCATACGTACGTTTTGATCTTCCATTAATTGCCGAATCGTCCCTTCAAAATTCTGTTTGATTAAAGCAAAACGTGAATCATCTTTACGAAACAGTAAGCCCTGACTGCGGCGGTAGCCTTTAATCAAATCAAGTTCCGCTGTCAGCAGATGTTTGTTATATTGATTGGAAGCTTCATCAAGCAAATGCGTGCCTGCTAGATCACACTCGCCACGCTGGGCTGCCAGAACACCACCCATGCTTCCTACTGCGAGGAACTTACAGGAAACGCCGCGTTTCTGCATTTCTCCAAGCAAAAAATCGAGTCCCACGCAATGGCTGCCGATAATCATCAAATCCGGAGGACGCGCTGATTCTCCAAGTAAATGGATGGTTGTTTCCTCGCCGGCTTCCAGCATTTCGGTGTTGCGCGGAATTTCCATAAAACCATCTGCCCGGGCAAAACCAGTGATAGAACCCGAACCTTTTCCTGTAGAATATGCACTGAATCTATCCTCGTTACGTACCAGATGGACAAGGTTAAATTCGGTACGCCCTTTGTCGGAATTCAAACGCAGCGGAACTTTTGCCTGAACATGAGCGCTGCGTTCAGGGGTAAGGCCTGCCAGTTTACGCAGAACCGGAGCAATGAATTTACTGAAGGTAAATGTGGAAGATGTGGGGAATCCCGGCAGGATGGCTGCAGGAATTCCATCTAGCACGGCTAGACAAAGTGGTTTCCCGGGTTTGAGTGACACCCCGTGAACCAACACGCCTGGATTGCGGAACTTTTCAAAGACACGGTAATTCAAATCTCCTTCGCCTTTTGAGGTACCTCCGGAAAGCAGCACAAAATCCAACTCAAGTGCATTTCGCAGAACCGTTTCCAGTTGTGCTTCGTCATCTGGAACAATACCAAAGCGTACTGCTTCGCAACCAAGTTCTTCCACAGCATGGGCAATTACGGTTGAGTTTGAGTCATAAACTTTTCCCATTTCCATTTGCTCGCCCGGAGCAATCAGTTCATCTCCAGTGGAAATTACTGCTACTTTTGGTCTTCGCCAAACCGAAACATTTGCTTCACCCAAAGCGGCCAAAGTTCCGGTTTCGCGATAACCTAGGAGATCGCCAATGCGAAGTACCACTTCACCTGCACCGATATCGGAACCTGCGAGAGAGACACCGGCGTTTGGCACAATCGGTTTCAGCACCTGAATCATGTTTTCTGCGGGCTCAGCGTGTTTAAGCGGAAAAGTATTTTCGATCATCACTACACCGTCGGCGCCGCGAGGCAGCACTCCACCGGTAGAAATTGTGGTAGCTGTTCCCGGAGCGACATCTTCCTGTGGAACCACACCACAGGCTAGAATTTCCGGATTCATTGTCAACAAAACCGGAGCTGTTTCCTGTGCACCAAATGTGTCTTCCGCACGCAGCGCAAATCCGTCAAAATTACTGCGGTCAAAATAAGGCACATTGTGCTGCGCCACAATATCACATGCTAAAATTCTACCATGAGCATCTTCCAGCATCACCAATTCTTCGCCCAGAGGCTGAGGCTGAACGGCTTCCCAAAATATCTTTTCTGCTTCCTCTGCAGTTGCTAAATTTAAAAATTGCTGCTGTTTCATGTTGAAAAATTAATTTTGCTCATTTGGATTTGGCACTTGCTATAAAACTGCATAAAGCTACGGGAAGGAGTAGCGTGTATTTTAATAAACAAAACTTGCTTCCGTTATTGCCAAAATTTGTGTGTTTTGATTACTGAACATGCAAAAAAGGATACATCAGATGTACTAAAATTGCCAATCAATGTGTTAAGCGGACGGGATTAGCCCCGGGACCAGTTTGCGGTGGGTACGGTAGTCCCACTCTCCTTAGCGGGGGGTGGGTCTTGATTTTCCATGTCACATATATGATTTTAGTTTTATTCTACCTCATAAATAACACTCCTGGATTCCCGCCTGAGGTAATGACAACTTAGAATTAACGTAAATGGGAAAACGCAATGTAAGGGAAAGTACAATGGAGTAAGGCTGAAAAATCTTTCGCCCCTGCAACCAATTGAATTGAACAGGGTTTAGGGCAAAAAATCAGCTTCAACTAACGGAATGTGCGTTCAGGATTGCGTCTGCAAGTTCTACAAATCCGGAAGCGGTACTATTTTTTGTGATCCAGCGAGGTTGTTTTTCCAGAGTATCTGCGAAGTCCAAAACATTAGCCACCCCAACAGAGTTTTCAAAAAAGCCGAACATAGGCTCATCATTAGGTGAGTCTCCGCAAAAGACTATTTGATCCTGTGCAGAATCCATCTCA
>Ga0208408_1000525_pt1 | contig 24980 bp, 39 predicted proteins | sample ETNtaG_4_FD_185776 | JGI IMG/M metagenome (GOLD analysis project Ga0208408, IMG submission 185776) | Marine microbial and viral communities from oxygen minimum zone, Eastern Pacific Ocean - ETNP201406SV67 (SPAdes) (version 2) | ecosystem: Environmental > Aquatic > Marine > Oceanic ... | reverse complement strand
TCTGTTCAGAAATTGCTTTCTGTTTTTAAACAATTTATTACGACCGCAGAGCCGAGTGTGCATCCGCCGAATGTTTCGATAACACACTTCCTCGTCACCTAATTAAAGGCCTGGCGCTAATATTTGCTCGTTAAAGCAATTATAACTTAATTTCTTTAACTTAGGTAATTATTAATTTTTGAAAGTAGCTCATGAGAGAAATTTTCCATTGATTCTAGGCTTCTTGCTTCAACTAAAACCCTTAATAATGGCTCCGTTCCAGAATTTCGTATTAAATATCTACCATCTAAATCTAGTTTTATTGACATCTCTAATGCTATTTGATTAATAAATTCAAGTTCTTCTTCGTTAAGAGACTTCTCTAATTCAATATTTGTTAATTTTTGAGGATATTCAATTAGGTATTTTTTTCTAAAATCAGCAATTGTAATATCAAAATAATCTATAGCTTCTAAAACTAAAAGACAAGTAAGCAAAGCATCTCCAACTGGCAAATAATCACTTAAAATAATATGCCCTGATTGCTCTCCACCTAATTTTGCATTGTTTTTCTTCATAGCCTCAGCAACATATTTATCGCCAACAGGAGTTTCAATTAAATTGAAACCAAAATCAGTCATAGCAATTTTAAATCCATAGTTAGACATAACAGTACTTACAACAAAATCACCATTTAAATTACCCTTTTCTGATAGATATTTGGACAAAATAGTTAGTAAAAGATCTCCATTAACAACTTGTTGATTTTCATCTACCATAATCAATCTATCTGCATCTCCATCAAATGAAATCCCTACTTGGCCTTTAGATATATTTTTTTGTAAGTTTTCAGGAAATGTTGCACCACAGTTATTATTTATATTTTTTCCATCTGGGTTATTAGAAATTATATTAAACTTTGCCCTTTTTGCTGAAAGCAAATCTTCAATAATTTTAAATGCTGAACCATTTGCAGCATCAATAACTAAATCAAATTTATCAAATTTAATATCATTAACATTCTTCAGATATTCAAGATATGCATCATTACCTTTAGTTGAATTTTCAATTGATGCATTATCTTTGGGTAAATCGATATTATCTAATTCCATCTCTATTTGTATTTCTAAATCATCATCTAATTTTGAACCATTCTTTCCAATCAGTTTTATTCCGTTATATTCTGAAGGATTGTGAGAAGCAGATATTATTACTCCCAGGTCTTCATTAAAAGTGTCTAATAAAATTGGCATTGAGCCTGAAGGTAATATTCCGTAATTAGTTATAGTTACTTTTTCTGAAAACCCTTTAACAATCCATTTAGTAATTTCGTCACAAGATTCTCTTGTGTCTAAAATTATTGCAATTGACTTAGGTCCTAATATTTTCTCAACTGAAGAAAAGATCTTTGTTACTATTTCCTCTTTAAGAGATTTTCCAGGTATTCCCCTGATTCCATCTGTTCCGAAATATTTTTTCAATGAAAAATTATCTTTTAGTAAATTGCTCAGCTCTTCGTGCTTTTTTCAATCCGTACTTTTTACGTTCAACTTTTCTTGCATCTCTAGTAAGTAAACCGGCCTTTTTAAGTTTATCTCTTAATTCTGGCTCATATTTTATAAGTGCTCTAGAAATTCCTAAAGCTACAGCATCAGCTTGTGCTGATAAACCACTTCCATTTAAATTAACTTGTAAATCAAATTTTTTCTCTAGATCTACAACTACAAAAGGTTTATTAATCTTCATTCTCATAGAAGGACTTGGGAAATAGTCATCTATTTTTTTTCCGTTAAATATGTACTCTCCAGATCCTTCTGATAATCTTACTCTTGCTACTGATGTCTTTCTTCTTCCTGTCCCAAGTAAAACTTCACTCATTATTCTTCAACTTTCTTTATATCAAAATTTAATTCTACGGGATTTTGTGCCACATGTGGATGTTTGTCTGTCGAATAGATATGGAGTTTTTTGATAGTTGCTCTTCCTAGTCTGTTTTTAGGCAACATTCCCCAAACAGCTCTCTCTATAATTTTTTCTGGTTTCCTTTTTTTTAATGAAGAAAAAGACTCCTCTTTAATACCGCCTGGATACCCTGAATGACTATAGTACATTTTTTGATCTGACTTATTTGCTGTTACTTGAATTTTATCTGCATTAATTACCACTACATGATCTCCAACATCAAGATGTGGGGCATACTCTGGCTTATGTTTTCCTCTAAGAACTTGGGCTACTTCACTTGCTAACCTTCCTAATGGTAAATTAGACGCATCGACTAAGTGCCAATTACGATCTGACGCCTCTATGCCTTTAAATGTCGTTTTTGTATTCATTTTATAAACCCAAAGAATTGTAACGAGCTTTCAGTATAAGTTCCTTTCATATTTAAGAAAACTAGTATTTTATTTTCCATAAATATAAACCATGCGCTGGAGCAATAAAATTAAATCTTGTTTTATTAGGCTGTTGCAATGATTGCTTTAACTCTTTTTTTGTAACTTTATTCTCTAATACAGCTAATTGACAACCAACTATTGACCTAACCATATTATGCAAAAATGAACTTCCTTCAATTGTGTATGTAAAATAATCATTGGATTTTGACCATTCACTTTTTGATATCTCTCTGTATGGATCCTGACCTTTTCTGAGTTTTGAGTAATTCTTAAAATTTTTCCTACCTACAAATATTTTTTCTATTGATTTCAATTGGCTAAGCTCTATCGGTGTTCTAACTAAATATCTATAATTTCGATTATAAGGAGTCCCTTTGTCGTTTCCCTGAAGAAAGTATTTATAGACTCTAGATTTCGCTTCAAACCTAGGATGGAAAGAATTTTTCACTTTTTGAAACTTTTTAATTTTTATTTCATGCCCTAAAAGGGAGTCTAAAGAGTTAAAAAAAGAAGGATCTAAATTTTGACTAGTTTTCAAACTGAGAATTTGTGATTTAGCATGGACACCCGCATCAGTCCTTCCTGCATAATTTAATTCATAGTCTTTAACAATTAATTTTAAAGAATCCTCTATTTCAGACTGAATAGTTCTAACACTAACTTGTTTTTGAAATCCATAAAATGATGAACCGTCATAAGATATTTCAATTTTATAATTGTTCAATTTAGAATACGATTTTTAATGGTCCTGATGTCCAAATTAAAATAAAAAGAAAAACAGCCCCAGAAATTTTTGCATTATTTTTTTCAATAAAAAAAGCATTTTCCAATGATTTTGTAATTGCAAGATACATCCAAAAAAAGATTCCTAAAGTTAAAATCTGTAAAATTCTTAAGTCAATAAAAGAAATATAAGACTGTAAGAGTAACCCCAAGCTTATAAATAAAACTAATCCATGGCTATATCCAGTGATTGAAGTTACAGAATTAATATCTAAATTTTCTTTAAATACTTTACCTAACATGAACCACATACCAAGACTTGAGAAGACCCAAGCAAATGCTCCATCTAAAATGCCAAAAAATACAATATCTGACAAATTATTAATTCCTGAAATGAATAAAAAAGGAACGTACAAAGATAGCAAGCTTATAAAAACTATTAGGAATGCATTACCTGACTCATACCTGTCGTTACTTATTTTTTGTATAGTATCAATATCAAATTTTATGAATAGCTTGAATTGTTTCCAAACATCTTTAAATGTACTCAAATTATACTAATTCTAGAATAGCTAACTCTGTTCTGTCACCTTTACGGTAAGTAGTTCTAGTAATCCTTGTATAACCACCATTTCTTTCTAAATACTTAGGACCAATTTCATCAAAGAGCTTTGCTACAGCTGCTTTATCTTGAATCATTTTTAATACCTGCCTTCTATCATGAAGGGTTCCTTTTTTTGCTTTTGTAATTACCTTCTCTGCATAGGGTTTTACAATTTTAGCTTTAGTAATTGTAGTTTCAATTTTCTCATGCTGAATTAAAGACCTTATTAAATTACTTATAATTTGATCTTCATGAGCTGGTGACCCACCCAATCTTTTACCTTTAGTTGGTCTAGGCATCAGAATTTTCTCCAGAATCAAGATCAGAACTAGTTGGTAAACTCAAACCAAGTTCATCTAGCTTTGCAACCAGTTCATCAAGGCTTTTCTGACCAAAATTAGTTAAATTTAGCAAATCATCTTCGGTATATTCAAGAATTTGACCTACAGTAGTTATATTTTCTCTACCTAGACAATTTCTTGGTCTTTCAGAAAGATCAAGAGCATCAACAGACAAAGAAAGGTCTGGGGAGCTTCCTTCAGAAATGGTTAGTTCACCTAATTCGAGTCCAATTCCTTCATCAATATCCGCAAATAACTTCCATAACTCACCTAAGGTCTTTCCAACAGATGAAATTGATTCAGTTGGTTTAATTGAACCATCTGTCTCAACATCAAGTGTTAGCTTATCATAGTTAGTAACTTGACCAACCTGTGTTGGAGTAACAGAATAATTAACCTTAACTATCGGTGAAAATATTGAATCAATAGGTATAAAACTTGAATCACTTGTTTTATTTTTATCAGCTAAAATATATCCCACACCATGTGAAATTGAGACTTCCATATCCAAATTTCCTTCATTTGATAATGTGCAAATCTTTAGATCTGTATTAACTACCTCTACACCTGCTGGACATTGTATTTGGGAAGCAATTACTTCTCCTGGGCCTTTAGCTTTAATAGTCAAAGTATGATCTTCTAAATCTTGAACATTTAATACAAGTCTTTTAAGGTTTAATAAAACATCTAATACATCCTCAACTACTCCTGGAATAGAAGTGAACTCATGATTAACTCCTTCAATCTTTACACCAGTTACAGCAACACCTGGCACTCTTGAAAGCAACGCCCTTCTCATAGTATTTCCAAGTGTTAATCCAAAACCTGGCTCTAAAGGCTCTATCGTGAATCTTGATCTATTTTCACTTACCTCTTCTAATGATATTTCTGGTCTTTGTAGTATTAGCAACGTTCAATCTCCTCTCTAAAATATTTTATTTTGAATAAAGCTCTACAATTAATTGTTCTTCAATTTGTTGACTTGCGTCATTCCTTGATGGTGTTGACAAAATCTCTATACTCTTTTTGTTTTTTTCTACATTCAACCAACTTGCTTGTTCTCTATCTTGACCGGTGTCTAAGCTGTGTTGTATGGATATCATATTTTCGCTGCTCTCTTTAATCTCTATTTTATCCCCAGGTTTGACTTGTATTGATGGAATGTCTACTAATTTTCCATTCAATCTAAAGTGACGATGTGAAACTAGTTGTCTAGCTTGTGGCCTAGATGAAGCAAAACCTGCTCTATATACAACATTATCCAATCTTGATTCAAGTAATATTAATAAATTTTCACCTGTTATGCCTGACATTCTTGAAGCTGTCTTATAATAATTCCTGAATTGCTTCTCCAAAATTCCATACATATACCTAACTTTTTGTTTCTCTTTTAATTGAGTACCGTAATCGGTTTCTCTCATTCTTTTTCTTCCATTCTCGCCAGGCGGATAAGGCCTATCTTGAAGTGCTTTATCACCTTTTTTATTTTCAAAAACATTAAATCCTAGTCTTCTTGAGACTCTAACTCTAGGTCCTGTATATCTTGCCATTATCCTCTTCTTCTTTTCTTTTGTCTGCATCCATTGTGAGGTGTTGGCGTTATATCTTTGATTGTTCCTACATCCATACCCATGTTTTGCAAAGTTCTTACTGCAGTCTCTCTTCCAGCACCTGTTCCGCTTATTACAATATCAAGCTTATGAACACCGAATTCTGTTGCTCTTCTGACAGCTTCTTCAGCTGCTACTTGTGCTGCATAGGGTGTCGACTTTCTTGATCCTTTAAATCCTACGGAACCACCTGATGTCCAAGCTATTGTTTCTCCATTAGGATCAGCAATATTTATAATCGTATTATTAAAACTTGCTTTGATGTGGGCTACACCAGAAGAAACTTTTCTTTTAGCCTTCTTTTTTGACTTTGATTCGACCATTACTTAAGAACCTTCTTTGTTCCAGCTACAGCAAATCGTGGACCTTTTCTTGTTCTCGCATTTGTGTGGGTTCTTTGTCCTCTTACAGGTAAGCCTGTTCTGTGTCTTGTCCCTTGATAAGTTCCTATTTCTGTTTTCCTTCTAATGTTTTGAGATACATCTCTCCTTAGGTCTCCTTCGACTCTAAAATTTGCTTCGATATATTTTCTAATTTGTGCAACTTCATCATTTGTTAAATTACTAACCCTTGTATCAGGGTCAATTTTCAAATCACCACAAATATCTTCTGCTCTTTTTGCTCCAACTCCGTGTATATATCTTAATGAAGCTATAACCCTTTTTTCTCTAGGTATATCAATTCCAGAAATTCTAGCCATTACTATTTAACCTTGTCTTTGTTTGTTTCTAGGGTTCCTTTTGTTAATAACATAAAGTTTTCCTTTACGTCTTACAATCTGGTCGTTTGGACCCCTCTTTTTAATACTTGCTTTAACTTTCATTTATGTCTCCAAGTTATCCTACCTCTTGTTGGATCATATGGTGATACTTCCATTTCAACAATATCTCCTGGAAGAATCCTTATATACCTCATCCTCATTTTTCCTGAAACATGTGCTAATAATTCAGCACCACTTTCAAGCTCAACCTTAAAAGAAGCATTTGGTAAAGTTTCAGTTACTGTTCCCTGAACTTTAATTATATTTTTCTCTTTTTCTACCAAATTAACCTTGATTTCAAGACCGATATACAAGAATAATGCGATTTAAAACTATTACAAACACATATTTAGAATAAGTTTTCAGTAAAAACATATGTTCCTTCTTCTGTTAGTCCAATTGTATGCTCAAAATGTGCTGATTTTGATGAATCTAACGTTTTTACGGTCCAACCATCTGAATCTACTACTGTTTCTTCAGAGCCAATATTAAACATAGGCTCAATACATATAGCCATTCCTGTTTTTAATTCAAAACCTTTATTTTTTTTACCATAGTGTGGTACTTGTGGTTCTTCGTGCATTTCAAGCCCAATACCATGCCCAACATAATTTTTAACATTTCCATAGTTATTTTTTATAGCAATTTTATCTATTTTATGCCCAATAGTTCCTAATTTTTGTCCATCTTTCACTAATTTTATTGCTTCATTTAAAGCATGCTTAGTAATATGCATTAACTGTTTATCTTCATCTGATACTTCTCCTACACCAAAAGTAAAAGCAGCATCTGCATGATATCCTTCATGAGATACACCCACATCAATTGAAATAATGTCTCCATCCTGAACTATATAGTCATTAGGAATTCCATGAACTATAACTTCATTTGGGGAGGCACATATGTATGCAGGATAATCTATTGCTCCAGGCTGAGGGTATCCTAAAAAACTTGAGATAACATTAGATTTTTCAATTATTCTTTTTGCTATATCATCAAGTTCTCTGAGCTTCATACCAGGTTTTGTACTTTTATATATTTCATAATGTATATTTGATACTACTTTTCCAGCTTTAATCATCTTTATAAAATCTTCAGGAGTTTTGTAAGTTAGCATATTTAATAACTAAAATTCTTTAGAAATTAATTTGAAGATATCATCAATATCTCCTACAGCATTAACTTTTGTTACTATCCCTTTATCTTCATAAAAGTTAATTAAAGGCTGTGTGTCTTTTTGGTAAACTTCAAGCCTGACTCTAATAGAGTCTTCCGTATCATCAGATCTCCCGCTAATTTCACCTCTTAATAGAATTCTTTTTGTTAGTTCTTCTTGACCAGCTTCAAAAACAATTACTTTCCTAACAGGAAAATTTTTACTAATCTTTTCTAAACTCTCAGCTTGTGGAAGTGTTCTTGGAAATCCATCAAGTATTGAACCTCCTAAACAGTCTTCATGACTCAATCTTTCGATTAACATTTGAATAACAAGATCGTCAGGAACTAGCTTTCCTTCATCAAGTAGAGACTTTGCAATTTTACCTAAATCAGTTAGTTCTCGTACATGCTCTCTCAACATATCACCAGTTGAAATATGAGCTAAATTAAATTCAGAAGCAACTCTTAGTGCTTGTGTTCCTTTTCCAGCACCAGGAGGGCCTAAGAAAACTACTAGATCGGTCAATCAACAAACCCTTCATAATTTCTCATACTTAATTGACTATCAATTTGTTTCATGGTTTCTAAAGCTACTCCTACTGTAATCAAAATTGATATACCACTAAACCCCAGTGGTATATCCCATATTGCAGAAGCTATTGATGGAAGAACAGCAACAGAAGCAAGGAAAACAGAACCGGGCAAAGTAATTCTATTGATTATGTGTGATAAATAATTTGTTGTTGATATACCAGGTCTTACACCAGGTATAAAACCACCTTGTCTTCTTATCATGTCTGATTGTCTTACAGGATCAAATTGAATTGTTGTATAAAAATAAGTAAAGAAAATGATTAACATCCCTAAGAAAAATATATAAAACCAACTTGTTCCTTGTGAATTTGCTAAATTTACATCAATCCAATTTCTAATTCCTGCAGTTATTCTATTGTCCTGTGGTAAAGATGTAGCAATTAGGGCAGGGAAAAATAAAACACTAGTTGCAAATATAACAGGAATCACTCCAGCGCTATTAACTTTTAGAGGTATGTAAGTACTTTGTCCTCCCATCACTTTTCTTCCTCTAACTCTTTTTGCAAATTGTATTGGAATTCTTCTTTGTCCTTGTTCAACATAAATAATTCCAACAATCATTAAAAAGAACATCAAAACTAATACAGCAAATTGTCCTACCCTGCCTTGTCCTGCGGTAACTTGATAAGCACCTCCGAAACTAGCTGGTAATTGGCTTACAATGCTTGCAAAAATTATTAAAGACATTCCATTACCGATTCCTCTTTGAGAAATTAATTCTCCAAGCCACATTATGAATGCTGTTCCAGCTGTCATTGTTAAAACAATTAAACCTACCCTTGAAGGTGTATAGTTAGGAATTAATGAAATACCACCTGTAAGGCTTCCTCTTGAAAAAATATAAGTTAATCCTGTCGACTGTAAAAGAGCCAATACAACAGTTATATAACGAGTCCACTGTGTAATAACTTTTCTTCCAGATTCTCCTTCTTCTTGGAGTTTTTGTAACCTTGGGATTACAACTGTTAAAAGTTGCAAAATAATACTTGAAGTAATATATGGCATTATCCCTAAAGCAAATACAGAAAAAGTCTCAAGAGCTCCGCCAGAAAATAAATTAAGAAGTCCATAAATTCCTGCTTGAGTTCCAGACTCTGTAAGCCTTTGAACTGCTTCTAAATCTACTCCAGGAACAGGGACTGCAGCACCCAGTCTATAAACACCAAACATTAACAAGGTGAAAATTATTCTCTTCCTAAGGTCAGGAATCTTAAACATGTATTTAAATATAGATAGTTGCAAATTAAACCTCTATAATCTCGACTGTTCCGCCAGCTTTTTCAATTTTTTCTTTTGCTAATGTACTTACTGAATGAACTTTTACATTAATGGAATTAGTTAGCTCACCATTTCCTAAAATTTTTACTAATCCTTTTTTTCTTGTAAGGCCCATTTCTCTAAGTGTATCTGTATTAACTTCTCCTTCCAAGTTTTTAGCTTGAAGGTCTGATACATTAACTACTACATATGACATCTTTGGTTTATTCTTTAAACCTCTCAATTTTGGAATTCTTCTATATAGTGGTATCTGACCACCCTCAAAATATGCTGGAACAGTTTTTCTTGCACCTGTACCTTTGGTTCCCCTACCAGCAGTTTTACCTCTTTTACCAGACTCTCCTCGTCCTTTTCTTAATTTTGACTTACTTGAACCAGGAGTAGGTTTTAGATGGTGATATCTTAATTTACTCATTATTAAACCTCTTCAATATTCACCAAATGTTTGACAACATTTAGCATACCTTCTACTGAGCTATCAAGCTCTCTTTCAACAGATGAATTAATTTTTTTTAAACCTAAAGATTTTATTGTTTCTCGAGATTTATGACCTTGACCAATAAGACTTCTCTTAAGTGTTATTTTAACTTTCGACATCAGGTGCCTTTGTTTTGGTTTTTCTCTCTGCTTTTGTCTTTTCAAAAGCTGCTATTAATCCTTGAGGAGCAATCTCTGATGGTTTCTTCCCTCTTAAAGCTGCGACCATGTCTGGTGTCCTTTGATTTAAAAGACCATTCAATGTTGCTTTTGCAACATTTAAGTGAGTAGGTGAACCAAGTGATTTTGCTAAAATATCTTTTACACCAGCAGCTTCTAAAACTTGCCTAGCAGCTCCACCAGCTATTACACCTGTCCCTGGAGCAGCTGGTTTTAATAACACTTTTGATGATCCGTGTTCTCCAATAATTGTATGGACGATAGTTGACCCTGCCATTGGGATACTATGTATATTCTTCTTTGCATTTTCTATAGCCTTTTGTATTGCCAAAGGAACTTCTGACCCTTTACCATAACCTATTCCAGCATTTCCATTGCCATCCCCTACAGCTACTAGTGCTGTAAAAGCAAAATTCCTGCCTCCTTTAACAACTTTTGCAACTCTATTTATATGAATTACACTTTCTTGAAATTCTACTTCAGCCATTAGAAATTGATTCCTTTTTCCCTTATTGCATCTGCTAGTGCTTTAATCCTGCCATGGTAAATATATCCTCCCCTATCAAAAACTGCTTCGCTTATTCCAAGTTCTTTTAGCTTATCTCCCATCACTTCACCAACTTTTTTTGCAGTTTCCAATGATAAATTTTCTGATTTTAAATCTTTAGAGAGAGAACTTGAAGTTGCGATTGTTTTTTGATTTAAATCATCTATAGCTTGAACATAAATATTCTTATTACTCTTATAAATAGCTAGCCTTGGCTTAGTCTCTAAACCATTTATCTTTTTCCTAATCCTAATCTTTCTTTTATGCCTTGAGTTTCTGTTTTTTAATTGCATATAATTTAAGCTCCAGTAGTTGAGACAGCAGCCTTGCCTGCTTTTCTTCTTACATATTCGTCTTCATATCTAATTCCCTTACCCTTATAAGGCTCAGGAGGCTTAATAGCTCTTATGTTTGCTGCTACTTGGCCAACAAGAGCTTTATCTATGCCAGAAATTATTATTGTGTTTTGATCAGGTACTTCATAATTTATATTTTCAACTTTTTTATATATAACAGGATGTGAAAAACCACATAATATTTCTATATCATTACCTTTTAGAGTTGCTCTATGTCCAACACCTTGTAGAGATAAAGTTTTTTTATAACCTTCTAATACTCCAACTATATTATTTGCTACTAACGATCTATAAAGGCCGTGTAAGCTTTTAACTTCTTTTTCATCAGAGGATCTTGAAAATATTAATACCCCTTCATTTATTTCAAATTCAATTCTCTCATCAACAACTTTTGTTTTTAATTCACCTTTTGGACCTTTTACAATAATTTCAAAATTATCAACTATTATTTCAATTCCCTCTGGAATGGTAATTGGCTTATTTCCAATTCTACTCATGACCAAACCTCACAAATTAATTCTCCACCAAGTTTTCTTTTTCTTGCTTCAGAATCTGATAAAAGACCTCTTGAGGTTGAGACAACTACTGTGCCTAAACCTCCATTGTTTCTTGGTAACTTATCGAAACTAGAATAAACTCTATTTCCTGGCTTAGATAATCTATTCATCCCAGAAATGACTGAGGCTCCTTCCTCTGAATACTTAAGTTCAATATTGATTATTTTTTTTGTCCCATCTCCCTCAATTTTTACTTCAGAAACATAACCTTCATCTTTTAGTAATGTGGCTAGTTGAAATTTAAATTTTGAATGAGGTATTTCTATACTCGATTTTGAAACCATAGAAGCATTTCTTAATCGAGTTAATAAATCGGATATAGGATCAGAAACCATAATTACCATGAAGCTTTCTTTATTCCAGGAAGTTCACCTTTTAATGCTAAGTGTCTAAATGTATTTCTAGACATTCCAAATTTTCTTAAAGTACCTCTTGGCCTTCCAGTAACTTGACACCTATTTCTATGTCGCGTTGCCGATGCATCTCTTGGCATTTTTGCAATTTTCTTCTGAGCTTCTCTTTTTTCATCATAAGAAGAATCAGGATCTTTAATTACCTTTAATAATTCTTTTCTTCGTTCATGATAAAAAACGACTGTTTCAAGCCTTTTGTTGTTTTTTACTACTTTACTTGTTTTAGCCATATTTAATTCTCCCTAAATGGAAAGCCTAAGGAATTTAATAATACATATCCTTCATTATTATCGTTAGCTGTTGTGCAAATAGTAATATTCATACCTCTGATGTCTCGAACTTTATCGTATTCAACTTCAGGAAATACTAATTGTTCATTTAACCCTAAAGAATAGTTACCTTTCCCATCAAATGATTTAGTACTAAAACCTCTAAAGTCTCTGATTCTAGGAACTACAACTTGTACAAATCTATCATAAAATTCCCACATTCTATCACCTCTTATCGTTACAGATGTTGCTATAGGCATCCCCTCTCTAATTTTAAATCCTGCAATAGATTTTTTTGCTCTCTTAACAACAGGCTTCTGACCAGAAATAGCAGTTAACTCATCAACCATTGATTCAAGTGCTCTTCCATCAGTAGCTGCTTTACCATCACCAATATTTATTACAATTTTCTCTAGAGTTGGAATTTGATTTATATTAGTTAATTTGAGCTCCTTTTGAATCTTTGAAGAAAGCTCTAACTTATATTTTTCTTTCAGTCTTGGTATCATACTTCGTCTCCTGTTTGAGCAAGTACTCTAAACTTATTTCCATTTTTATCAAATCTATAACTTACTCGACCACTCTTCTTCTTAACTACTAATGCAACATTTGAAATATCTATTGGCATACTTTTATCAATTACGCCACCCTGCATTGTTTGGCCTTGAGGTTTTTGATGCTTCTTTGCTATATTAACTCCTTCAACAAGAACAAGTTTTTTTCGCGGTATAACTTGTAAAACTTTCCCCTCTTTTCCATTATCTTTACCTGAAATAATCTTTACAGTATCACCTTTTTTTATTTTCATTAAATTACCTCCGGAGCAAGTGAAACTATCCTCATAAATTTTTTCTCTCTAAGCTCTCTTCCAACTGGTCCAAAAATTCTTGTGCCCCTAGGTTGATTTTGATCATTTAATATAACACAAGCATTTTCATCAAATCTTATATATGTTCCATCTTTTCTTCTAGTTTCTTTACTTGTCCTAACAACAACAGCTTCTACAATATCTCCCTTGTTTATCTGCCCGCCTGGAATAGCATCTTTTACAGTTGCTGTAAATACGTCTCCCATTCCTGCGTATCTAATTCTAGAGCTGCCTTTAACTTTTATGCATAAGACTTCTTTTGCGCCAGAGTTGTCTGCAACTTTAAGCCTAGACTCTTTCTGTATCATCTTGCCCTCTCAATTACTTCTACAACTCTCCATCTTTTTGTTTTAGACATTGGCTTTGTTTCCATAATTTCTACTGTGTCACCAATCTTAGAATCAAACTTTTCATCATGAACATGCAACTTTCTAGTTTTTTTAACAATTTTTCCATACTTAGGATGGGGATACTGAAGCTCTATTGCAACTGTAATGGTATCTTTTCTTTTATCAGAAACAACTACTCCGATCCTAACCTTTCTTGAAGTTCTGTCTGTATTACTCATCTGTCACTTCTTTCATTTGAATTTCACTTCTTTTCTGACTCAACACAGTGCTTGCCTGCGCAATTTCTTTTTTTATTTTTTTAAATATTGAAGTATCTTCTATTTGGCTAGTTGCTAATGAAAATCTTGATTCCATTAACTCTTTTTTCAGATCCAAAATCTTATTCTCTAATTCTAATACTGACAGCTCTCTTAAATTTTCAATACTCATACATTCCTCGTAACAAACTTTGTTCTAATTGGTAATTTGTGTCCAGCTTTTCTCATTGCTTCTCTTGCTACTTCTTCTGAAACACCTGAAATTTCAAACATAATTCTTCCTGGCTTAACTACAGCAACATAATATTCTACATTGCCTTTACCTGATCCCATTCTTACTTCAGCAGGCTTTTGGGTAACTGGTTTATGAGGAAATATATTAATCCATACTTTTCCTCCTCTTTTCATTGTTCTAGTAATAGTTATCCTTGCAGCCTCAATTTGCCTTCCTGTTATATAAGAAGTTTCAACAGCTTGAAGGCCGTAATCTCCAAATTGTACCTCGTTCCCGCCTTTGGACATGCCCTTTCTTCTTCCTCTGTGGGATTTTCTATACTTTGTTTTCTTAGGCATTAACATACTTTATTCTTCTTCCAATATTGATTTTTCTTCTTCAAATTGTTCTTGAGCTTTTACTGGAGTTATTTTTGTACCTCCTCCAGCTTCAACTATCTTTGAATTTGTTTCTCCTGATTTCTTCCCGCCACCAGCTTCTAAGATTTTAGAATCTTTAGATTCACCAACAGCAGCTTCTACTCTTGATTTTACAGACTTTACTCTGCCTCTTGATGGACCTCCACTAGCCAAACTTGCCTCAGCAGCTATTTTTTCTTGTCTTAATTTATTTGATGCAACGACATCTCCTTTATAAACCCAAACTTTTACACCTAAAGCTCCTACTGTTGTATGAGCAGCTGCTCTTCCAAAGTCTATGTCTGCTCTTAGTGTGTGAAGTGGTACTCTTCCTTCTCTATACCATTCACGCCTTCCCATTTCTGCTCCACCTAATCTACCTGAACATTCGACTCTTACCCCTTCTGCACCAGCTTTTAATGCCGCTGATACAGCACGCTTCATTGCTCTTCTAAAAGCAACTCTACTTTCAAGTTGATCCGCAATCGCACGAGCTAATAATTGAGCATCTAACTCTGCTTCTCTTACTTCGATAATATTTAACTTTACTGGCTGACTAGAAAGCTTCTCTAACCCTTTTCTTAATCTATCTGCTTCTGTTCCTTTTCTACCAATTACAACACCTGGTCTTGCTGTATGAATATCTACCTGAACTTTATCTCTTGTTCTTTCTATGTCTATTCTTGAAACAGCTCCTTTTATTAGCTGAGACTTTAGAAATTCTCTTATCCGAAAGTCTTGATTAACTAATTTTGTGTAATCTTTATCGCTAAACCATCGTGACTTCCAATCATTAACTATGCCTATTCTGAATGCATAAGGATGTGTTTTCTGACCCATTTATTCTCCTACACTTTCTAGTTCTATTGTTAGGTGAGAGGTCCTTTTATTTATTCTTCCAGCCCTTCCTCTCGCTCTTGGTCTAAATCTTTTTAATGTTGGACCTTCATCAGCAATAGCTTTTGATATAAAAAGGCTCGAAGAATTTATGCCTAAATTACTTTCTGCATTTGCAATTGCGCTTTCTAAAACTTGTTTTATTTCATCAGCAGCTTTTCTTTTGGTAAAAGTGAGAACATTTAAAGCCTCATTTACCTCTAGTCCTCTTATCAAATTTAAAACCAGCCTAACCTTATAAGGTGACTGTCTAACATATTTACTTTTTGCTTTAACCACTTGATTTTCCATTATGTTGACTGCCCCGGATGTCCTCTAAATGTTCTTGTAGGCGCGAACTCCCCTAACTTGTGACCTACCATTGCTTCGGTTATAAATACTGGTAAATGTTGCCTTCCATTGTGAATAGCTAAAGTTAATCCAACCATCTCAGGAACAACAGTAGAGCGTCTACTCCAAGTTTTAATTACAGTTTTATCTCCACTATTTTGTGCATTCTCAACTTTTGTTAAAAGATGATTGTCAACAAATGGGCCTTTTTTTAGACTTCTGGACATAAATTAACCTCTACCTTTCTGAGATCTTCCTCTAACAATTGATTTATTACTATATTTTTTCTTTTTCCTGGTTTTCTTTTCTGGTTTACCCCATGGACTAACAGGTGTTCTACCTCCGGATGATTTTCCTTCTCCTCCACCTAATGGGTGATCAACTGGGTTCATTGCTACACCTCTTGTCTGTGGCCTCACACCCTTCCAGCGTTTCCTTCCAGCTTTTCCTAATTTTGTCAGCTCTGCTTCAGCATTACCAACAGTACCTATTGTTGCACGACAATCCATTGGAACTGTTCTCATTTCACCAGAAGGTAGTCTTAATAATGCAAGCCCTCCTTCTTTACTCATTAATTGAACTGAGGATCCAGCTGATCTTGCCATTTTTGCACCACCACCTGGGCGAAGCTCAACCCCATGTACAAAAGTTCCTGCAGGAATATTTCTTAAAGGTAAACAATTTCCATCTTTAATATCAGATTTAGGCCCTGACTCAACAACATTGCCAACTGACAATCCGTCAGGTGAGATTATGTAAGATTTTTCACCATCGACATAGTGGAGTAATGCTATTCTTGCATTTCTATTTGGATCATATTCTATAGCTGCAACTTTAGCCGGTATCCCATCCTTTACTCTCTTAAAATCAATCACTCTATATTTTTGTTTATGCCCTCCACCTCTGTGCCTAGAAGTAATACGACCTTTATTATTTCTTCCACCTGTAGATTTCTTTGAATCAAGAAGTGATCTTTCTGGTTTTGATTTAGTAATTTCCTTAAAATCACCAGAAACCTGCCCTCTCATTCCTGGTGTAACTGGTCTAATTTTCTTTGATCCCATAATTAAACTCCGAAAGCTTCTATAGTTTGACCCTCTTGAAGGGTTACTATTGCTATTTTCCTTGTGCTTTGTTGCCCAAATACATATCCAAATCTTTTCTTCTTACCTTTTCTGTACATTGTATTAACTGAAAGTACATCTACGTCAAATAATTCCTGTACAGCTCTTTTAATTTCTGGTTTATTTGAATTTGAGTGTACAAAAAAAGTATATGAATTTGAATCAGCAATTCTATCATATGATTTTTCTGAGATTAGCGGTGCAATTAATACGTCTTCCAAATATTTCATTCTCTATCTCCTGATATTAAATTAATTGCACTTTGAGAAAATATTGTAAAATCAGTAGATACAACATCAAAAGTTGAAAGCTTTAAATAAGATACAATATTTGATTTTTCTAGATTTCTAAATGATTTTAAAAGCACATCATCATTCTCTCCATAAACAAAACTGAATGACTTATTAATCTCAAACTCTCCAAGTATGGACGAAGCTAATTTAGATGAAGGTTTAGCCAAATCACTAGCATCAATTACAAAAACAGCACCCTCACTAATTCTTTGAGATAAAGCCATATTTAAAGATTTTCTTTTCATTTTTTTTGGAGTTCTATCTTTGTACACTCTACCACCTGGGCCATGAGCAACTCCTCCTCCAACAAATTGTGGAGACCTTAGAGAGCCTTGTCTAGCCCTACCTGTTCCTTTTTGAGCCCAAGGCTTGGCTCCTGTTCCTGAAACTTGAGCTCTTGTTTTTACTGATGCTGTGTTGTTTCTATGGTTTGTTCTATTTGAAGTAACAACTTGATGTAATAAACCTATATTAATTTCATCAGTAACAGTAATTGGGTATTGCTTTTTTGAAATTTTATTTTCTTTTGTTATATATGTATCTAATTTAACACTCATAATTTATTCCTCTTCTAAACCTTGCGTTTGGACTTGGGATCTCTCTATAATTTTCCCTGAAGTTAAATTGTTTTCATCACTAGGCGGGAGTTTTATAGCTGATCTAATCTGAACTATATTTCCTTTTTTTCCTGGGACAGAACCATTAACTAAAAGATAGTTTTTCTCTTCATCTATCCCAACTACAGTAACTGATTGAACAGTCTTTTTCTCATTTCCCATTCTCCCTGCCATTTTCTGACCTTTAAATACATGGCCCGGGTAAGAGGCGTTTCCTATAGAGCCACCTGCTCTGTGAACTTTATGTACTCCATGGCTTGCTTTTTGTCCTTTAAAATTATATCTTTTCATAACTCCAGTGAATCCATGTCCTTTTGAGTAACCAGTAATATCTACTTTTTGACCTACTTCAAAAAAATCAATAACATTTATTTTCATTCCTGATTGAAGACCTGATTCAGGGTCTATAGGAACCTCATATAAACCTTGACCTGGTTCAACATTATATTTTTTATAATGCTTGGTTATTGGTTTATTAACATTTTTAGCTGTACCTATAGTTAATTGTGCAGCATCATACCCATCTTTATCTTGAGATTTTACTTGAACAATCCTACAGTCTGAAACATCAAGTACTGTTACTCCCAAAGCAAAGGAGTTCTCATCAAAAATCTGAGTCATTCCTGCTTTTTTAGCAATTAAAGTATTCATAACTTAATTTCCACTTCTACTCCTGCTGGTAAATCTAACCTCATTAGAGAATCTACTGTTTTTGGAGTTGGCTCAACAATATCAATGAGTCTTTTATGAATTCTCATCTCAAAATGTTCTCTTGATTTCTTATCAACATGAGGTGATCTAATTACACAATATCTATGAATTTGTGTTGGTAATGGTATAGGACCTTTAACTTTAGCTTGAGTTTTCATTACCGTTTCAGCAATTTTACGCGCTGATTCATCTACGACATAATTGTCGTAGGCCTTTAGTTTTATTCTTATCTGCTGTTCTTGTTTTGCCATTTTTCCTCAAAAAAAAACCGGGAGTTTAATTCTACTCCCGGTTATTTTTATTACTCAATAACTTTTGTTACCTGTCCTGCTCCTACTGTTCTACCACCTTCTCTGATAGCAAACTTAACTCCTTCTTCCATTGCAATTGGAGAGATAAGTTCTACAGAGATGGATACATTATCACCTGGCATAACCATTTCGGTACCCTCAGGAAGGGTTACTTCACCAGTAACATCTGTCGTTCTAAAATAAAACTGTGGTCTATATCCTTTAAAGAATGGATTGTGTCTTCCACCTTCTTCTTTTGTAAGAACATAAACTTCAGCTTCAAACTTAGTATGTGGTGTTATTGAACCTGGCTTGGCAATAACTTGGCCTCTTTCAACGTCTTCTTTATCAATACCTCTTAATAATAAACCGACGTTGTCACCAGCTCTACCTTCATCTAAAAGCTTTCTGAACATTTCAACACCAGTACATACTGATTTTGTTGTTTCTCTAATACCAACGATCTCAACTTCTTCGTTAACATTAACAATTCCTTGTTCAATTCTTCCTGTTACAACTGTTCCTCTACCTGTAATTGAGAAAACATCCTCAACAGGCATTAGGAAAGGCTTGTCAACTACTCTTGTTGGTTCTTCAATGTAGGAATCTACATTTTCCATTAACTCAAGAACAGCTTTTACGCCATCTTCTTTTCCTTCAAGAGCTGCTAAAGCTGATCCTTTTACAACTGGAACATCATCTCCTGGGAAATCATATTCATTTAATAACTCTCTAACTTCCATCTCAACAAGATCTAAAAGCTCATCATCATCAACTTGGTCAACTTTGTTAAGGAATACAGCTATTGATGGAACCCCTACTTGCCTGGCTAAAAGAACATGTTCTCTAGTTTGTGGCATAGGACCATCTGCTGCTGAAACAACTAATATCGCACCATCTACCTGTGCTGCGCCAGTAATCATGTTTTTAACATAATCTGCGTGGCCAGGCATATCGACGTGAGCATAATGTCTGTTTTCAGTTTCATACTCTACGTGTGCAATCTGGATTGTTATCCCTCTTTCCCTCTCTTCGGGGGCTTTATCAATATCTTCAAAAGCTGTAACGTCACCTGAACCAGCTTCGGCTAAAACTTTTGTTATAGCGGCCGTCAATGTGGTTTTACCATGGTCAATGTGGCCCATTGTACCGATGTTCACATGAGGCTTGCTACGGTCAAATTTTTCTTTTGACATATTTTTCTCCTTTTTTATGAAGTCTCAACTTGACATGCAAGCTTAAACTTCCACCTCTACTCCACGAATACTTGCAGTAATCTCTTTAGTTATTGCGTCGGGAACGTCTTCATAACTATCAAACTGCATCGTAAATGTTGCACGGCCTTGTGTTCGTGAACGCAAATCTGTAGCGTATCCGAACATTTCTGATAAAGGAACTTTTGCATTGACGACCTTTGCAGATCCCCTTTGTTCCATTTCAGCAATCTTTCCTCTTCTTGAAGAAAGATCTCCGACAACATCTCCCATAAAATCTTCTGGTGTTACTACTTCTACAGTCATTACTGGCTCTAGCAGTTTAACTCCGGCCTTTTTTGCTCCATCTTTTAATGCCATTGAACCTGCAATTTTAAATGCCATTTCTGAGGAGTCAACATCATGATAAGAACCATCTACTAGTGTAGCTTTTATATTTTCCAGTGGATATCCAGCTAATACACCTGACTCCATTGCAGATTCAACACCTGCATTTACTGAAGGAATATACTCTTTAGGAATCCTTCCACTCTTTATTAAATCAACAAATTCGTAACCCTCTTCAATTGGTTCAAGTTCCATAATTACATGTCCATACTGACCTCTACCACCGCTTTGTCTAATATATTTAGCTTCAATACTTACTTGTTTTTTAATTGCCTCTCTGTATGCAACTTGAGGCTTTCCAATATTTGCCTCTACTTTAAATTCTCTTTTTAACCTATCTACAAGAATATCTAGATGTAATTCACCCATTCCTGAAATTATTGTTTGTCCTGTCTCTTCATCTGAATGTACTCTAAAAGTTGGGTCTTCTTCTGCTAGTTTCTGTAAGCCCTCTGATAATTTCTCTTCATCAGCTTTAGATTTTGGCTCAATAGCAACAGAAATTACTGGTTCAGGGAAAGTCATAGACTCAAGTTGAATAGGATTCGAAGAATCAGAAAGAGTATCTCCCGTCTTTGCATTTTTTAGCCCTACTCCTGCAACAATATCACCTGTTGAAATAAAATCTATATCTTCTCTTGAATTAGAGTGCATTCTAAGAATTCTTCCAAGACGATCATCCTTTCCTGTACTAGTATTTTGGACCTTATCTCCTTTGTTTAAAACCCCTGAATAAACTCTAAAATATGTCAACTTTCCTACATGAGGGTCGCTTACAACTTTAAAAGCTAAAGCAGCAAATGGTTCATCATCAGAATGCTGCCTTTCAATTTCATTTTCTTCATCACCTGGTTTAAACCCTTTTACTGGTTCAATATCTAATGGAGAAGGTAAATAATCAATTACAGCATCTAATAGCAACTGAACTCCCTTGTTTTTAAATGCACTACCAGCCAGTACAGGTACGAATAGCCCTTCTAGTGTACCTTTCCTAATTGCTCTTTTTACTTCATCAATGCTCAGTTCTTCTTCTCCTAAGTACTTTTCAAGAACTTCATCGTCAGCTTCTGCAATAATATCTAAAAGCTCTTGTCTTTTTGTTTTTGCTTCCTCCAGCTTTTCCTCGGGAATATCAGTAACATCCCATTCTGAACCATCGTCCTTTGTCCAAGTATGTGCTTTCATTTCTACTAAATCTATAACTCCAACAAAATTTGCTTCTGACCCTATAGGTATATGTAAGACTGCTGGTCTAGCTTCTAATCTTTCAATAATTGACTGAACATCAAAGTCAAAATCTGCGCCTGTTCTATCTAGTTTATTAACAAAGCATATTCTTGGAACATTATATTTATCAGCTTGTCTCCATACTGTTTCTGATTGTGGCTCAACTCCTGCAACTCCGTCAAAAACAGCTACTGCTCCATCTAAGACCCTTAAAGATCTCTCTACTTCAACAGTAAAATCCACGTGTCCCGGTGTGTCAATTATATTAATTGTATGATCACTCCAAGCACACGTTGTAGCTGCTGAGGTTATCGTTATACCTCTTTCTTGCTCCTGCTCCATCCAATCCATTACAGCAGCACCATCATGAACTTCTCCTATTTTGTATGTCTTCCCGGTATAGTAAAGTATTCGCTCTGTAAGAGTTGTTTTGCCCGCATCTATATGAGCCATAATTCCAATGTTTCTTAAATTTTTTAATTCTATAGATCTTTCTCCCATGATTACCACCTATAGTGAGCAAATGCTCTGTTAGATTCTGCCATTTTGTGAACATCTTCTCTTTTTTTAACAGAAGATCCTGTATTTTTACTTGCATCAAGAATTTCACGACCTAATCGTTCATGCATTGTTTTTTCTCCTCTTTTTCTTGATGCATCAACCATCCATCTAATTGCTAAAGTTGTTCCCCTTCTGTGTGGGACCTCCATAGGAACCTGATAATTTGTTCCACCAACTCTTCTTGATTTTGTTTCAATTTGAGGCTTAACATTTTCAAATGCCTCTTTTAACACATTTAAGGGGTCTCCACCAGCTTGCTTCTCAACCAATTCAAGAGCTTTATAAACAATATTTCTAGCTGTATCTTTTTTACCATCTAATAAAACTTGATTAGTAAGTTGGGAAACTAGAGTACTATTAAATAGTGGGTCCGCTTCCGGTTTTCTTTTTAACGAAGGCCCTCTTCTCATCTTTAACCTTTTTTACTTCCGTATCTTGATCTAGCCTGTTTTCTATCAGTAACTCCTGAGGTATCTAGAGCACCACGAATAACTTTATACCTAACTCCTGGAAGATCTTTTACTCGGCCTCCTCTAACAAGAACAATAGAGTGCTCTTGTAGATTATGACCTTCACCTGGAATATATGCTGTAACCTCTGTTCCTGTTGAAAGCCTGACTCTACATACTTTTCTTAAAGCTGAGTTGGGTTTTTTTGGAGTAACTGTATAAACACGAGTGCAAACACCTCTCCTTTGAGGCGCACCTTTTAATCCCGGTGTCTTTTCCTTAGACACTTTGGATTTTCGTCCTTTTCTCACCAACTGTTGTGTAGTAGGCATTGTTATTCCAATCTAAAATTAGTATTTTTTCTTACCGAAAAAGAAGTATATGACAGATTTAAACTTACAACAATGAATTATTAACAAGTTTTTACTCTGTTTCTTCGTCTCCTTCTTCGCCTAACATAGCTAGCCATTGTGCTGGATTTGGAAGAGAATCATCTTCAGATTCTTCAATATCAGAAGATTTCTCTATAAACCCTAGTTCAGAAACCTCAGGAGCGCCTGGCAAAGAAGGTTCTAATTTTTGATACGCATCTGAACCTGTTCCTGCAGGTATTAATGTACCAATTATCACATTCTCTTTAAGGCCACTAAGAGCATCTGTGCTCTTTTTCATTGCTGCCTCTGTAAGCACTCTTGTTGTCTCTTGGAAAGAAGCTGCTGATAACCATGAATCTGTTGCAAGGCTAGCTTTTGTGATACCCATAAGTTCAGGTCTACCTTCAGCAGGTACTTTTCCTTTCTTTACTAACTCTTGGTTAGCATTTCTAAATAATGTTGAATCAACTAATTCATTTGGAAGAAAATCTGAATCATTCGTTCTAACAATTCTAACTCTCCTCAACATTTGTCTTACTATCATTTCAACATGCTTATCGTGAACTTCAACTCCTTGATCACGATAAGTTTTTTGTACTTCATCTACAAGATATTCCTGGCACGTTCTAACACCATTTATCTGTAAAACTTCTTTTGGATCTTTAGGTCCTGTAGTGAGTGACTGACCTGCTTGAACTTTATCACCTTGCTCTACAAGTAAAGTTTGTCTTCTAAGAACTGATTCTTCGATTGTTTCTTTTTCGTTTTGAATTGTAACAATTCTACTTCCATCTTCAGTAGGATCAATTGACTTAATTTTTCCTTCAATTAAGGAGAGTACTGCTTTACCTTTAGGTGTTCTTGCTTCAAAAAGTTCAACAATTCTAGGTAGGCCGGATGTAATATCTAGACCAACAACACCTCCTGTATGAAATGTTCTCATAGTTAATTGAGTTCCAGGCTCACCAATAGATTGTGCAGAAATTATACCAACTGCTTCTCCCTCTTCAACAGGGCTTCCTGTTGCTAAGCTAAATCCATAACATAATGGTTCCATTGATTCCGGATCAAGTGAATTAAATGGAGAAAGTACTTTAATACTATCGATACCTGACTTACTAATAGCATCTAAGACCTCTGCATCTATAAAGGTTCCTTTGGTTAATTTTTCCTTGTTTCCATATTCAATTGTCTTTTTATTCTTCTTTAAATCTTCACTTAGAACTCTCCCAAAAATAGACGAATGTAAATATTTACTTACTTTTCCATCTTCGTCTTTTATTTTCTTAGTAAGCCCTCTCCAGTCTATATTTTCATCTCCTTTTTCCTTAATGACAATACCCGCTGCTACATCAACAAGCCTTCGAGTTAAGTATCCTGAATCAGCAGTTCTTAATGCTGTATCAGCTAAACCTTTTCTAGCTCCATGAGTTGAGATGAAATACTCTAACACTGACATTCCTTCTCTAAAGTTACTCTTAATAGGGCTTTCAATAATGTCACCCTTTGGATTTGCTACTAGACCTCTCATTCCAGCAAGTTGTCTTACTTGCATCATGTTTCCCCTAGCTCCTGATTTAACCATCATGTCTACTGGGTTAAATTGTTCTGATTCAAGCTCTGCACTCATTGCATACTGCACCTGATCCGTTGCCTCATTCCATATTTCAATAACTTTTTGCTTTCTCTCTGTTTCTGTAATAATTTCATCCTTAAAAAGTTTTTGAACTTTTTCAGCTTCTGCCTCATATTTTTCTAATATTTCAGCTTTTGATGGGGGAGTCTTTACATCAGTCATAGCTACACTTAAACCAGCTTTTGAACCATATTTGAAACCAACTTTTTTCATAGAATCTAAGAATTCTCTTAATTCAGCTTTATTGTATCTTTCTATAATCTCAGAAATAATTTTCTTCATCTCTGGCTTTCTAACTGTTGACTGTATATATGGGAAATCTTCAGGCATTATAGAGTTAAAAAATATCATTCCTAGAGTAGTATTTGTTAAATCATCACCCTTAATAGGCTTATCCCCTATTAACTCTGAAAATCTATTCTTTATATTTTTATGAATTTCAGGATCTCCTGCTAGATTTCCTACTCTTACTTTTATTGGTGTTTGTAGTTTTATATGTCCAGCCTCATAAGCTAATTCA
>Ga0208408_1000523_pt1 | contig 25024 bp, 23 predicted proteins | sample ETNtaG_4_FD_185776 | JGI IMG/M metagenome (GOLD analysis project Ga0208408, IMG submission 185776) | Marine microbial and viral communities from oxygen minimum zone, Eastern Pacific Ocean - ETNP201406SV67 (SPAdes) (version 2) | ecosystem: Environmental > Aquatic > Marine > Oceanic ... | reverse complement strand
TTGCATAGAATAATAAAACATTTAGACTTTAATTTTAAATTAATTTTGATTGAACTATTAATGCTGAGGGGTCAAAAAATTAATAAATCATTTTTTTCTTCACAAAATCTGGTAATTATAGGAAGTACTTTTTGGTGGTTTAGTTTATATATATATGTTCCAATTCTTCCAATTTTTTCTAAGGATTTAGGTGCAAATCTTGGATTCGTTGGATTGATAGTCGCATCATACTCAATCGGGCAAATACTATTCAGAATACCAATTGGTTATTTATCTGACAGATTAAAATCTAGGAAGCTTTTTTCTGTTTTTGCAGCTTTAGTTTCTACCTTAGGCTCTTCTTTCCTTTTTTTTGCTGACCAACCAAATGAAGTTTTTATTGGCAGGACAATTACTGGAATATCTGCAGCGGGCTGGGTAGCTATAAGTGTTTATTATTCAAGTTTTTTTTCACCTAAAGAAAGATCTAAATCATCTACATATATATTGGGTTCAAATACGGTATCAGTATTTTTAGGGACATTTTTAAGTGGATTTATTTCTGATTTATTTGGAGTAAATATGTGCTTTATGATAAGTATTTTATCTGGCTTATTAGCGACTCTACTATTTATCTTATCGAAAGAAAATAAATTTAAATTGGAAGCTAAGTTCTCAACTGCTGTATTTTTTAAACTTATGAGGAATAGGCTTTTGATAGCTTTTTGCGCAATTGGAATATTTATTCAGTTTGTAACCTTTTCCACCTTGTTTTCCTTCTTTCCAATCTATCTAAATGAATTGGGTTTTACAGACTCCATAGTGGGTAACGTTGTTTCACTCTCAACTCTTGCTTCATTGGTCGGAACCTTAATTTCACCTATTTTACTTAGGAAATATGGCTTTTGGAGAATATCCTCATTAGCATCTATTCCAGTGGCAATATCTACTTTGGCAACACCATTTCTTGAAAGTCTTCCCTTATTAATTGTTATGCGATTAATTGCGGGTTTAGGGCACGGAATAATATTCTCTTCATTGATGGGGCTTATTGTTCGAGAGTTCCAAGAAAACTATCAGGCATCTGCAATGGGTATTTTTCAAGCGATATATGCAATTGGAATGTTCTCTGGTCCATTAATTTCTGGAATCATAGCTACAAATTTTGGAATTAGTTATGTATTTGGATTCAGTTCTTTAGTTTCACTAATGATATTAATGGTATGCGTTCTTATGAGAGCCGAAAAACTTACAAAATAATGCACAAAAAATAATGAAAGATTGGTAAGCTTTTTGATATTTTTTAATTATGGACTTTTTTGATCTCAAAACAATTTTAATTTTTTCTTCATTTTTCAGTGTTATTTTAATTTTTTCTTTCGCGATCTTTATTTCAAAATCAAAGTATTTATTATTCTTCAAAAAAAGCAATTTAGAAAAGATGAAGGAGAAAGAAGAGTCTATTAATAAATCTATGGCAGAAAAAGAAAGGATTTTAGACATATATCAGCAAATAAACTCAGACAATGATCCTAATCTTATAAGCAATACATTAAGCTCGAACTTAAAAACATTAATTAACTTAAAAGAATTAAAGATTTTATATCTTAAAAAAGGATCTGAGAATCTTCAGATTTTAAATGAAGGTGATGAAGATAAAACAATCATACCTTTTAAGAAATTGCCTTCTAATGAAACTTTAAAAAATAATATGTCTACTTTCCTAAAATTTAATGAAATGCAAGAGTATTGCCCATGGGCACCTGATAATTTTATTTCTTGTATTATGTTTCCTTCATTTAAAAATAATAATCTCCTAGGGGTTGTTTGCTTATTTTTTGAAAACAATGAAGATCAGAAGTTATTTTCTACAAATATCAAAAATTTATTAAACACTTCCATGAAATTAATTTGGTACCACTTAAATTATTCATCGAATGATCTCATGGAAACCATGCTCTCTGAGTCTGGAAGATCGAATAAAAATGAAGAAAACTTTGTCGAAATAGGATCTATGAAAATAGATAAAAATAAATCAGAGATTTCTATTAACGGCAATTATGTTGATATTACAAACCAAGAATTTAATATTTTAGAATTTTTAGCTTTAAATAAAGGAGAATATGTCACTACTGAAGAATTACTAAAGGATGCGTGGGGTAAAAATAATGTCTCTACTTCTGCTGTAGATATTGCACTATTTAGATTAAGACAAAAATTGAGTAAGCATAAAAATGGAATAAATTTCATTAAAAATAAAACAGGAAAAGGTTATACCTTGAATGCTGTTTAAGAAATTATTCTAAAAAATTCTTAATAATGGACAATGCTTCCTTGAGGTTTTCCCTAGAATTTGCGAAAGAAATTCTTAGGTATCCTTCTCCAAATTTTCCAAAAGAAGTTCCTGGTAATACTGCTACACCTTCATTAAGCAATGCATCAGAAAGTTCTTGGCTTTTAAAGCCAGTTTCCTTGATATTAGGAAATGCATAAAAAGCCCCTTTAGGCTTTATGCAACTGATTCCTTTTATATCATTAAATCCATCAACTACTATTTTTGCTCTTTCTTGAAATTCTTTTAGCATCAATTTAACACTATCTTGTGGACCTAAAATTGCTGCAGCAGCAGCTTTTTGGCTAAATGCAGAAGTACAAGAAACACTGTTAGTGACAAGTCTTGAAATTGGTTCAACTAATTCATCCGGGAAAATTCCATAACCTAATCTCCATCCAGTCATAGCATAGCTTTTAGAAAATCCATCCAAGATTATTGTCTGTTTTTCCATATCATCAAAATCATAAACAGAATTATGACTACCTTCAAAATATAAATCTTTGTAAACTTCATCCGTCAAAATAGCTATATTATTTTTATAAGCTAAATCTGCCACTCTCTTAATATCTTCTGAATCCATAACGCTTCCACAAGGATTATTGGGAGAATTTATTATCATTAATTTTGTCTTGTCAGTTATCGAGTTTTCTATTAGATCAACATCAGCATTAAAACCTTTTTCTTCTTTTAATTCCATAGGCACGGGTTTGCCGCCAACATAATTAATCATAGATTCATAGATTGGGAAGCCAGGATTTGGATAAATTACTTCATCTCCAGGCTCGATTAGAGCCATTATAGTAAAAAACATTATAGGCTTAGCTCCAGGAGTAAATACTACATTTTCAGGGGAAATATTTTTTCCATGAACATCTGTTTGATGTTCAGCAATAACTTCACGAACATCCATTAATCCAGGCGAAGGGACATAATGAGTAAAATTATCATCTAAAGCTTTCTTGGCAGCTTCTTTTATATGGTCAGGTGTCTCAAAGTCAGGTTCACCAATCTCTAGGTGAATAATTTTTTTGCCTTGAGCTTCCAATTTTTTTGCCTTAGCAAGAACTTCAAAGGCTGTCTCCGTACCTAATCTATTTATACTACTAGCAAGTTTCATGAAAATTTCCCTTAAATTCGAAAAAAAAAATTCGAAAAAATTTAATAAAATGTAATCGTATATTAAACCGAAGATATTTCAAGCATTTTTAATAATTTCTTAATAAATTGAACTAAACTAAATACTTTGCATAAACTATTATTCATGGGAATTAAAAAGAAATGGCTAAATCCAATAGAAATTTTTAAGTTTATTTTTATTAAATCTACTTTTAAAACAACAGAGCGCGATGAATTAATAGAAAAAATTTCAAAATTTACTGAGAGTCCGTTAATTATATTAGCTTTTGCCATGATCCCATTGCTCTTAGGTCCATATATTTGGGATTTAACCGAATCAGAAATAGAAACCTTTAGCAGGCTTGATAATATAATTTGGTTATTGTTTGTAGTTAATTTAGTAGTAAAATTTGTTATTTCACCTCGAAGATTCTCTTTCCTGAAATCAAATTGGTTAGAAGTTATTGTTGTATTGCCTTATCTGCAACCACTCAGAATAGTAATATTCGGAACTAAAGCTATTTGGGGGATGACAAAAATAAGTAGGCCAGACTTTCTAATAGTAGTCTCTGGAGGATTAGTAATTACTGCCGCAACAATAGTTACAAGTCTTGAGCGTGCAAGGAACCCAGATCTAGGATCTTTTCCTGATGCATTATGGTGGGCTGTTGTTACAATTACTACTGTAGGATATGGAAATCAAGAGCCAGTAACTTTCTTCGGAAGGATAGTAGCAGTAGTATTAATGATTACAGGAGTAGGATTCTTCGGAGCTATCGCTGCAAATCTTGCTGCATTTTTTGTTAAAAAAGATGAAGGAAGCAAAATAGATAAATTGCAAAAAGATATTAACGAAATCAAAGCAAAGCTAGATAAGTTAATAAAATAAGGAGCAATATGAATTACAGAGAAGAAAAAGACTCAATGGGTCAATTAAATGTTCCTGAAAATGCATTATATGGAGCAACTACGCAGAGAGCTTTATTAAACTTTCCTATAAGCGACTTAAAATTTGGCAGGACATTCATCAAAGCAATAGCAGAAATTAAATTATGTGCTGCCCTAACAAATTTAGAATCAGGAGAAATAGATAAAAAAATTGCTGATGCCATTATTGAAGCTGCACAACAAGTATCCAATGGTGATTATGATGAAGAATTTGTTGTAGATATTTTCCAGACTGGATCTGGCACTTCTACTAATATGAACGCAAATGAGGTAATTTCAAATGTAGCAATAAAGAATTTAGGTGGAACTCTAGGAAGCAGAGACCCTGTGCATCCCAATGACCATGTAAACAAAGGTCAATCATCTAATGATGTGATACCTACAGCTATACATATTGCAGCTTGTTTAGGAATATCAAATTCTTTAATCCCTTCATTAAATATCCTAAAAAACTCTTTGAGCAAGAAATCTGAAGAATTCTGGGGCGTGATTAAAACTGGAAGAACACACCTACAAGATGCAACTCCTATAAGGCTAGGGCAAGAATTCTTAGGTTATGCAGGTCAAATCGAAGAATCTATAAGAAGAGCAGAATCTGCATTAAGTGAATTATCTGTGCTGGCTTTAGGTGGTACAGCAGTAGGCACAGGCATAGGAATGAAAAAAGGATTCTCTAAAAAAGTTATAAATAAGTTATCTGAGAGATTCAAGATAGAATTTAGCGAATCAAATAATCATTTTCATAGCCAAAGCACTATTGACTCAATAGTTGCGGGGTCTGGAAATTTAAAATCAATAGCTGTGAGTCTAATGAAAATAGGAAATGACATAAGATGGCTGGGCTCAGGCCCTAGAGCAGGGATTGGAGAAATATCTCTTCCAGAAGTTCAACCTGGCAGTTCTATAATGCCTGGAAAAGTAAATCCTGTAATAGCAGAATCATTGACAATGGTTTGTGCTCAGGTTATTGGAAATGATCAAACTATCAACATTGCAGGTCAATCAGGAAATTTTGAACTTAATGTGATGATGCCTGTAGCTGCTTATAATATTCTTCAATCTATAGACCTTCTTTCTACTTCATCTAATAATTTTGCTATTCAGTGTATTGATGGCTTGAAATCTACTAAAAAAGGGCCTGAGACAGTTCAAAACGGATTGGCTATTTGCACTGCCCTTGCACCTAAAATAGGTTATGACACTGCCGCAAAAATAGCGCATATTGCTTCTGATTCAGGAGAAACAATTTTAGAAGTTGCAAAAAGAGAAACTTCATTCACTGAAGAAGAATTAATCGAAATTTTAAATGCTGAGAATATGACTGAGCCATCTTAAATACCTCAAGCACAGAAAGAAAATTAAAGAATGAAATTTAAACTGAGAAGTCTTATTATTACAGTTTATATTCCTGCTTTCTTAACTGCTGCATGCGCAGGCATGCTTGCGCCAACAATACCAGCAAAAGTGGACTTTATTGGCGGGACGTCTTTTATTATTGGATTGGCAGTGGGTGCCCAAGGTTTAGGTGAGGCTATTTTTTCAATTCCAACTGGCTTATTAATAACTAAATATGGAAACAAAAAAATAATGGTAAGTGGCATGATTGGATTATCATTTTTTGGATTTTTATCTGGGCTCTCAGAAAATAATTTAACTTTATATTTTTCGTTATTTTCATTAGGAATTTTTTATGGTTTTTTTAGTCTGAGCAGGCATTCTTTTCTAACTCAAATTGTTCCTTTAGAATTCAGAGGGAAGGCATTTTCTAGGTTCGGAGGCATCAATAGAATAGGTTGGTTTGTTGGGCCTGTAGCTGGTGGTTATACAGCCAGCTCTCTAGGTGTAGACATCCCTTTTTATATTATTTCAGGTGTTGCAATTTTTACTGCCATTTTGATTTATTTTAGTCATGACCCAAAAAATCAAACCGACAATTTAGAAGAAGAAAGTGCCCCTAAATCAATAAGATCAACATTAGTTGAACACAAGAAGTCATTTATCTTTGGTGGAGCAGGTCAATTTATAATGCAATTTCTCAGGCAATGTAGGCATGTGCTTATACCTATATGGGCTTTTAGTATAGGACTAGAAGTTGAGCAACTAGGATTAATACAAAGTATTTCTTCTGCAGTAGATATGACTCTTTTCTATCCTGTAGGAATAGTTATGGATCGCTATGGAAGGAAATGGACTTCGGTGCCTAGTATAATTTTGCTTTCTATAGGCTTCATTGCATTAATCTACAGCAATACATTTTTAGGATTAATGGCAGTAGGAATGTTATTAGGCTTCGCAAATGGCCTTGGTTCAGGAGCAATGCTTACACTTGGTTCAGATTTATCACCAAAAGCTAACCCTGGATCATTCTTGGGTATATGGAGACTCTTTGGCTGGTCTGGCAATTCAGCAGGTGGACCAATAAGTGGAGTAATTGCTCAATCATCCACTATCGCAACTTCTTCAATTTCAGTTTCAGCTATAGGTTTAGTAGGAGTATTATTATTTAGCTTCTTTATACCTGAAACATTAAAAAGAATTGAATAGTTAAATTTTTCTTAAATAATCATGAAGTTGGCTTAGGCATACTGAATCTTCTTCTAAATTCCTTCCATCTACTGCATAAACACTATCGCCTGACATGCCCTCTACAGCACCTAAGTCAACAGATTTAATTATTAATTCCTTAGCATCATCAACAGATATTAATAAATTCTTATTTAAAATGGACGATATCTCAGCAATCAGTCCATAGGCTCCCCAATTAGAACAACTAGAAATAATTAAATTATTTACCTCGGTTGTTGCAGGGTTGTCTGGCAATCCTTCCACTTCCTTTATTTCACTATTTAAATTCCCCATGCCAATCTCATTGCCTCCATCCCCAATACCAATGCTGAATTTAGAATAATTAAATAAATAATCTATTTTTGCATTATATTCGGAAACATCTTCTCCCTTCCAATTCCTGTAAGTACCATCTCCCATCAAAGATGCCCTCTCGATACTTATGCATAAAGAAGGATTTAATTCCTCAATTAGATTGCTAGCAAATTTTTTAGAATTCTCATGATTATCAACTGGAAATTCAACAATTCTATCTTTACTTTCAGTAATGCCTTCTAAAATACTATAAGACCATTTATCAGTTACATATATAACATTAAATCCAATATTTTTTAGGGCCCTACCTAATGCAATAGAGCCGGCAGGACCATCGGTTTCAGAAGCATTTGCATAAGATATATAAAATCCGGTTACTATAAGAACCAAACCTTTTCTTACAACAACTTCATTTGCAGCATCAGTTAAAAAATTTTTACTTAAATAGTTCTTTAACTTGGAAATATTCCTAATATCTTTTTGTAATATTATGTCTTCTGGTATACCCATTATTTCTCCTCATCTTTTAAATCAGTAACAAACATATATCCTGGAGAATGAGTGTATACAACTGGAATTTTAGCTTTTTTCAGTACAACTTGAGGGGTGACACCGCATGCCCAGAAAACTGGAACATCACCTTCACCTTGTTTTTCCCAATATTCGCCAAAATCAGGGCTATCTAGATTATTTATACCAATTTCAGTTGGGTCCCCAACATGAATAGGGGCGCCATGATTCTTCTCATACTTAGAAGTAATGGAAATAACTTTTTCTATCTTATCTTTAGGTATCCATCTCATGGAAACTACCAGAGGACCTGAAAAGTTTGATGTGCTTTTTGTTTCTATATTTGTAGAATACATTGCGACATTTCCATTTTTCTCAAAATGAGGCATAAATATACCTTCTTTTGATAAAGCGAATTCAAAAGAAAAACTACAGCCAAGGAGGAATGTTACAAAATCATCTCTCCATTCATCAACCAAATTGCCCAAAGTATCCACCAAATTGCCATATTCAAATTTCTTATATGACACAATATCTGTTCTAATATCAGCAGATGGAGCTGACTTATAAGGAGTATAAGAACCTGAATCTAATTTTTCTATGATGGGGCATGGTTTAGGATTCAAGTTACAAAATTTTTCAAAATCATCAGCATAATCATTTGTAACTACTACTAAATTTGTTTGAATATAATCTTTGGCAAACCCACAAGTGGGCTGATTAAAATTATTATTTCTAATCTTTTCTCTTAATAATTTAGAATCCAATGATTTTTTCCTTTAAATGTGTAGAATTGTAAACACATATTCTAAATACTATATAAAAATGATTGAGGTGTGAATTTGGTCACTTTAGATGCAATAGTTTCACTAGCAAAAAGAAGGGGTTTTGTTTTTCAAGGAAGCGAAATTTATGGAGGGCTTAGGAGCGTATGGGATTTTGGCCCCTTAGGAATTGAATTAAAAAGAACCATAAAAGATGTATGGTGGAAGCACATGATCCATCAAAGGGAAGATATTGAAGGCATAGATTCTGCTATCCTGATGCATCCAAATGTATGGGAAGCTAGTGGTCATGTTTCAGGGTTTACTGACCCATTGGTAGAGTGCAAAACTTGTCATAACAGATTTAGAGAAGATCAAATTGAAGATACTAAGGTATGCCCAGAAAAAGGTTGTGGCGGTAAATTAACTGAATCAAAACAATTTAACCTGATGTTTCAGACTCATATGGGGCCAGTTCAGGATGAAGGTTCACAAATTTATCTAAGACCTGAAACTGCGCAAGGTATATTCGTAAATTTTGAAAATGTTATGACATCAACAAGAAAAAAAATCCCTTTTGGAATAGGTCAAATTGGCAAATCTTTCAGAAATGAAATTACCCCTGGAAATTTTATTTTTAGGACAAGAGAGTTTGAGCAAATGGAAATGGAGTTTTTCTGTCAACCAGATTCTGCTGATGAGTGGTTTAAATATTGGATAGATTTTAGTCATAATTGGTTTGAGTTATTAGGAATTAAAAAATCTAATTTAAGAAAAAGAGAGCATACAGCAGGTGAAAGACCTCACTATGCAAAAGCAGCTTTAGATATTGAATATAATTTTCCTTGGGGCTGGGGTGAGCTTGAAACAATAAATAACAGAAGTGATCATGATCTAAAAAGTCACTCAGAAAAAAGCGGGAAAGATCTTTCTTTTTTTGATGAGATATCAAAAGAAAGGTATGTCCCTTATGTTATAGAACCAGCTATGGGGGCAGATAGGACAGTATTAGCAGTTATTTGCGATGCATATGATGAAGAAGATTTAGAGAACGAAAAAAGATCATTGCTAAGATTCAAGCCAATTATTTCCCCTATACAAGTAGCAATACTTCCACTTAGTAAAAATGAAAAGTTAACTGAAGTTAGCGATGAAATATATAAAAAACTACAAAAGATATATAGATGTCAATTTGATAATACTCAAAGTATCGGCAAAAGATATAGAAGGCAGGATGAAATAGGCACTCCTATTTGCTTAACAATAGACTTTGATACTGTAGAAAAAGATCAATGCGTAACACTAAGGCATAGGGATACAATGGATCAAATTAGGATCAAAATAGAAGATATTGAAAAAGAAATAGAAAAATTATTCACAACTTTCTAAAATGTCATTTAAATTATCATTCTTATTAATTACAGCTCTTTTATTATCATGCAGTAGTAGTAATACTGATAATCATATAGTTTTCAAAGGCACTGATATAAACGAAATCGAATTCAATTCAAAAGAGTTTACTGGGACTCCAATGATAATTAATTTTTGGTACCCTTCTTGTCCTCCATGCACAAAAGAAATTCCTACTTTAGTCGAATTCGATAAAAAAAATAAACAAAAAATTATAATGGTAGGAATAGTGCACAACTCACTTGTTGATCAAAAAAAAGATGCAATAAAAATGTTAGAAAAATTTAATGTTGAATACACAAATTTATACGATAAAGATAATTTGCTTACAGAAGAATTCAATGTATTAGGTTTTCCTACAACCATATTCTTAGATGAAAATCACAAAATAAGTACAAAGTGGACTGGCTTTCTTGATGAGAATACCCTTAAAAAAGAATCATCAAAAATAAGTAAATAATGTCAATATTCGTATTTATAATTAATTTCATCCATTCAATTGCAGCTTCTATTTGGTTAGGTGGTTGTTTTTTAATGATCACTATATCGATGAGTGAAAAATTTAAATTAATAGAAAATTATCAGTCAATTTTTCAAACTATTTCGCTTTCTCTTAGAGAGCTTGTAAATGGATCAATGATTCTTATCTTTTTAACTGGAATTATTATGGCAATTCAGAAGCTTTCTCTAGTTCAAACTGATGCAGGATATGCCATAATATTAGGATTAAAAATTATATTAAGCTTAGGAATTATTTTCAGAATTTGGCAATTTAGAAACTCTGGATATCCTAAATATTCTAATAATTATTTAGAATGGTTATTAGGCTACAATTCCTTTGCTATATATGGAGTTATAATTTTCTTTCTGGCAGACCTTTTGGAGAATATAGTTTAATTGGTTCTCTGTATTCTCTTAATCTTTTAACCTTTCTTAATTCTCCATCTAAACATAACTTAATTTGATTAAAATCAGATATAATTTCTTTAATAGGAATAAGCACAAAAGATCTTGATTTATAATTTTTATGCGGAACTACAAAGTTTCTCCGGTTAATTCTTTTTGAGCCTATTATAATTATATCTATATCTATAACTCTGGGGCTCAAATCGCCTTTTTTCTTTCTTCCTAATTTCTTTTCAATTCTTTTAGTTAGATTAAGTAAAGATGTAGGGCTAATATTTGATTTAAATAACGCTACTTGATTTAAATAATTACCATGATTAGATACACCTTGAGGTATTGTTTCGTATACTGAAGATTTTTTTATTAGTGCCATCCTTTTAGAAAGAATTTTTATTGAATTCTCTAAGTATTTCTTTCTGTCACCAAGATTTGAACCTATGCTAATTATAATTTCATTCATTAACTTAACTTTTCAATAAAATCTAATAAATTCTTAACTGCTACTGCATCATGCACCCGAAATAATTTAGCTCCCTTTTCCTTGGAAGCAATAACTGAAGCCATTGAAACTTCCTCTCTATCTGACACAGATGCACCATCTGCTATTTTTCCTAAAAATGACTTTCTTGAAGTTCCTACTAAAACAGGTAGTCCTATACTGGAAATCTTCTCTAAATTCTGATGCAGCTCAATATTTTGGTCAATATTTTTATTAAAACCAAACCCTGGGTCAATAATTATTTTATTATTATTAACTCCATTGGAATTTAGGAGACCTATTTTTTCTAATAAATCTTTTTTTACTTGTCCTACAACTGAGCCATTATTTTTTAAAGACTTGTTATGGGTAAGGACGTATGGAATATCAGTGCTTCTAACCACCTCAATCATTTCTGGGTCATATTCAAGCATCGATATATCGTTAATAATGTTTGCTCCTGCCCTAACCGCTTCCGAGGCAACTTTTGACTTCCTTGTATCTATGCTTATAGGCACATCAGATATTTTTCTTAACTTTTCTATAACTGACACAACCCTATCCATTTCCTGATCTTCAGAAATTTCCACAACATTTTCATATAGAGATTTAGGTCTAGTAGATTCGGCACCTATATCAATAATATCAACACCACTATCTGTAAATGATTTAATTAAATTTAATGCTTCACTGATATCCGTTCCTATTCCATCGCCTGAAAAAGAATCGTCAGTTAAGTTAACTATTCCGACTACAGCAGTTCTGTTTTCTAGATCAAATTTGAAGTTTCCAATTTCCATACATTTATTTATATCTTTTCTCTTATAATTTACAACAAATATTATTTGATAGAAATCAGTGTCTGAGATAGCATTTACATTTGAAAAATGAAAAAAAATTCTGACAACAATACAAATTCCCAAAAATCTAACTCATCTAGCTCAAAGATTTCAAATCTTCAAGGTAGAAAAAGTGAGGCTAAATTAGGTGGTGGAGCTGCAAGGCAAGAAGCTCAGCAGAAAAAGGGTAAGAAATTAGCCAGAGAAAGGCTCTCTCTATTATTTGATACTGGAAAGTTTACTGAAATAGACCCTTTCGTTAAACATAATTCTTCAGATTTTGGACTTGATAAGACTAGAATTGATGGGGATTCGGTGATATGTGGCTATGGAAATGTTCATGGTCAGCAAGTATTTGCTTTTTCACAAGATTTCACGGTTCTTGGCGGATCACTATCAAAGGTAGCATCAAACAAAATATGCAAAACTTTTGATCTAGCAATTAAGACTGGGTGCCCTATAGTAGGTATAAATGATTCTGGTGGGGCTAGAATCCAGGAAGGAGTGGACTCATTATCTGGGTACGGCGAACTATTTAAAAGAAACACAATGGCATCAGGGGTAATACCTCAAATAACTGTTGTGGTAGGCCCATCTGCAGGAGGAGCTGTTTATTCACCAGCACTAACAGATTTTATATTCATGGTTGATGGAGTTGGGCAAATGTATATAACTGGACCTGAAGTGGTTAAGGCAGTAACAGGAGAAGATGTTAGTCATGATGATTTGGGGGGTGCAAACGCTCATTCTACTAAAAGTGGAGTCGCGCACTTTGTAAGCCAGTCTGAATCTGATTGCTTTGAAGAAGTCAGAAGTCTGCTTAATATGCTGCCTTCTAATAATGTCGATGTTAAAGCTAGTGATGAGAATTCTGGCGATTCAGACCAAACAATACTAGATAACTTTATACCTGATACACCTAATCAAAGCTATGACGTTAAAGAGGTAATTGAAACTATCATTGATTCTGGGTCTTTTGTTGAAGTTCAAGAATCCTATGCTCAAAATATAGTTGTGGGTTTTTCCAAATTTAATGGAGAAACAGTTGGAATAGTAGCAAATCAACCAGACCATATGGCAGGCGTGCTAGACATTAATGCTTCTTCTAAAGCCGCCAGATTCGTAAGATTTTGCGATTCGTTTAATATTCCTATAGTAAGTTTGGTTGATGTTCCTGGATTTATGCCTGGGACTTCTCAAGAATATGGCGGAATAATAAGGCATGGAGCGAAGCTTTTGTATGCATACGTAGAAGCTACAGTCCCAAAGATAACAATAATAATGAGGAAAGCATATGGCGGCGCCTACATTGTAATGGGATCTAAAGAGCTAAGATGTGACGTAAATGTTGCTTGGCCATCAGCGGAAATTGCTGTTATGGGGCCAGAGGGAGCAGTGAATATAATCGGAAGGAAAGATATTGCAAGTGCTGATGACCCTGAAAAAAAGAAACAAGAACTTATTGAAGACTATAGAGATAAGTTCGCTACTCCATATGTAGCTGCAGAGAAAGGCTATTTGGACGATGTTATAGAGCCTTCTCAAAGCAGAGAAATAATCATTAATAGTCTGAATATGTTAAAAAATAAAGTTGATCAAAACCTTCCTAAGAAACACGGAAATATACCTCTATAAAGAGATTGGAGAAAATTATGTCTACTGAAAATCAAATTTCTGATGCAAAAAATCATTTTGAAGGACTTATGAGAGCTCAACTAGAAAGAGTTGAAAGAATTAAAAATCAAGGCGACTGGACTGATTATTCCAAAGTAGAAAAAGTAAGAATAGGCCTACTTGGAGGAGACGGAATTGGGCCACAAATTACAGAAGATTCAAAGAATGTACTAGCTGAACTTTTAAAAGATGAGCTAGAAAAAGGAAAAATTGAATTTGTAAATATTGAAGGCCTTACTATAGAAAATAGAGCAAAACATCTAAAAGCAATTCCAGATGACGTACTAGAAGAAATAAAATCTTGTGACGTAACTCTTAAAGGGCCTACAACTACTCCAGAAAAAGGTGATAATTGGCCAAATATAGAATCTGCAAATGTAGGAATGAGAAAAGAATTAGATCTATTTGCAAATGTGAGGCCTGTAAAAGTTCCAGAACAAAACATTGATTGGGTTTTCTTCAGAGAAAACACTGAAGATTCTTACGCATTAGGTAGTCAAGGAATTGAAATAAACGGTGAATTAGCAATGGATTTCAAAGTTATAACATCTGTAGGGTCTCAAAGAATAATTGAAGCGGCTTTTAATCATGCAAGAAATACTGGAAGGAAAAGAGTTTCAGTAGTTACTAAAGCTAATATATTAAAAAAGACAGATGGATTATTTTTAGAAGAAGCAGAAAAAATTGCATCTAATTTTCCAGAGATTGAGTGGGATTCGTGGTACATAGATATTATGACAGCAAATCTAATTGATGAGGCTAGAAGATCTTCATTTGAAGTATTTGTAATGCCAAATCTATACGGAGATATATTAACTGACGAAGCTGCTCAAATCCAAGGTGGAGTTGGTACCGCAGGGAGTGCCAATTTAGGTAAAAAACATGCAATGTTTGAAGCAATTCATGGAAGTGCTCCTAGAATGCTAAAAGAAGGGAGAGCTCATTTTGCAAATCCAAGCTCTATGATAAAGGCAAGTGCAATGCTACTTGAACATATAGGTTATACAGAATTGGGACAAAAGCTTGATAAAGCATTATCAATTTGTAGCCAATTCGAGAAAAAATTGATTATTACTGGAAGAGCAGATGGAGTAACTGGGGAAGAATACGGTAAATATGTACTTGAAACAGTTAGGGACAAAGATATAAATAGTAAATACGAACGACTCTCAAAGGGGAAATAATGAAATCAAAAGTAACAGTTGTTGGTGCTGGTAACGTAGGGGCTACTACAGCTCAGAGGATTTTTGAAAAAGGTCATAGTGATGTAGTGCTTATAGATGTAGTTGAAGGGATACCACAAGGAAAAGCTTTGGATATTCTTGAAAGCGGTCCAATTGTAAAATCTGATGCAAAAATTATTGGAACTAATTCTTATGAAGAGTCCAAAGACTCAGACATAGTTGTTATTACTGCAGGAATTGCTAGAAAACCTGGAATGAGCAGAGATGATCTGCTGATTACTAATATGAATATAGTTGGATCAGTCACAGAAAGTGTGGTTGCAGCCTCTAAGAATCCTATAATTATAGTAGTTTCTAACCCTTTAGATGCCATGGTTCAACACTGTTATGAAAAAAGCGGATTATCAAAAGAAAGAGTAATTGGGATGGCAGGGATACTTGATACTGGAAGATTTAGAACTTTCTTATCTGAAGAGTTGAATGTATCTGTAAATAGCATAGATGCGTATGTTTTAGGTGGTCATGGAGACTCTATGGTTCCTTTACTTAAAGCAACTACTATAGGAGGTGTTCCTGTAGAAGAATTAATTGAAAAAGACAGGTTAGAAGAAATTGTTCAAAGAACAAGAGATGGGGGAGCAGAAATAGTTGCTCATTTAAAAACTGGAAGTGCCTATTATGCGCCTTCTGCAGCTGTAGCTCAAATGGTTGATGCAATAGTATTCGACACTAAAGAAGTTTTTCCTTGCGCAGCAATGTTAAGCGGAGAATATGGAATAAGTGGTGTATATGCAGGAGTCCCAGTTAAATTAGGAAGTTCAGGAATTGAAGAAATAGTAAACCTAAACCTAAGCGATGAAGAAAAGGCTGGGTTAACTAGTTCATCTGAAGCAGTTGAAGAACTAATTCAAATAATGAAAGGTTAATAATATGAAACTAGAAGGCAAAAAAGCATTAGTAACCGCAGCTGGCCAAGGAATTGGTAGAGCTACTGCCGAATTATTTGCTGAAAATGGAGCAGAGGTATTTGCTTGTGATCTCAACGAGGAAACTTTAAGTACATTAAAAGGTATGGCTACTATTAGAACAGATGTAACTAAAGTCGAGGATATCAATAATCTTTATAAGACAACTGGAGGAGTGGATATATTATTTAATGGGGTAGGCTTTGTTCATGGAGGAACAATTATAGAATGCGATGAAGATCAGTGGGATCAAGCGTTTGATATAAATGTAAAGTCAATGTACAGAATTACAAAAAAATATCTCCCTTATATGATTGATCAAAATTATGGCTCAATAGTGAATATGTCTTCTGTTGCATCAAGTTTGGCAGGCGTGGTTAATAGATTTTCATATTCGTCTTCAAAAGCTGCAATTATAGGAATGACTAAATCAATTGCAAAAGACTTTGTAGGAAGCGGTATAAGATGCAATGCTATTGCTCCTGCTACTGTTGAATCCCCTTCTCTGCAAGATAGAATAAATGCTGAAGATGATCCAATTCAGGCCAAAAAAGATTTTATTGCAAGGCAACCTATGGGCAGATTGGGCCAGCCAGAAGAAATAGCTAATTTAGCTTTATATTTAGCTTCTGATGATTCAAAATACACTACTGGTGTTGCACATATTATTGATGGCGGAATGATAATTTAATTAACTATTTTTTCTAAATGAATAACAAAATTTCATGTTATGTTTTTAAGCTACTTTGGTCTTTATAGATTTGATAAATGCAGCAGTTGAAACAAGATGCTTGTTTATTCCTAGTTCTTTAGGATCTAGGCCCATAGCCATTCCAATCAATTGAGGCAAATGCAATATAGGCAAATCAGCTTTACCTCTTTTATTTTGCCTTCTGGCTTTTGCTTGATACCCATCGAGATTTAAGTGACATAAAGGGCATGGAGTCACCATAGCATCAGCGCCATTATCTTTTGCATCGCCTGTATGCTTTGCAACCATTTTTAATGAATTTTTCTGATTGATAAGCAGTATAGGAAAACCACAACATCTTGTTTTCCCAGCATAATCAGTTGATGATGCTCCAGTAGACTCAATAACTATATCTAAAGAATGCTTCCTCTTCGGATTTTCTGTAATTCCTAATGCATCAGATGGCCTGATTAAATAGCACCCATAAAAAGGAGCAAAATTAAAACCTGATAAATTAATATTGAACATATCTTGAAGCTTTTGTATTCCTATATCTTCTAGTAAAATCCACAGCAAATGCTTAACTTCAGTCTTTCCAGAATAATGAAGCCCTTCTTTTTCTAATTCCTTATTAATTTCTTCTAAGTATTCTGGATTATTTACTACTCTATGATTTGCTTGAGAAATGACTCCTTGGCAAGTTGAGCATATGGTCATAACTGAAAGCCCCATCTGTTCAGCCAATGCTAATGTTCTTATATTTAAAACATCTCCTAACTTTTGATTCTTTTCCTGTAATACACCTGCTCCAGTACAGGCAGCTTTTTCTATTTCTTCAAGCTCTATTCCAAGCTTGTCTACTACAAGCATTGTTGATTTATATAATTCTGGGGCAGCACCTCGAGCTACGCACCCTGGATAAAACGCGAGTTTCATTCTTCAGACTCCTGACTGTCTAACCTTCTTGCTATACTAGTCACCTTATCTGCTTCTTCTGGTTTATGAGGCAGAGGAGGTGGAATTTTTCCTTTAAATAATGATTTTATACCAATAACAGCCAAATCTATTAAACCTGAAATATTTAATAAACCGGTGCTCTCTAAGGCTAATCTTGTTTCATCTAGCCTTCCACTTCTTTTTATAGAATCACTGAAACTTTCAGTATGTCGATATCCGCTTGTATTTGTATATCCTTCTTCAATTGCAAGGTCTCTCATTTTAACTATTCTTTCCATGGGAGCTACATCCTTAGGGCAAACTTCAACACAAGCAAGGCATCTTGAGCAATCCCACACACCTGCATTTTCATTTAATTTATCTAATCTACTTTTTTTCTCTTCATCTCTTGGGTCAGCCACAAATCTATATGCTTTGGCTAAAGCTGCAGGCCCTGTAAAAGTTGGGTCTACCTCTAAAGCCGTGCATTCTGATACACAAGCACCACACATAATGCAATTCATCACGCCTAATAAATGGGTCATACTTTCATTTGAAGCAATATGTTCAGCCTCTGGTTTAAAATTAGTCTTTACATAAGGATCAACGCTTTTTACTTTTGACCAAAATAGATCCATGTCAGTAACAAGATCTTTTATCACAGGAAAATTACCCATAGGCTCAACTGTAACTGACTCACCTTCCGGAGACACCTCTTTTATTCTTGTTTTACATACTAATTTTGCAGATCCGTTAACTTTCATAGAACAAGAACCACAAATTGAAGCTCTGCATGAACATCTTAAAGCTAAAGTTCCGTCTAATTCTTCCCTGATCTTGATTAATCCATCTAAAATAGTTGAATCTTCTGTAACATCTATTGAATAATCTTGGAAAAATGATTCTGAATCATTCTCTGGATTAAATCTTTTAACTTTAATCTGTGCTTCCAATTAATATACTCTCTCTGTTGGTTGCCAATCAGTAATTGTTACATCTGACGTAGTTGTATTTAACTCTTCACCTTCAAATTGTACAAGGGTATGTTTTAACCAATCTGCATCATTTCTTGTTTTCATATCGGTCCTGAAGTGTGCTCCCCTACTTTCTAATCTTATATCTGCTCCTTGGCATATAGATTCTGCCACATCAACCATAAATTCAAGTTCAAGATAGGACACTAAATCAGTATTAAAAACCTTGCCTTTATTTTCAATATATACGTTAGGCAACTGCCCTCTTAGGTCTTTCATTTTTGTTATGGCTTCACTAATACTATTCTTATCTCTCCATACCCCGATACCTTTTGTCATGGTTGACCCCATCTTGTTTCTTAGCTCGGATGATCTCATTCCTCTAGGCCTATCTAGAATATTCTGAATTCTGGACTTCTCTTTAGAAAGTTCTTTTTCATCTACTTCTAAAGAACCGAATGATTTAATATATTCAACGCTATTTACTGCTGCCCTTCTTCCAAAAACTATAGTATCCAATAAAGAATTAGCTCCTAGCCTATTTGCTCCATGAACACTTACATTTGCACATTCTCCAGCTGCATAAAGGCCAGGAATATTAGTAGCTCCATTCAGATCAGTTTTGATTCCTCCCATTATGTAATGCATTCCAGGCTTAATTGGTATAGGTGATTCAGAAAGATCGATTCCTCTAAACTCAAGAGCTACCTCTTGCAGATACCCAAGTCTTTCTTCAATAAACTTCTTGCCTAAATGCCTCAAATCTAAATAAACACATCCATCAACTCCTCTTCCTTCATCAATTTCTGTCTGCTCTGCTCTTGAAACTACATCTCTAGAAGCAAGCTCCATATAATCAGGGGCATATTTTTCCATAAATCTATCGCCTTCAGAGTTAATTAGATAAGCACCATCTCCTCTAGCTGCTTCTGATAATAATATTCCATTTCCAGCAAGAGTAGTTGGGTGATATTGGATCATTTCAGTATCCATTAAAGGTGCTCCTGCTTGCATAGCAAGGCTTAATCCATCTCCAGTACAAATAAGAGCATTGGTAGAAGGCTCAAAAACTCTTCCAGCACCTCCTGTTGCAAGTACTACTGCTTTAGCTGTTATTAGCTCCATTTGACCTGTTTTTATATCAAATGCTATAGCCCCAGATATCTTTCCATCTTGTTTAATTAATTTTGAGACAAACCATTCTTCATATATATGCAAATCATATTTAACAGACTGCTCATAAAGAACATGAAGTAATGCACTACCGGTAATTGCTCCAACAAAATAGGTTCTAGCTTTTTTTTGGCCACCAAAAGCTCTAGTTCCTAATTTTCCATCATCATCTCTACTGAAAATAACACCCATATTCTCCAGCTCAATAATTGCTTCTCCTGCCTCTCTGCACATAACTTCTACTGCATCTTGGTCAGCTAAATAATCACTCCCCTTTATAGTAGCTAAAGCATGATCTCTCCAATCATCGCCTCTGTCGGTTAAAGCGGCATTAATTCCTCCTTGAGCTGCATTTGAATGGCTTCTTACTGGGTGGACTTTAGTTATTACAGCAACGTTAAGCCCCTGCCGAACACCTTCGACAGCAGCTCTAAGCCCTGCAAGTCCTGCGCCTATTATTAATAAATCATGCTTACTCATATTATTAATAGAAATTTTAACATTAATTATCTAAATTATGTTTCATATTTTTATTTAAAAATTCTTTAAAAACATAAAATGCTGTTATTGTCTTTAAATCAGTAATTTGTTTGTCTTGTATCATCTGATGAATTTCACTGAGTTCGAGTTTTTCTACGTAGATCTCTTCGTCAATATCAGATTGCAATTTTGAAGATTTAAGATTAGTTGTAAAAAAACAGTAAATCTTTTCAGTACACCACCCTGGAGCAACAAAAAATGGTGACCATAACTCAATGTCTTGAGGAATCATACCTATTTCCTCCTGTAACTCCCTCACTACAGCCTCGTAAGGATCTTCATTACTATTTAAAGTTCCTGCTGGAAATTCTAGTAACCATTTATCTATCGGGTTTCTCCACTGATTGACCATATAAACGTATATTTTCTTATCAATTATTTCGTATGGAACTGATACTATTGAGCCTACATGCTCTATTACATCTCTAGTGCTTAAATAATTATCGCCTTTAAACAACTCATCTTGTCGTAAATTAATATACTCCCCGTTGTGAATTACTTTTGAATTTAGTCTTTTTAAGGCAGGCTTTTTATCTGCCAAGGGATTCACCTTTTCTTAGTTCTAATTTTTTAGCTAAGCTATTCCAATATTCTGATTTGAAATCATGTGATCTTACAAAATTTACTGTTTTTGAGTCATCTACTTGAACCTCTATGTAATCAAATTCTCTCAATTGTGTGTCAATAAAACCATCTACTGTTATAGATAAGTCTTCTCTTGAGTCAGCTTTTAAAGTTAATTTTGCATCGCTTTCCATTACTAATCCTCCTAGAAGACTAGTGTGGGAGGCTATTGGTTTTATAATCATGTTATTACTAGACGGAGACAATATGGCGCCTCCTAATGAAAGAGAGTAAGCAGTTGATCCAGTAGCTGTAGACACAACTACTCCATCGCCTCTATATGTCGCAAAATGATTATTATTTAATGAAGCCTCAACATCTACTATTCTTACCTTGGACCCTCTAGCAAGAACAAAATCATTTAACGCGAAAAATTCTTTTTTTGAATTATTTTTATATAAATTGATCTTTAAAATAGATCTTTGCTCTATAACTCCATTGCCATCAAGATAAGATGAAAGTTTTTGATCTATATCATGAGAATCAATTTCACATAAAAATCCTAATCTACCTAAATTTATACCTAATATTGGGATATTGTTTCCATTTAGCACATGAGCACATCTAAGCACAGTCCCATCTCCGCCAATAGAAATAATTAAATCTATTTTTTTGTTATCTAACCCATTATTAAGAGCAGATTCTGTGCTTTGAGAGAAAACTTCAAAATCATCTTTCAATTTCTGCTTAATCACTAACGCCAAAGATTCTGCATCTTTTGACTTTTGATTAAACAAAATAGCTATTATTTTTGGACTATAAAATTTATCCATTTTTCATAAATTATTATTGGAGTATATTTACAACGCCCTCAACTATACCTAATAACATAGCTGGAGCCAAGCCAAGCATTAAAATTAATATTGTGCCAAATGAAGTAATAATCTTAGTATTCAGGTCTGAGCTATAACTTTTTGATTCTTGGTCTTCCGGGGCATCAATAAACATAAATTTTATTATTCTAATGTAGTAATAGGCCGAAATAACTGAATTTAAAATTCCAATAAGTGCCAGCCACATTAAATTATTAGATATTGCAGAACTAAAAATAAATGCTTTGCCCATGAAACCAATAGTTGCCGGAATTCCTAATAAAGAAATTAATGATATAGATAGAATTATTGATTGAAATCTTAATTTAATGCCAGCCCCTTTATATTTTTCTATATTGAAAGAATTAATTTCTCTAGATATTGAAAGTATACTTAAGAAGGCAGTTAGGTTAGTTATTGCATAGGCTACAATATAAAATACAGACGACTGTATTCCTGCAAAATTACTAGAGTTCAAACTATCTGGCTCACTAGAAGCTAATCCAATTAAAATGTACCCTGCATGAGCTATTGTGCTATAAGCAAATAATCTTTTAATGTTGCTTTGCCTAAGAGCCATAATATTACCAAAAGTCATTGAAACGGCTGCCATAATAGATAAATATACTGCCCACTCACTGATCATTGAGTTATTTATTGCATCAAAAAGTATCCTGATTATTATTGATAATCCTGCAATCTTACTAACTACAGATAGATATATAGTTACTATTGTAGGTGCTCCTTGATATACATCTGGAACCCATGAAAAAAATGGGAATGATGCAATTTTAAAAGATGCTCCAGAAATAAGAAGTAGTGCCCCAAAAAGAATTAATATATTTGATGGATCTTTAAAGAAGAATTTGCCTGATAATGCGGTGTCAATTGTTGAAATTTCGCTAAAAAATGTTGAACCTGACACCCCATAAATATATGCAATACCCATTAATATAATTGCCGAACTAGTGGCACTTAAAATGAGGTATTTTAATGCTACTTCTAATGAATATTTTTTTTGATTTAAAGCTAGCATCCCAATTACTGGCAAAGAAGTAAGTTCTAGGGCTACCCAAGCAGTTATCATTTCGGTAGTGCTTGTTAGGAGTGTCATTCCAGTTATTGAAATTAGAAAAAGGGCCCAAAATTCTCCCTTTGATTTTAATTCTTTACTCAATAAATTTATTCCACATACACTAATTGAGAGCCCAGAAACCAAAATTAGTGACTTTAAGAAAAGTGAATATTTATCAATTGAAAGCACATTAATAATTGATGAGCCTGATGGATCGTTGTAACTGATCAAGTTTGTAGTTAGAACTATAGATAATATTGCAGAAATAGCTAAAAATACACTTGCAAAAATTGCTGAAAAAGATTTTTTAGAAGAAAAAAGATCAACAATAATTACTACGAAAGCTCCTATTACTAAAGCAATCTCTGGAGATAATAATAATATGTCATTTAAAGTTATCATCTAGTAAATATTTCCCCTACTCCTATATTCAATACATCAGTAATTATTGCAGGATAAATACCCACTACAACAATTGTGGCTGTAAGAATTAACACGCTCAGTAATTCTAGCTTGTTTAAATCGTCCAGTTGATCAAAAATCTTTGCTACAGGGCTATCTTGCTTTACTCCTTCTCCAAAATAAGCTCTCTGAATCATCCAAAGAGTATAAGCGGCAGCAAGCACAACACCAAAGACTGCAACAACTGTTGAGATTGCCCAAAGAGAGCCCATTTTAAATGTGCCGATAAATATCATTAATTCTGCAACGAACCCACTTAACCCAGGAAGTCCTAAGCTAGCAAATCCAGCAATTACGAAAAAAGTAGTGATTAATGGCATTTTATTAACCAATCCTCCTAAATGTGGAATATACCTAGTATGAGTTCTCTCATAAGTAAGTCCAACTAATAGGAAAGCTAGTCCAGTGATTGTCCCATGAGTAAATAACTGCAACGCGGTGCCTCCTAGACCTTCAGTTGAACCAACAGATGCAAATGCTCCGTATGATGAAAATCCTAATACTACGTAACCCATATGACTTACACTACTAAAAGCAATTAATCTTTTGAGGTCAGTTTGTTGAATGGTTAGTAAAGCTCCATATATAACGCTAAATGCACCAATAATTGCAAAATAAGGCGCTAAATCAGTCAGTATAGAAGGATCAATATAGTTAAATATGTCTACATTTATCCTTAGTAAGCCATAACCTCCCATTTTCAATAGAACACCTGCAAGCATAATACTTACAGCAGTAGGTGCGTCAGTATGAGCATCTGGAAGCCAACTATGCACAGGGAACAAAGGAAGTTTTATAGCGAATCCTATAAAGAATATAAAGAATATAAACACTGCTGGAATAGCAATAGAAAAATTAGAATTAACTATTCCATATAATCCCAACTCGGCAATATCAAACATCGTAAAGGTTCCTGTTGCAAAATATAATGAAACAATTCCTATTAATAACAAGGCTCCAGAAGTTAATGTAAAAATCAAAAATTTCATTGCTGAATAATGTGCTCTTCCCGAACCCCAAATAGATATTAAGAAATACATTGGTATTAATTCAGCTTCCCAAAATACAAATAAAAGCAATAAATCAAGTGAAGCAAAAACTCCAGTTACAACTCCTTGCAACGCCAGCAACCACATAAAATATTCCTTTTGTCTTAGCTGAATATTCATTGAGGCAATTACAGAACAGAACCCTAATATTCCTGTAAGTAAAATTAAAGGTGCACTCAATCCATCAATTCCAACAATATACCTAGCCGTAAAAGCTTCAAAAGGTATCCAAGAATCGAAGTAATCTATAAATTGAAACCCTCCAAGCGCCTTGTCATAACTGAAATAGACCAAAATAGACAAAATCATTTGTATTCCTGTAATTAATAAAGATACTTTTTTTACATTTATTTTCAGAAATTTATTTTCAGAAAAAATTCCAATTAAAATACCAGAAATAATCGGAAAAAATATTAAAAATGATAATATTCCGCTAGGCACCTAATTACCTCCTAATAACAGCCATGAAAAATAACCAGAAATGATAATTAAAAGGCTTAGAAAAAATGTAATACTTTGAATTTGTAATTGTCCATTCTGAGTTATTGCAAATTTATTTGATATCCATCTAAGTGAATTTGATAATGAGTGACTTGCTTTATCAACGAAATTAGTTTCAATAAAATCCAATAGCTTAATAAATCTTTTATAAAACAAATTCTCAGTAATAATTTCTTCGTATAAATAATCTAGATAATAT
>Ga0208408_1000522_pt1 | contig 25032 bp, 24 predicted proteins | sample ETNtaG_4_FD_185776 | JGI IMG/M metagenome (GOLD analysis project Ga0208408, IMG submission 185776) | Marine microbial and viral communities from oxygen minimum zone, Eastern Pacific Ocean - ETNP201406SV67 (SPAdes) (version 2) | ecosystem: Environmental > Aquatic > Marine > Oceanic ... | reverse complement strand
CAAAATTATGAAAATTAGGTATATTGCCGGGGTGACTAGTATATTCATCAATTTCAGATTGTGCAATAGGCAACATCATAATGATTATGATTATGCCTAGGACCTTTCTCATTGGTATGACAGATAAAGCTCCCTTTAAAACGAGTTTCACACATTAGGCAGATAGAATTTATAAGGGATAGGCTTTGAGAAATCATGAGAATAGCTAGAGTTCTACTCCTGTCATCAATATTTTTCTTGGTTTTTATAGGTTTTTTTGCAGCAAATGCAGAGGCTATGCAAATATTTGTTAAAAACTTGCAAGGAAAAACTATTACTTTAGATGTTGAACCGAGCGATACTATTGAGAATGTAAAGGCTAAGATTCAGGATAAAGAGGGCATTCCTCCTGATCAGCAACGTTTAATTTTTGCAGGTAAGCAATTAGAGGATGGACGTACATTAGCAGATTATAATATACAGAAAGAGGCAACTTTGCATCTTGTGTTACGTTATAATTTTACAATGGGTCTACATGTTGATGTGGGAGAAGATTGGCTAATTACCAATTCTCAGATGTGGTTGGAAGGAGATATTTTAGTTGATGGCAATTTGTCGCTTGTAAATAGTCATATCAATGTTAACCGTTCTTTAGACATGACAATCTCAGAGATTAGGGTAAATTCTACGGGAAGTCTAAATATTTCTAATTGCACGATTTCAACAATTAATGATGATAATCTTTCTTATAGCATGTATACAATAGTCTCTGATGCCGGTTCACTAATTATTTCAAATTCAAGTATAGATTATTCGATGGTCTGGCTTGTAGGTGGTGAGGCTACTATTTCAGATACTTTATTGGATGGGCAAAGCATTGTTAATTATGGAGTATTTTCGGAAGATACTATTCTAAATATGAATAATATTTCTATATCAAATTATACGCTTGGCCTTCGTTCTATAGGTACAATTCCAATTCAAAATCAGGTTAGTTTTTCTAATTGTACCTCTTGGATGACTCAGGAATGGTGGGTTAATTTTACCGCAATAGATACTTCGACAAATTTATCAGTTGATGGCTTTCAAGTTCGTCAATGGGATACAGATGGTACTATGTTAGGAACCTGGAATTGGGCTAAGGAATATGAAATTAATTCAGTAGGTCAGAGAATAGATTACCTTGCTAATTTCACAGCGTTTGCAAATTTTGGTCTTGCTCATGTAGATGTCGAGTGGTCACAAGTTATAACTGAAAATACTGAACTTGTACGTAATTTCAATCTTAATATTTCAGCTATAGAATATAAATCAGCAGAAGTTTATGCATCAGGAAAGCTTTGGGAACCAGGACAAGCAGTTTCAAAATGGTCAGATATTAATGTTCTTGTAACAATTAATAATCCTACAGATTATAATTTTTCTAATTTATTTTTAGATATGGATATAAACAATAACAAAGGTTTCGCTAGAGATAGTATATCCCTTTCTCCAAAGGGGGAAACGGTGGGTAATATTTTTTGGCAGGCCTCATTAGAGGGTCCATTATCTTTGAGAATTACCACTAATTTAGCGCTCAATTCAACGAATGATAATTCAACGCTTTCTCTGTCTAAATTTGTGGAGGTAGGTAGTAAAAATAGTGAAGACAAAGAATCCGGTAATATGCTTGTATTATTTGCTATCCTAATCATATTAACAGTATGTTCTTACATCATTTATTCTGGAGCTGAAGATGCAGATGAATTGTCTGAGGAAGACATAAAATTGGCTTCAGAAAATAGAGATTTTGACAGCAGTAGTTTAGATGAAGAAGAGTAAAAGTGCCAGAGATAGTTTTAGGTATTGAATCAACAGCCCATACAGCAGGCGTTGGAATAATAACTTCAAAGGGTAAAATTTTGTCTAACCAGAGATCAATGTATATCCCTGATGAAGGAGGAATTCATCCCCGTGAGGCAGCAAGACATCATTCAGATAAGTTCCCTATACTTTTTGAAAAAGCCTTCGAGGAAGCAAATTTAATGCCTTCAGATATCAATTTAGTGTCATATGCGAGAGGTCCTGGTCTAGGTCCTTGTCTACGGACAGGAGCTACAGCAGCAAGGGCATTTGCTTACACACATTATATCCCACTTATTGGTGTTAATCACTGTGTAGCTCATTTAGAGATAGGTTTACTCGAAGGTGCTACAGATCCTGTACTTCTTTATTTGTCAGGAGCTAATACACAAGTCATAGCATATGCATCTGGAAAATACAGAGTTTTTGGAGAAACTATAGACATAGGAATAGGTAATGGTCTAGATAAATTTGCTAGAGAAGCTGAAATGGGATTTCCAGGTGGACCCAAAATTGAAAAATTAGCTAAGGGGCCAAAATTATTGAATTTACCATATTCGGTAAAAGGGATGGATATGGCATTTTCAGGTTTGATGACTGCAGCTAAGGCTAAGTTAGAGTCAGGACATCCTATTGAAACTGTGACATATTCATTGCAAGAGAATGCCTTTGCAATGTCTTGTGAAGTAGCTGAAAGAGCACTTGCCCATACTGGAAAAACCGAATTAGTACTTGGAGGTGGTGTTGCTTGTAATGAAAGATTAAGAGAAATGGCTACTATAATGACTGAGGAACGTGGTGTTAAGTGTTTTATTCCATCAAAAGATTTGTGTGTAGATAATGGAGTAATGATTGGTTGGCTAGGCTACCAGATGGTTAGTGCCGGCTATCAGATTACTGAAGAAGATAATAGGGTTCATCAAAAGTATAGAACAGATATGGTGGAGGTTACATGGAGATGATATTCAGGGGAGCTGAGGCAGTAGTTGAGAAAATTGAATGGCAAGGTTCTTCAGCAATTTCTAAGGTAAGAAATAAAAGATCGTACAGACATCCAGATTTGGAAAGAAGATTGGTAACTGAAAGATTGAGAAGTGAATCCCGTGTTATTGAGCGCCTTTTATCAAAAGGAATTTCAGTTCCTGCCTTGTACGAAGTTAACATTGAAAAATCTCAAATCATAATGGAGCTTATTGATGGCATTACCCTTGAAAAGGGACTTAGAACTGATAAGTTTCATGATTATCTTGTTTCATCCGCAAAAGTATTGTCACAGATTCATTCTTCAGGTGTAGTTCATGGAGATCCTACGACTAGTAATTTCATGATATCTGAGAAGATATATGCAATTGATTTTGGTTTATCTACATTTAATGATGATGCAGAGTCGCGGGCATCTGATATTCGCGTATTCTTAGAATCATTAGAAGCTCATCATTCAGAAATATCTGGAAGAGAGATATTTATTGAAGCATATTCAGCATGGGAATCATCTAAAGAAGTTCTTGAGGCTTTAGAAGTATTGGAATTACGTGGCAGGTATAATTTGATGAGAGGTTAGGCTCACTGTAATAAATCCCCCCTACTATTACATTTGAGGAATATTTTGAGTTTAATAAGAAATTTCGTTGCATTTGCTTTCTTTCTAATTATAATAGCTTCATTTTCTCATGTTGAAGCGTCAAAAGAACCAGTGTGGTCGTGGTCATCTAGTAGTTCAATTACAGATGTGTCTATATCTTCAGATTCAAGAAACATATCTGCAACTTATGGTTCCTCTGTTTCACTTTGGAAAAATGATACAGACCCACCACATAATCCTATTAATACAAAAACACTATCAGAGGGTATTTCATATATGGAAATGTCCTTAGATGGGAAGTATGTTTTAGCTGGAGAAGAAACAAACAAGGTAACTCTATATGAGGTGGGTTCAAAAAAGTGGGATAAAGGAGGTTTTTTGAATGGTTTATATGGCTTAGATATTTCTGAAAGCGGTTCCAATATTTCGGTCGTCGATCAAAAAAATGTTTATTTTTTTAACAAAGAGAGTAGTACGGAAGTTTGGAATGTGAATCTTGCACCACAAGAAATGTCTACAGTCAGTATTTCTCCAGATGGTAGGTATATTGCAGCAGGAACTTTTGATGGGAATGTGTATGTTTTTTTAACATCGGACAAGGATGATGTTTGGATTCATTCTGGGTCATCAGATCAAAAGATAACTGAGATTGATTTCTCAGGAGACAGTTCTCATTTAATTATTGGAACGAAATCTGGCCGTGTTCATGTTTATCCCTCTACTGGAAGTGATAGTCCAATGACTATGTTTCAGCCAAATGAGGTAACATGTGTTTCAGCAGATCACAACTCGAAGTACTATGTTTATGGAACAAAAGAAGGAATACTCACACTTTTTGATGGTACAATAGGTTCAGATATTTGGCAAAAAGATATAGGAGGTACTGTGAAGGATTGTAATTTTAATGGTAAAGGAACTTATGTTTTTGCAGGGTCTAGTAGTAAAAAAATAGTTTTGGCGAACTCCAGTACAGGTGATGAAGTTTGGAGAGTTAATGCATTAGATGCTGTAACTGCTGTATCTTTATCTTACAAGGGTGAAAATCTTCTTGTCGGAACTGAGTCAGGTATATCTATCTATTACGAACAATTATTAGATAATCAAGCTCCAATGGCTAGCATAGATATTATTGACCCAAGTATTGCATTACCTGGTGCGGAAATATCATTTACAGGTTCAGGTACAGATATAGATGGATTTGTTTCTAATTATCATTGGTCTTCTTCTATAGATGGTAACCTTTCATTATCTGATAATTTTACAATATCAAATTTGACAATGGGGTTGCACACTATATATTTCATGGTACAAGATAATGAAGGAAGATGGAGTGTTCCAGTTACAATGGAAATTGGGGTGGGAGATTTTCCAGAAGTATCTATCTTGTCTGTTTCTAATTGTCCAGATTTAGCTAACTGTATGATAAGTTTGGGAGATACTACATCTATTTTAGCTTCAGCATCATCTACGACTTCTGATGATATCACTATGGAAATTTTTGAATGGGTTTCTAGTTTAGATGGCCTAATTTCAAATAATTTAAATTTAACTTATTCAGAACTCAGTTTAGGTACTCATACTCTTACATTTAGAGCAAAGAATAGTGTTGGATTTTGGTCAGCTAATATAAGTATTGAAATTATTGTTAATGGTGTTCCTATTATTGAGCTTGATTCTATCAGCCCTAATCCTGTAATTGCAGGTGAAGAAGCTCAAATAACGATTATAGGTTCAGATGCTGATGATGACGTACTTTCTTATTTTTGGTATACTGAAAGTGTAACTCTTTTTAATGAAGATAATAAAGCGTTATTTTCTTCAGCGTCTACGGATCAAGGTGAGCATATGGTTTCAGTTTATGCACAAGATTCCAAAGGTGCAGTAAGTAATAGTCTCAATTTGACTATTTCTATAATATCTCAACCTTCTGTTGAATTAATTTGTGATCCTGAAATAGGAATTAATGAAGAAGCCTTTTTTACAGCATCAGCTTTCAAACCACAGGGTTCTATCGTTAAATATGAGTGGGATTTTGATAGTCCAAGTAGGGTTTTACCAGATTCAGTTGATTTTGTAGGCTTTAATTTTGCGACGCATTCCTATAATTCAACATCAGAAGACGAGGATGGCTATATTGTAGTTATCAAAGTTACAGACAATAATGGCTTAACAGCTACAAATTCTTGTAGAATTCCAGTGGTAGGAGAAAGTTCTACAACTCCAGATTCTTCATCCAGTAATGAAGGAGGTATAGTTTCTAAATTGACAACTACTGGAGGTTTGCTAGGTATTGCAATAGTATTAATCGGAATTGGTGGCTTAGTATTTTATTTTAACAGAGATAGTTTTGATAATTATTCACCACCAGATATTTCGACGCCTTCAAAGACTACAACAGAAGAATCTTCTTTTGCTTCAACTAACTCAGATGAAGAGAGAAAACCAACAAAGAGAAAAGTTATGAGAAAGCGCATAGTCAACAAAGGAATTCCTGAAATGATGACTGTTGAATGCCCACAATGCTCTTCACAAATTGAGATTCCAAAAATTTCGAGTTCACAGCAACTTAAGTGTCCTGATTGTGGATTAGAAGGAGAAATTTGACATTTAGAATAGTGTCTAGTTATATTTTATAGGGTTCTTGTAATGGTGGAGATATAGATATGAAGCGCGTAAAGTTAATTAACGACCCAGCCGAACTAGTGGCACTTTTTAGAGCTGTAGATTCAGAAATTAGAAGAAATGTTTTGAGTACTTTAGCAGATGGCTGGACAATGATTAGTGACTTAATCAATAAGTTTGGTGAAGAAGCTAATGATATTATTGTATATTATGAAAAATTTAAATTAATTGAATCAAGATGGGAAGTTAACAAAGAAACAGGAAGGCCTGAGAAAAGCTATAGAACTTTCTACAATGCTTTCCAGATTTCTACATCTTTAACATTTGATGAAACACAAGAACTTCTTACTGTAGTTTTGATGACAGACAAAGAATTTGTAAATTATGAATCTAAGATTGTGGATTTAATCGGCGAAGAGGGAACTTTTGCAAATGATGTTGGAAGAGATATTGGAGTTACTTCACTTACATTGAAAGGTTTAGTTAGGCGTTCTGTAAAATTTGATTTTAAGGGGCACAATATAGTGCCATTGAAAGAGGAAGAATAGTGAACGATTTAGATATTGATGAAACATTACCTGGTCAAGAAATAGAAGAAGATTTTGAGGACGAAGTAATACGAAGAGAGGCAGATATTTCTTCTTCACTTAAGTCTTCTAGTTCTCCATTTAAGGATTCACCTACTGATGCTGAAAGAGAAGAATCACTTAGAGGTTGGTTATATCTTGTGGCCGGTGCAGGCTATGGAACTCTTGTAGTATACTTAGTCTTAGTTATACAACAGGGAATGAACATACCTATACTGAGTTCAGGTTCTGAAGTTTCAGATACTTCAGGGGCACTCTCTACAGCGGTTTTAATTTCTGCGATGGTTTATGTAACAATATGGTTTTTTATGTCTGGGAAAAATCATTCCTTCTTCACAGACGATCCAGATAAAGCCAAATTTTATGCAGGAATAATAGGTCTAGCTTCTCTAGTAATTATAGCAATTAGTTGGGAAGATCATCAAAGAGAAATGATTGTATCTGCAATATTAACGGCAGTTTCTACATGGTCTTATATTAGATCCTCAGAAATGAAAGCTTGATTTTAATGTCGCCACATTGGTAAAACTGAATTATATCCTGCTATGGCAACACCAGTCATAGAAGCTACTTTCTGGCTTGTAGTTCGAAGGTGTTCTGAACTTAAATCAGCAGCATTTCCTACGCCCAATGATCCAACTGCTTTTGATAGATTAATTCCAAATTCTTTTAGTTCATTGCTCCCACATTTGTTTTGTAAAAATATTCCTGAGGCGCCTAAAGCTAATAATTTTGTAGAATCATTGTGATCTAAATTATATGTTTCAGCAAGAATAATCATTTGTTCTTTGTAATTTCTTGATGCAACTAGTGCAGCTTCTATTGGTATTTTGTCACTTACTAAAATCACTCCATCCGCTCCTGATTTTGCTATGACTCCCAAATCATTGTCCACATCACCAGCATAAATTCTAACTAAAATAGGCAATCTATTTGCAGAGCTTTGATTTAATAAATCAACGACAGCAGCCAGATCAGTAGGCCTTTTCATGTCTAATCTACGATTAATATCCGTCGCAGTAAGATCTATGATGGCTACATTTGCATTATTGATATTTACATTTATTTTTTCGTTGATTTTCCAAACAAAATAAGATGGGGCATTATTTCCTTGCCATAGCAAGGGAATAGTAAGATTTAGAGGCTCTTCCTTTTTGGTGCCGATGGTCAAGGACAGGTTCATATCATCTAGCCCAGGTGTTCTAGGCCTTCTGGTCAGGCTAGCAGGCACTAAAATTAGGTCTTCATTTAGACTGTGATAGTTTGGTCTGTAAGTTTTTTGTTTTTTGTTTAATTTTTTAGAAGAAATATATTTGAAGTCTAGGTCTTTTGAATCAATTCCATTATCTTTGAGTTCAGTCTTCAATTTTTTCCAATCACCTGGTGAAATATTTTTTGTATCTATATTTTCATTTTCATCAAAATCTCCTGCGATGAAGATTTTACCGTTGTCCATCATTCTACCAATATCACCTAGAACATCTCCACAAATGACAATATTTCCTTGAGTCATACATGTAGCTAAATCACCACGAACATTACCCGATACGAGTAAGTCTCCTCCGTGCATTGATGCTCCAGCGTCTCCATCTACAGAGCCCTGAACTACTATTTTACCGCCAGACACAGAATGTCCAGCCCCATCGCCACAATTTCCATTAACGATGATTTCTCCCTTTTGCATTCCATTCCCTACAAATCTTCCAGCATCACCATTCAGAACAATTTTGCTCCCTTGATTCAAGCCACCAAAATTATCTCCAGCCTTACCTTCGAATACAATATTTGTCTTCGATGGCATGTTTGCAGCAATACAAGCCTGGTTTGCTAAGTTTGTAACTTTAGCAGCATCATGATTTTCAAATCTTTTTCTTAGCTGCTCATTAATCAGCCCAGAGGTCCAAGATTCTGAGTCACTCATTGTTGTCTTATTTGTAACCTGTATTTAGGTGATTAGGTGGGATTAATGTCCTCTTGTAACCATGTATTCTAGTAATTCTTCTAGTAATGTTCTTGCATCATTTTTAGGATACTTTCCAATTGTTTTTTTAGCACCATTAAGATACCCTAATGCCTGTTCACGGCAATTTTCAAGAGCTCCACAATTCGACATAATTTCAACAGCCCTTTTGATATCACTATCTGCATTATTATTATCATCTAGAATTCTAATCAATTCCTTTCTTTCTTCTTCATTGGTTCGGTTTAAGGCTTCAATGACAAGTAACGTACGCTTCCCCTGCCGAATATCAGATCCCGAAGGTTTCCCTAGTACTTCAGCGGGTGCTGTAGCATCTAAGTAGTCATCCCATATCTGGAAGCCTAATCCAACCCATATAGCCATTTGTCTCAATTCATTTGCTTCTTCAATTTCTTTTCCACCAATTAGAGCACCTCCATATGCAGCAGATCCAAAAAGAATTGAGGTTTTTAGTCTAATCATTTCAAGATAAAGTTCAGGGTCTACAGTTTCTTCTTCTTCAAAATTAATATCCATTTGCTGACCTTCAGCAATTCTTCTAACAGTATAGGCAGTATGCCTGACTAATTCAGATTTAATTTTATCATCAACATTGCTCTCAGCAATCATTTCAAAAGCGTATGCAAAAAGGGAATCACCAGCTAGTATTGCAGTTGGAAGTCCAAAAACGGTATGACAAGCAGCAACACCATGCCTTAGATCATCATCATCCATAACGTCATCATGAACTAAGGTAAAGTTATGAATAACTTCTAGTGAGGCTGCAAAAGGTATAGCTCTCTTACCTACTCCACCAACCATCTCGCATGTAAGTTGGGCCATTACTGGTCGGAGTCTTTTTCCGCCGGCAAGAGGTATATGTGCCATAGCTTCATATAATTTTTTAGGCTCTCGTATAACCAAATAATCTTGTAGAGCTTCCTCAATATCCTTTGCTTTTTCAGCTAATTTACTTTTTACACTCAATTCAATTCTCCCATATGATGAACTTTATTGTCTTCAATATTTTTTAAAGACTCCATATTTTCCCAAATATTGTCAAGAAAATGGTATCTTATTAATCTGAACCAAGGACCTATTTTAACATCACCGTTGTTTGACATCTCGAATAAATCATCTAATTCTTTTTTGTTAACATAATTAGTTTTTTGTATTTCATTTGTGTTTGGATTTATTTGAACATTTATTTTAACTACAAAAATATAGTCAACTTCATGTTCAATCCATTTTTCATCAGCCCTAGCTTTGTAATGCATTTTGGTAATAAAATTTAAATCTTTAGATTTTATTTTTCCCACTTCAATTCCAAGTTCTTGTGTTAATTTTCTTATTGCCGCACTTTTAGCACCTTCAATACCATCCTGCTCTCCATCTTGATAAAGTGGATGACTACAGCAACTATTGGCCCAAATAGATGGGAATGTTATTTTTTCATCAGCTCTTTGTTGTATCAATAATTTATTATCTAAATCAAAAATTAACACACTGAAAGCTCTGTGCAATTTCCCCTCATTAAGATGGCAATTTATTTTTGAATCTTGCCCAATAATTTGGTCATTCTCATCTACAACAATGCAGTTTTCTTCCATCATATCTTTTTGAGCCTCGTCATATCCTTGAAGCTCAGAATCCTCAACTGCCATAATGTTGTAAGAGGTGGGCAATTAAAAATAACTAGTACAATTAAGTTATTTATTGTCGCTCTTTATGCAGTCATATGACAAAACTTGATTTCTTAGATGAGTTAGGAATTGAAGATGTAAATTTAGGTGGCTATTCAGAAAATTGGCTAGGCTCTGGAAGTGATTTAGATTGTATAACGCCAGTAGATGGAACATTAATTGCAAGAGTCAAGCAGTGTGATTCAGGAGATTATGAAACTATAATGCAGAAGTCTTCTGAAATTTTCAAAAAATGGAGAATGGAGCCCGCTCCGAAGAGAGGTGAAGTAGTTAGACACTTGGCTAACGCATTCCGTGAACATAAAACAGCGCTTGGCAAGCTAATTTCTTGGGAAATGGGAAAAATACAAGCTGAAGGAGAGGGTGAGGTTCAAGAAATGATAGATATTGCAGATTATGCAGTTGGACTAAGTCGTCAGTTGTATGGAAAAACAATGCATTCTGAGAGGCCAAATCATAGAATGTACGAACAATGGCATCCTCTTGGAACTGTAGGTATTGTTACAGCATTTAATTTCCCTGGTGCAGTTTGGGCATGGAATGCGATGATAGCGGCAGTTTGTGGTGATGTAATGGTTTGGAAGCCTTCTTCTAAGACACCACTTACAGCAATTGCTATTCAGAAGATTGTCAATGAAGTTATGACTCCATTAGGTTGGGATGGTGTAATGTCGTTGCTTGTTGGTTCTAGTAGAGATGTTGGAGAATTGCTAGTACATGATAGAAGGATTCCTCTTGTGTCTGCTACAGGTTCATGCCACATGGGGCGTAAAATTGGAGAAGCAGTTTCTAGACGTTTAGGAAGAACTCTTCTAGAACTAGGTGGAAATAATGCAATAATAGTGATGCCAGATTCAGATCCGGAGTTAGTGCTTAGGGCAGTTTTGTTTGGAGCAGTGGGTACCTCAGGCCAACGCTGTACTTCTACACGTAGATTATTTTTACACAAATCGATATCTTCTTCAATAATAGAGAAATTGGTAGCATCCTATTCACAAATAAAAATAGGCAACCCATTGAATTCAGATACATTGGTTGGCCCTTTAGTAGATGATAAAGCAGTGAATGATTACAGTAATGCTTTAGAAATAATTATGAAAGAAGATGGAGAAATTCTCTACGGAGGAAATGTGATTAAAAAAGATGGCTTTTATGTTGAGCCTACTTTAGTAAAAGCAAATATGGGTATGGGGATAGTAAGAGAAGAAACATTTGCCCCGATACTATATTTGTTTGAGTTTGAAGACTTAGAAGAAGCTATAGAGCATCATAATTCAGTTGATCAAGGTTTATCATCCTCAATATTTACTAATGATATGCAGTCTATTGAAAAGTTTTTAAGCCATTCAGGAAGCGATTGTGGTATTGCCAATGTAAACATAGGAACAAGCGGAGCTGAGATAGGAGGTGCTTTTGGCGGTGAAAAGGACACTGGTGGAGGAAGAGAAGCAGGCTCAGATTCTTGGAAGGTATATATGCGTAGACAGACCAATACGCTTAATTGGTCCGACGACTTACCTTTAGCACAAGGAATTGAGTTTGGCTAAAATGAGTGAAAATGAAAAACAGTATGTGAAAGTCCCTAAAGAAGAGGCTGAAATGATGATGAATAAATTGATCTCCGCAGGTTTACTTGACGAGGAATCAGAGGTAAAATGGGAAGGAGACTTTGTCTCATTTCCTTTAAAAGAAGGTTTGATTATAGATAAAAATTAATCTTTCCAATCATCTTGATAACAATATATTTCAGGAATTAAATCTAGCATTTCGTTCCAATTTTTTTCATCTGTAGTATCTGCTGGATTCGGAATTATTTCATCTACTAAGTCATCAATGAATTCATTTCCTGTATCTTCATTAATTGTTTCAGATGAAATAATGCCAATGCCCATTGAAACTACTAGTAGGTTGTATTCAGGAGCTTTCCATACTTCCCCTATATATTTTGATTCTGAACCTTTAGTTACTTTATAATTTACTTCCTCGGTTCCTATTTTTTCAGTTTTTGTAGTCCCATTATAGATTACATATTCAGTATTATATCCTTGACTAGTTTTTCGTTTTCCGCTTTCAATTTCAGAATCTAATTCAATATCTTGGTCAATAGCCATTTTTTGAAATTGATCATTTAGGATATCTAAAGGTACAGTTTCATCAATTTCAAAAGGCATTTTTAAAACAATAACAAATAAGATTGCAGGGTATCCATCTTCATTTCCGTCATCATCTTTTGCATCATCGGTGTAGAGGTAGATACTTGTTGAAGCGAGTCCAAGTCCATATTCGTCCACTTGGGAGTAAGATTTTTTCCAGCCATTTTCACTATTTAAGAAATTAGAAGGTAGTAGTGCATTTGCAGGTTCACACAATGGAGCAATATTAAGGCACGGAATTATCACAGATACAGCTACAAGAGCACAAACAAAGCTTCTTGCAATCATTCGATTTCTTGATCGAGGTATCCCTGCTAGGCACCTCCCCGTCATGTACACTGAAATAGCTAGGGAGATTCCGAATAACATAGGAATAAGATTAGAATTAATGTGAGTAGTGGTAAATGCGAGAAGTAAAATTATTGAGCTTAGAACATAGCCTAAATTCCGAATATTTACATTCATATTATTTACATTTAAAGAATAATTGGCTTTTATTATATTTATTTTAAGTTTATTTAGGATAAAATACCACCCTTTTCTTATCAAACCATTCTCAGGTTCAACATCTCTTAAGAGGTTAGTATTTCTTCTATCTTTATAGATAATATATGAGCACAATGCAGAAATTAAGAAAATAAAGAGCCATATATTTCCAGAATCTCTGAAAGAATTAAGATAATAGAAAATAAATGCGAAAGATAAGGAGATCCATGCAGATCTTAAAGGTCCCGATTCATTTTCACCAACAATATTAATTTCTATTTTTGAATCTAATTTTTCCTCAGCATCAACGATAGGTTTTCCTTCATTTTTTTGCACCCCCGTCACTTGATTAGTTTGAATCTGAAGCATTAATTCATCAAGTTGGTCATTATCATCAGAGATGGTCCATTTTTTATTTTTTAATCCAATTTCTAAGCAATCTATTTTGAGATATTGTCTAGCGGCAGACAAAATTATACAAATTAGAAAAAGCAAAGTTTTTCCAGATGAAATACTAAACAAGATAGTTATTGATATTAGAATTTGCCACATCCATGAAAAACGCGGATTATTCATCCTACCCATATAAATGATATCTTTTGTATTAAAATTCCATATATCTTTTTTAGTGGATAGAAATAATCGGAGGTTAGTAAGATACAGAGTTCCATTTTTATTTTCTACTAATAAATTTTTATATTCACTTAGCAATTTTTCACTGGGCAATAATTGCTCTCTTAGATCCACGGTTTGATTAATTTAGTTTAGTATATAAAATGTTTTCAAAAATATTTTTGCATTAAAAGATATATTAATATGCGGTCCACTAGATTATACAAATATGGGCGAGCTTGATATTTTGCGGTTTTTGATAGGTGCTGCAATGTTGTCATATGGTTCTTGGCTAGATTTCAAAACCAGACGAGTTCCAAATTCAGTATGGATTTATGGTGGGGTTTTGGGTTCTTTATTGTTAATTTATGATGTTTCCAAAATTTGGGAAGATTATGGTTTTTATTTGTGGGCTTTAATATTTGCCACATTTACTTTATTTTTCAATTCTTTTGTTGATGAATATGTTTTAGACAAGAACCAGGATATGCTTTGGAAAGCTAGTCAATATTTGGCAATTTTGTGTTCTCTTTATTTTTTCTTTGCATTTAATTCAGATGAGGTTTCCAAAAATAATTATCAAATGATTGATTTAATAGCAATTCCATTCTTGATGATTTTAATGTATATTTGGTTTTATTTTGGTCCTACTATTGGTGGTGCAGATGTAAAAGCGATTATGGCAATTAGTCTGATTACACCATTTTCTATTTCTTTTACAGAAGGATCGTTGACTGCATTTGATAGCAGAGGTTTTCCGTATCCTTTTGTAATTTTCATGAATTCCCTTTTGCTTTATTTGTTTATTCCAATAGGTTTAGCTTTTTTCAATATATTTAAAGGAAATTTGGAAAGTCCTTTTTTTCAAATATTTTTCGGAACTAAAATGAAACTGGAGGAGGCCAAAGAAAGTTTTGTTTGGCCTATGCAGCAAGTTGTTGGAGATAGAGTAGTGATGGTTGCTTTTGTTAAACATAAATTAGATTCAGAGAAGGAGTGGAAAAAATTGGAGGAAAAAGGTATTAAAAATCCTTGGATTACTTTCAAAATACCTTACATTATTCCTCTTGCGTTATCATTTATAATATCAGCTTTCTTTGGTGATTTGTTTTCAACAAATATTGTTGAACCTTTGAATTCTTTTTTTAATTAAATTATGAGCTTATGTCTAGTAACTCACTTAGAACTGCAGCAGTAGCTCCCCAAATTTCTTTATTCATGATCTTAAATATTGGAACTCTAATAGTATTTCCATTTAGATTCCAATCCTCATAATATCCATTATTTGAGTCAATCAAATTCTTAAATTTTAGGATAATTAGCTCATCCACTTCTTGTTTATTAATATTCCATTTTGGTTCATGTTTAGCTACCCCTATGAAAGGAGATATCAAATATTTTGAAACAGGGACTGGTAATGGAGTCATTTTACCAATAATTTCAACATTTTCAGGAATAATTCCCACTTCTTCAAAAGCTTCTCTCAAAGCTGTATTTTCTAAAGTTTCATTTTCTTCCATTGCACCTCCCGGTAAAGCAATTTGACCAGGGTGATTTTTCTCATGCATAGGTCTTCTAATGAGAGGTATATGGTATTCTCCATTTTTTTTGAAAAAACAAACTAAGACTGCAGCCTGTTTCATTTCACTTAATTTATTTTCAGATAACAATTCTTCATATCTAATTATTTTCTCATTATCAATATTATTATCATTAATAGGTTTTACAGCCATTCGATTCCATGAAAGAATCCCTGGCAATTTCAATTCTAAATTTTCTTTAATGTTTTCTATCAAGTCTCACTTCTTTGAAAGTTCTTGTAATATTTTGAGTAACAAATCCCAGAATTTATCAACTGAGGAAATTTCTACTCTTTCATCTGGTGAATGTGGCCCCTTAATGGTTGGTCCAAATGAAACCATATCCATGCCCTCAACTTTTTCACCAATTACTCCGCATTCAAGACCAGCGTGTATGGCGCATATATGTGGTTCTTTACCAAGTAATTCAGAGTATATCTTGGTGGTAGTCTCCAATACAGGAGAGCTTACGTTTGGAGCCCAGCCAGGATATGCTTCATCTTGATCAGTTTTCGCTCCAAATGCCTCAGACATAATTTTTATTCTTTCTCGTTGCAATTGCAAAGCTTCTGAAATAGAGGATCTTGTTGAACATACAATAGTTATTTCCTTACTTTTCATTTTAACAGAGGCTAAATTGTTGGACGTTTCGACTAATCCTTCCACATCATGTGAATATTTCAACACTCCGTGTGGCAATGTTCGTAGTAATCCAATAAGGCTGGTCTGACTTTCATCTGAAAGGCATTTTTCAGAAGAGTCATCGGAACCAGTAAATTTTATACTTAGATTTGGTTCAATTGTTCCAAATTCTTTTTTTAAAGCTTCAGTTCTATTTGACACCGATTTTTGTCCATCTGAAACGGATTCAGGATGAATAATTATATTTGCAAATGCTTCTCTTGGTATTGCATTATGTTTATCTCCCCCCTCAATAGAAACAAGAGAACTTTTTGTATTTTCTAAGATATTATCTATTATAGCAGATATGAAAACTATTGCATTTCCTCTTTCTTCGTGTATGTCTACTCCAGAATGCCCTCCTTTTAGACCTTCAACTGAGAGCTGAAAAGATAGATAATCAGAGGGTGCATTTTGGCATTCTATTGGTAGATGAATGCTGGAGTCACCACCGCCTGCACAACCAATACATATTTCTCCCCAATCTTCAGTATCAAGATTTAGCATAGTTCTTCCTTTCAAGATTTTTCCATTTAGAGCAAATGCTCCAGTTAGGCCAGTTTCCTCATCAACAGTAAATAAACATTCTAAAGGAGGTAGTCTAGAATTGTCAGGCATATCTAGTAAAGCCATTGCTGCAGCTACTCCAATTCCATTGTCAGCACCAAGGGTAGTACCCTTCGCCTTTAGCCATCCGTTATCTATGTATAATTCTAATGAATCATTCATAAAATCATGTTTTGAATCTCTATTTTTTTCACAAACCATATCAACATGACTTTGAATAATAATAGTAGGTGCATTCTCTCCACCACCACTTCCAGGTCTTAAAACAACTATATTTCCAGTGTCATCTTCACGAATTTCAAGATTTCTTTCGTTTGCAAATTTTCTGAGGTAAGCTAGAATTTTCTCTTCATGTTTTGATGGTCTAGGTATTTTGGTGAGTGTTTCAAAATGTTTCCATATATTTTCGGGTTTTAACCCATTAACAACAGATGCCATAATTGTTTATTTTACACCGCTAAAATAAACTTTAGTTATTTTTTTTGTAAATAATTTCTATGAAAGAATAAGGTTCAAGAATTGTTTTTTCATATGTTTCTATTTTTCCCCCATTCATATATATTTCAATGCTATGATCCTTATCTGAAGTATAATTTAGTATTTTATTATTAGTAAACTCTTTTCCCCATATATCAAAAAAGAATCCCAATTCGGCAGTGGCATTCTTTGTAGTCTCTACATGTATTCTTCCACTATTGTCATAGGTGTGTATTGGATGCAAAAAGATGGTTTTTCCTTCAGAGTCTTTTTCAAATCCTATATTCATGGGAATCTCAATCCTCTCCTCAATAATAGTTATGTTTAATTGCAGGTGATAGTGGTGATCAGCCACTATTCCATTTAATGCATAATAGCAGATTTCACTTTTTAGATAATCATTCTCCGTTTTTTTTTCACTTTCTTCTTGATTATTTAGAGAGTAAATACTGGTCAAAATTGCAATTGAAATTAGGCTAAGAAATAATGCTTTGATTAATTCTTCGTTATTCTTCTTTATTGCCAAAGAGAATCATTCCTCCTAGTATCATTGCACCTATAGCTGAGGCTGCAGCAATAATCAAAAGAAAATCAGAATCTTCATTTTTTTCTTCATCATCAATCGTTTCTTTATTATTTGAATTAGTATCTTGAAACCCAGCAGTTAAATGAGAATCAGAGTTTACAGTTACATTACCATATACTATTTCAGTACTCTCAGAAGTTTCATTATATACTAAATCAAAAAAAGCATATGTTCCTGTAACATTAAAGTAGCTCATATTTAGATAAGTTTCATTAAATGGTATATCAAAATAGGCATTACAATTTTCATCTACTTTAGTTCCATTTACGTGTTCACATTGATGTGTTAGGTTGCCAGAGTCCCAGTCTTCAGTTCCATTATATATTCCATCTGAGTTTGCATCAACAAATATACGATGTGTCACATTATCTCTGTCGTCAACATTTATCCATCTTGCAGTATCATTAACAAGCATTTGAACATTTCCAGGAACAACTCCATTTTCAGAAACAATTATTGTAAAAACTCCACCTGTATGAGCTGTAGCTGTTGGAAAAATAAGTTGAAAGCAAATAAGAATAACAACGGTTATGCTGAGTATCGTTTGTTTGGCTTTCATATTCGTACATTCTAAATAGCCTATAAATAAAAGGTTATACTGCCCAAAATAATGCAAATGAAGGAGAGCGCCTTAGCAGCTTTGATTGTTCTAAGTTTAGTTAGTGCTACTGCATATCTTTTAACTTCTGATGAAGAAACATCTTTAGATGGAGATACATTGATAGTTGAAGATCCTTTATTACAGGATGATGGACATGATCATATGGATGCTTCAATGCACAATATGAGCAGCGGTAATATTGAACAAATATCATACAATCCTTTAACAAATGGCGGAAATGCAGAAGTTACTGTTGCAGATTCTCCAGATGGCCGAACTTATGCTTATCAAGCAGGTTGGTCTGAATTCCACATAACTGATGTTACAGATCCTCACAATACAACAGTTATGGGAAAATATACCGATCCAAACACCCAACTTTTAGATATAAAATACCTTGAATTTAGTGGTAGAGAATATGTGATTCTTCAAAATCAATTGGTAGATCCAGGTTATGCGGATCCTCAAGTTGGAGAATGGGGTGACCCAACCCAAGTCAGTGTAGTATTAGTCGACGTGACAGATAAAACAAATCCAGTATGGGTAGATAGTTGGTATGACTCAGATCATCCAAGTGGCCCACATAATCTTTACACACACATGATTGATAATGAGTGGTATATTTTTGTAGCAAATCCAGATTATGAGGGTTGTGATATAGCTGTAGGAGAAGCCTGTGGTGGCGTCACTATAGCTCACTTAAATTTACAAGGTTCAGCAGCTCGAACTTTAGAAGGAGTTCCTGGGGCCGGTTATGGTCATACTGTAATCAAAGTAGGAGAATATGAAGTAGCCTGGGAAGCAACTAGAGGTGGATGGATTTACATTCATGATATGACAGTTCAAACCTGGCCAGGCAACGATCCACAAGATCCTCGTTATGGGCGTACCTATGTTTATGGTGCATATTGGGAAGCTGGCGTTAGGATAGGAGATGTTACAGATGTCCCTCATCCAGTAAATAGTCCCGAAAATTATCTCCTTTATGGTTTAGGCTGTAAAAGTACAGTAGGTTCTCCTGTGACTTGTTTATGGCGAGCTCCTGAAGTAGGGTATTGGATGGATTTTGCAGATTTTGATGGTGATGGTCAACCAGATAGCGGTTCTACAGGTAATGAGAATGGGGGAAGATCATCTTACATACATTATACAGAACCTTATCCTGAAATGGTAGACATATCACATATTCGTCCAGAATTGGAAGGTGAACGTCATTTGATCACAGCGGCAGTTGAAGTATTATCAACGGATGTAGGTACTGGAATGATTTACGTTATAGATAATACAGATTATGAAGTAGTAAACGGTAATTTACGTTTCCTTCCCAAATTAGTTGGAGACTGGGAAATCCCTACATCAGGTTTACACTGTTTTGGGGAATCATGTGAAGCTCATGCGAATGGTGATGAGTGGTTACTTTTTAGTCCACATAATTTAGATTCAGGTCACTTTATTACTGATGATGAAAAGCCAGATCAAAGCTATGGAGGTGGTTGGGATGGAAGATTATACATTTCTCATTATCATGCAGGACTATGGATTGTTGATGTTGAAACAATAATTGCTACAGGAAACTCAGAGGATAGAAATGCTTCGCATTTATCATCAACAGTTGCTTATATTTTACCACAAAATAATGCATATGGTGAGCCTTTAGATTCGGAGTTCTATGATTTTGGTTGGATTCCTTTCTTATGGGCTGCAGAATATCATGATGGTTATACCTATCTTTCTTGTATAACTTCAGGTTTGTATATTGCTCAATTAGATATTGATATACCTTATATGGAAGAGGGATCTTCTACAGACGATTGATTTATTTTCTTTTAACAGATATTATTTTTTGATGTTTAGTTGGCTTATCATTAGGTCCAGTAGTACAACTTTCAATTTTTTTAACAACATCCATTCCATCTATGACTTTTCCGAATACAGGATGTGCAGATGGCGTAGATTTATCCCACCAGTCAAGGAATGAATTATGTACAGTATTAATAAAAAATTGTGAACCTCCACTGTTTGGTCCTGAATTTGCCATACTTAAACTTCCAATTTCATTCGAAAATTTTGCATCGTCTAAATGTTCATCAGAAATGGCGTAACCTGGTCCTCCCGTTCCACATCTGTTACTATTTGGATCTTTACTGTGGGGACAACCGCCCTGAAGCATAAATCCTTTTATTACTCTGTGAAAATGTAATCCATTATAATATCCTTTTTCTACTAATTTAAGAAAATTTCCAGCAGTAATAGGCATACTATCAGTATACAATTCGATTGTGATATCTCCAGCATTAGTTCGCATTAATACATTGGTCATGATATATGATTAAGAGAGGTCTCAAAAAGTCTACGCTCGTTTTTTAACAACGCTTCTTTCTACGAGGACTATGGAAGATCCTGTGAATACTCCTGAATTCTGGGAGGCTTGTTACGAATCTGAAATGGATGGCTGGGATTTGGGAGGTCCAACTCCAGTTTTCCAGAGATTAGCTTCAGATATTCCTAAAGGTAGTATTTGCGTTATTGGTTGTGGTAGGGGTTATGATGCAGTTACTTTTGCAAAAGAGGGTTTTGATGTAACTGCCATAGATTTCACGGAAATAGCAATCATAGAAGCTAAAGAAAATGCAAAAGAAGCAAATGTTAAAATTAACTTTGTTCAGGCAGATATATTTGACATTCCAGAGAATTTGCATTATTCATTTGATTATGTAATGGAATATACTTGTTTTTGTGCAGTAAGTCCATCGCGCCGTTTTGAGTATGATAGAGCAGTTTGGCAATTGCTAAAACCTGATGGAAGACTTTTAGGTCTTTTTTTACCACTAGATAAGGAGTTAGATGAGGGTGGCCCTCCTTGGGGAGTCTCTAAAGAAGAACTGTACAAACTTTTTGGTTTACACTGGGAACTTGTTTCTGAAGAAATGCCTAGAGATTCAATCAGCAAAAGAATAGATAGAGAAACTTTAATGATATGGGCGAAGAAGTGAAATCTTTTCCAAGAGTTAATCAAAATAACTTTGATTCAGAGATAATGCTGAACCATAAAGGTAAAACATTAGTAATATTTTCAGCCGATTGGTGCCCTTATTGTGTTTCATTTTTTAATAATTGGTCAGAATATGGTAGAGTAGAAGATGTTTGTATTGCAGATATTACTGATGCAGAATCAGAGTTATGGAATTCTTTTGATATTGAAGTAATTCCAACAATGGCAGTTTTTGAGGATGGAGTTTTAGTCAAGAGATGGGATGGTCAATTACGAAGAGGATTGACTATATATCAAATACAATCAGTTAATGATTATTTAGCAAACTCATAAAATTATTCTTGGCTCTTCTTTTACAGTATTTAGAACAAGAGATGTGCTAGTTCTTTCAATGTATTCTTGGGAAAGTGTAGTTTTAATGAAATTATCCATCTCTTCTCTATTTTTGAATCTAGCTAAAATTAAGGAATCCCATTCACCTGTAACGTCATAGACGCCAAAAACTCTAGAATGGTTTGCAATTGAGGCCTGCACATCCATTAAGGTTCCTTTTTTAATTCTTAAATTGATAATTGCAGTTAGATTAAATCCAACTCTTTCAGGATCAATGTCTGCGAAATATCCTTTTATTATTTTATCATTTTCTAATTTCTTAATGTGTGTGTTAACAGTACCTAGAGCAAGCCCAGTTTGTTTAGATAGTTCCCTTTGGGAAGCTTTTCCGTTCTTAGTTAGTTGTATCAAAAGTTCAGAATCCTTGTCACTTAGTCCCATATTTTGAACATTTGTTCAGGCTATATATAAATTACTACGTATAATTTCATTTAAATTATTTTTTTTGAACTTTTTATCCAATATATCCATATTTCTTATATAGTATGTTTCAATGGAAGATTGATAATATGAGCGAATTTTCAAAATTAGAATATATTTGGCTTGATGGTTATGAACCTACACAGAATATGCGAAGTAAGACAATGATTAGGAAGAATTTTACAGGCAATCTCGATGACTGTCCTGTGTGGTGTTTTGATGGTTCTTCTACTAAACAGGCAGACGGTGGCGATTCCGATTGCTTGTTGAAGCCAGTAGCAATTTATCCAGATCCACAAAGAGAAAATGGATTTTTAGTTATGTGTGAGGTTATGAATCCTGATGGAACGCCTCACCCTAGTAACGGCCGTGCTACAATAGATGATGATGATGGTGACTTTTGGTTTGGTTTTGAACAAGAATATTTCATAATGGATGTAGAAACACAATTACCCCTAGGCTTTCCGGTTGGAGGATACCCTGGCCCACAAGGTCTGTATTATTGTTCCGTTGGCGGTAAGAATACGCATGGTAGAGATCTTGTAGAGCAACATGCAGATCTTTGCATTGAAGCAGGTCTAGGATTTGAGGGAATTAATCAAGAGGTGGCTTGTGGTCAATGGGAATTTCAAATATTTGCGAAAGGAGCTAAGAAGGCAGGAGATGAGCTCTGGATTGGTAGATATATGCTTGATAGGTTAACAGAGATTTATGGTTATTACATAGAATATCATCCTAAACCGATTAAAGGTGACTGGAATGGTTCTGGTATGCATGCTAATTTTTCAGATTCTACTATGAGAGATGTTGGTGGAGAAGAAACATTCACAAAAATCTGCGAATCATTTGGAAAGAATATCAAGAAGCATATGAAAGTTTATGGTGCCCACAATGAGGAGAGACTGACTGGACTGCATGAAACACAATCCATTGATCAATTTTCTTACGGTGTTTCAGATAGAGGCGCTTCTATAAGAATTCCAATAGGAACTATTGAAGATGGATGGAAAGGAAGGTTAGAAGATCGAAGGCCAGCTTCTAATGGTGATCCGTATAAGATTGGTTCAGTAATAATTTCGACGACAAAATCAGCTTACAATTAAGGTGGTGGCCCCGCCCGGATTTGAACCGGGGTCTATGGCTCCCAAAGCCACAAGGATGCCAAACTACCCCACAGGGCCACAAATATTTCACAGGAGGGGTTGATTTAAGGCCTATTTAGTAATTCGAAGTGAGGCCTTACCTTTGTATCACCTATGCCTTCAACATAGTATGGTTTGTCATCAACCCTAGTAAATCCCGTACTTCGCATAAGTTCAATAGGAGCTACATTATCTTTGTGGGTAGCTGCCCAGAGTTTTTCTAGTTCTAATTCTCCAAATCCAAATTTCTTGATTCTTTCTATTGCTTCAGTAGCAAAACCTTTGTTCCAGTAATTGGTACCGATCCAACACCCAAGTTCTCCCTTAATTGTAATTTTTATTGAGCCAATAAGTTTGTTCGTTTTTTTGTGAATAATTGCATATTGGTATTTTTTTTTTGATCCAGTTTCTATCCACCAATCAGCATGTTTCTCTAGGTAGGGAAATGGAATATTATCCATCCATTTGGTTACATTTTTGTTGTTTAATAGAATTATAAGTTCTTCTTTATCATTATTTCCAAATAAACGTAATTTAAGTCTTTCAGATTCTAAAATCATTAATCTTCATCGTCAACCATTTCAGCATCTTGAATTTCTGGTTTGGATAAATCAATAACAGTTTCTTCTTGTTTGTTTGGTCTTTTGAACATATCATCATTGCTAACAACAGGTTCAGCTTCAACAGCTTCTTCTACAACAGGTTCAGCTTCAACAGCTTCTTCTACAACAGTTTCAGCCTCAACAGCTTCTTCCACAACGGCTTCGACTTCAACAGCTTCTTCCACAACAGGTTCAGCTTCAACAGCTTCTTCCACAACAGGTTCAGCTTCAACAGCTTCTTCTACAACAGGTTCAGCTTCAACAGCTTCGACTTCAACAGTTTCAGCCTCAACAGCTTCGACTTCAACAGGTTCAGCTTCAACAGCTTCTTCCACAACAGGTTCGACTTCAACGGCTTCTTCTAGATCATTTTCTTTTACATCAGCTAATTTTATAAATGTTGATAATAATGTTTTTTCACTTCCGTCTTCAAAATTAATAATTAGTTTGTAATTTTCTCCTTTTGACTCAGACTCTCTTATGAATCCTTTACCAAATATCTTATGATTTACTTCAGTTCCAGGTTTATAATCTCCAGATTGCTCATCGTAAGTTTTTATCTTCTCATCTTTTAACTTTTCTACAGGAGCTTCATAACTTTTTTGTTCCTGTTCTGGTTTTTCAGTTTTTGTTAGGAAAGTACCCAATATTCTTCTTTTATCGTTGTCAAAATTAACCTCAATAGACCAGTGTTTACCAGCTTTAATAGTACTTAGAACTTCACCAGTGCCATAAACACCATGTGTAACATAATCGCCATTTGCAAACGGCTCAGAATCATTACTAACTTTATCGTTATCCGTATCTAGTGTTTGGGCCAATTCTTTTTCCGATTCATCTTTCTGTGCAATTGCACTATCTAATGTTTCACTAGCTTCTTTGAGTTCTTCTTTTTCACTTTCAAGTTTTTCTTCAGCACTATCCTTCTCTTCCACTTTTTCTTCTAGTGCCTCTGCAGCTTGTTCTTCCTCTTCAACAGCTTCAGATAGTTTTTCCTCAGCTTCTTCTTTTATTTGAACAGTTTCTTCTAGATCACTCAATGCATCCTTAACTTCACTATCTTCAGCTCCTGAATCAACAAGTTCAGAGATATTTTCGGTAGCTTCTACAATAGCTTCTACAGCCTCACTTTGGACAATAGCAGCATCAGCAACAACTTCAGCAGCACTATCCTCGACCTTTACAGCTTCAGAATAGTCTACAACGGCTTCAACTTCTTTATCTGTAGCTTCTTCAACTTTAACGATTGCTTCTTCTTCTTTCTCTATCGCTTCTTCTACAATAGTTGTAGCAATGTTGTCAGATTGAATAGCGTCTTGTATAGTTTCTTCTACAACAGCTTCAGCTTCAACAGCTTCTTCTACAACAGTTTCGACTTCAACAGCTTCTTCCACAACAGGTTCAGCCTCAACAGCTTCTTCTACAACAGTTTCGACTTCAACAGGTTCTTCTACAACAGCCTCTT
>Ga0208408_1000518_pt1 | contig 25134 bp, 28 predicted proteins | sample ETNtaG_4_FD_185776 | JGI IMG/M metagenome (GOLD analysis project Ga0208408, IMG submission 185776) | Marine microbial and viral communities from oxygen minimum zone, Eastern Pacific Ocean - ETNP201406SV67 (SPAdes) (version 2) | ecosystem: Environmental > Aquatic > Marine > Oceanic ... | reverse complement strand
TATAGTTGAGAATTTTAAATTGTCTAAAGATGGAAAAAGCATTTTTTTAGGCGGACAATCAAATTTAATTATTAATACAATGAAAAAATATTCAGTGGGTATTAATCAATGGCTTGGTTCCGTAGACGCACTTTATAAAAAAAAAGAGATGTTTAATAAAATAGATAAACCACTAGGTTCGATCAGTTTATGTATAAACAAAAAATTAGTTTCTAGAAAAAATATTGATTTGGAAGATATTGAACTTATTTATATTATCAATGAATCAAGTCCAGATAATTTTTATACACAGGTCGATAATTTTCTTTAATGAATATTACAAAATGATAGAATAAAATATGATAGATTTACGTTCTGATACAGTTACCAAACCTTCTAAAGAAATGTTAAATATAATTCTTGAAGCTCAAGTAGGAGACGACGAATACAAGGAAGATCCGACAGTTAATGAATTAGAAGAATATTGTGCAGAACTTTTAGGATTTGAATCTGGTTTATTTGTTAGTTCAGGAACAATGGGAAATCAAATATCGTTATTAAATCATACAAATCCAGGTGAAGAAGTTATCACATCTTCTGATTCACATATTAAAAATTATGAACATGGAGCATCTTCATTTTTATCAAGAATACAATTTAGAGATGTAAAAAACGTAGATGGAGTCTTAGAAGAAGAAGATTTAAAGCAAATAATAGAAGATTCTAAAATTCATAAACCAAAAATCTCACTAATTAGTATCGAAAACACACACCTTGCATCTGGTGGAAGTATTGTTCCATATGATAAGATCAAGTCAATTTCATCTCTAGCAAAAGATAGAAATTTAAAACTTCATATTGATGGAGCAAGAATTTGGCATGCAATTTTAGAAGAAGAAAAAGGTTATGATTATGGCAAATTTTGCGATAGCCTTACATTTTGTTTCTCTAAAGGACTTGGCGCACCAGTTGGGTCAATGCTATTAGGTTCTAATGATTTTATAGAGAGTTCAAGAGAATATAGAAAAAAGCTTGGTGGAGGCATGAGACAGGTTGGGATTATTGCTTCTGCTGCAAAATATGCAATAAATAAGAGAGAAGAGTTACTTCATGATCATGAAAAAGCTCTTTACATTTATAAAGAACTTAATGCAAATAAAGAGAAATTAAATCTAGTTACTGAAATTAAATATAAAAGAACAAATATGATATTTTTAATCTTCGAAGACAGTAACATTTCTACTAATTTTCTTGAAAAGCTTGAAGAGGGAGGTATCAAAGCTGGGTTGATTAAAAAAAATATTGTAAGACTAGTTCTACATAAAGATATTGATCATCGAGATTTAGATAAAATTGTTAAAACTATAAGTCACTCTTCTTCAAAATAATTTCCTTCGTTCCACTCAGTGATTGACTTTTCTGACAAGTTAATTAAAACAAAAAGTCCAGTTAAAGTAATTAGGTTAGTAATTAATATATTTGCAATTAATGTAAAAAAACAGTTATTAACACAAAAAGCATTTCCAAGTATATAACCAATATATGTGGAGAATCCCAAAACTAATGAATAAAAAATAAATTTTGTTTTCTTGCTAAATACCATATGGATATTAAGTTTACCTTAGTATGAATTATGTTAACCCTTGGCTTTCATTAATGAGTTTTGTTTATTTTATTGTTGCGGGTTTTGTATCGTTTACTTTAAGTAGGCGATTAGTTGAAATATATTTAGAAAAAGTAGAAACAAAGTTTTTAAAGTCGCTAGAACCAATTATAGGAAGCATAACTTTTTGTGGAGCTTTCGGTCTAAGTCTGATTATTTTATATAATATACTCACTTAGACAGAGTATGTATGTATTCTTAGTTTATTATTAACTATTTCGTGAATTCCGCAATGCTCAGGTTTGTTTTCATTAAATGATTCTTCTTTTAATTCATAATAAGTAAAAGATCTTATAGTATCTTGATGGCTAACAAATATTGATTTACAAGATTTTTCATATATCTTTTGAACTCTTTTATATACTTCAAAATAACTTTCTTCATTTGATTTTAATTTGATAGGGTCGTCTATGTATTGTTTATATTCTTCTGTCTGACTAAATTCTTCGAAAGTTTTACCTTTCCAGATATTTGTTCCACCCCATTCAATTAGATTATTTGTATAGTTAATATTTATTTTAAATAATTTTGACAAAGGTTCAGCTGTTTGTCTTGCTCTAAGGAGGGGGGAGCAGAAAATATATTCAATATCAAAATTATTAAAAATGTAAATAGCAGCACTTTCAGCCTGTGAGTGTCCTTTTTTGCTTAATTCATAACCTGCTAAATCTCCATAAAAGATGTCTTTTTTATTTTCTACTTCTCCATGCCTCAAAAAAAATTTGCTCACAACTACAGCGTAGTTTCTAATTATATTAAAATCTTCATATGGGTTTGAATAAAAAAGAACAAGAAATACTAAAACAAATTGAATTGGGTTTAACCGAGGAAGATCCAAAACTAGAAAAGGCAGTTGAATCTTTAACGCTGACAAATTTTTCTAGAAGTAGATCAGTCATCTCTAGTATTACATTTTTAATTGGATTCTTTATGATGATAGGTTCTTATATTGTTCAACCAGTTGTTGCTGTTATGGGCTTCGTTTTAATGGCTTTATCTGGTTATGTCTTTGTAACCAATACTAGGTCACTTCTCAAAGCTGAAAACATTAACGAATGGAATTTTAAACAAATATTTAATTTACTAAGAAATAAAGATAGTTCTAGACAAAATAAATAGATTAAATTAAATTTAATAATACATCATATTTTTTAAGGAGTAAGGAAGTTGAAAAAAGATGCTTTTACATCTAAACAAGCTTGTTATTTATCAGCTTGCACTTCACATCAATTAAGATATTGGGATAAAGTAGGATTAGTATCTCCTACAATTCAGTCATCTAATGGAAAACCAGGAGTACCGAAGCTTTATTCATTTAGAGACATTGTTTCTCTAAGAGTTATTAAAACTTTGTTAGACAATGGTATGAGCATACAAAGAGTGAGGCGAGCATGGAAATATTTAACAAGAAATGGAAATCTTGAAGATCAACTTTCAGAAGTTAAACTTATATCAGACGGTGACACAATATATTCAGTAGAAGACGATGTAGTATTTGATGCATTGAAATCTGGACAGCTCGCATTTTTTGAAACGATTGATGAGGTTACAAAAGAAGTAAGTGAAGATGTTTCTAAATTTGAATTAGATAAAGAAAGATTTTTGAGTTTGTTGACTAAAGTAGAAGAAGATGTACTTAGTCAAGAAAAGCAAGCATAGTAAAAATAGAATACTCAATTTTTATTTATGAATAATTTTAATTCCCACCGTACTCTTATTTTAAATTCTACTTTTCAACCTCTTTCTGTTGCTTCTGCAAAAAGATCGATCTCACTTTTATTAGCTAAGAAAATAAATGTTATTAAAGAATCAAAATATGAAATTCGTTCCGAAAATAAAATAATTAAAATTCCAAAAGTAGCTTTACTAACCTATTACGTAAAAGCTCCTTATTCAAGAAGGGTTGCCTTGAATCGTTCAAATATATTTATAAGAGATTTTTATACATGTCAGTACTGTGGAAATAATGCTGAATCAATAGACCATATAATCCCAAAATCAAAAGGTGGAGAACATGAATGGTCTAATGTTGTTGCATGTTGTAAAAAATGCAATCTTACTAAAGCTGACAAATTATTAAATCAATCAATTTTAAAACTAAAAAAATTCCCTATTAAACCAGAAGGTAATTTTTGGATTAAAACAATAATTGGATCTAATCCTGATCCGGAGTGGAGTGAATATCTAATTTCAGCATAATTTTTTTTCCTTTTTTGTGTTGCATAGTGTCAGGAAGTGTCATATAATGTGTAAAAGTGGTTCAAGGCACGAAAGGCGGAGAAAAGTGTTCCTTGGTGAATTTAGACATACGATGGATTCGAAGGGAAGGGTAGTTATACCTTCGAAATTCAGAAAAGAGCTTCAACAGGGCTGTGTGGTCACTAAGGGATTAGATAACTGTCTACAGGTACTAACTAAGAAGAATTGGGTTAATGAATCTGAAAAAATGGCAGCACTTCCTCCAACTGAAAAAACATCAAGACAATTACGCAGAGCATTATTTAGTGGGGCTATTGATTCTAAGTTAGATACAGCAGGAAGAATTCAAATACCAGAAAATTTAAGAAAATATAGTGAAATTGGTATAAACGATGATGTAACAGTTACAGGATCCGGACCAGTTATTGAAATTTGGTCAACAAAAATTTGGAAAAAAATTCAAAATGATGCTGATAAAGCATTTGCAAATATTAACGAAATGAAAGGATAAGTTCATAGCCAGCTCTCTAGACAACTAAATTGGAATACCCTTACTCCGCCCAACTTTCCAATTGGTGCCAGTACTAGAGAGCTGGGTATGAATACAAACAGGGCCGAGTATTTGCCACATGAAGGCGTGATGATGGAAGAAATTTCTTCCATACTTAAAGATGTACCTAGAGGAAATTTTGTAGATTCGACTTATGGTTACGGTTCACATTTTAATTTATCAAGTAAATTTGATCACTTAAACTTTATTGGGTTTGACCGAGATTTAGAAGCTGTTAATAGCAGTAAAAGTGAACATAGTATTTTTCATTTGAATTTTTCTGAAATTAATAATTTTTTATTAACAAATAATTACCTTCCTTTAAGCGGAATTTTCTATGACTTTGGATTATCTTCTCATCAGATTGATTCTGAACATAGAGGATTTTCTTTTCAAAAAAATACAAACCTAGACATGAGAATGAATACTGAACAAAAATTAACTGCAGAAATTATTGTAAATAACTATTCAGAAAATGAATTAATCGATGTTTTAAAAAACTATAGTGAAGATAAATATTATAAAAAAATTGCAAAAAAAATAATTTATTCCAGGCCACTTTTAACTACAAATGAATTGACTAATTTAATCAAAGATACCTTACCAAAGCAAAATCCTATATTTACAAATAAAACAATAAGAAGAATTTTTCAAGCTTTGAGAATAGAGGTTAATAATGAATTAAATGAAATAAATGATTCTTTACATTCAATAAAAGATTCTATAAATAAAAAAGGAGTGATAGTTTGTATTTCTTACCAATCTCTTGAAGATAAAATAGTTAAAAAGTTTTTTGATGAAATAACTACATATTGCATTTGTGAACCTAGGATTCCAATTTGTAAATGTGATATTGAACAACAATTTACTTATCCAAAGAAAAAAAAGTACATCCCTTCAGATAAAGAGAAAGAAAAAAACCCAAGATCAAAATCAGCGATCATGAGGTACGTAGTTAAATTATGAGAAAATCTATTTTATTTATGTCGATTTATTTCTCATTATTTCTTATAGTATCAGTCCCTTTAATTCTTAATATAAGAATTAACGAATTATCAAACAAAATTAGTGATTTAGATAATGAGATCTTTATTTTAAAAAGAGAAGAAATGTTAATTAATTTAAAACATAATCAAAAGTATTCAATTAGTAGTATTGAAAAACTAGCAAATAATAACTCTTATCAAAGACTTGAAATTTCTCAAAAAATAAATGAGTTAGAGATACCTTACAAATTGAAAAATCAAGAAAAAGAAAATATTGCGATTCTAGGTTTTGGTAGATAAGTATGAGTTACAAGAAGACAAAGTTAGCAATATTATTTGTGATTTTGAATGTATTTGCATTATTTTCATCAGTATTATTTATAGAAGAAATTTATAAACTTCAAATTATAGAATCAGACTATTTTAAAAATCAAGCATTATCAAATCGTCAAAAAGTAGAAATAATAGAGGCTAAGAGGGGATCAATTCTTGATAGGAATTATTATGAAATTTCAGAAAGTATCAATGCTTTTAATATTGGTATATATCCAGATAAATTAAATAATAAAGAAAATGTTGCGGAACTTTTAGCACCTTTATTAAAAATTGATAAATCAATAATAAATGAAAAGTTTAACAATAGTAATAATTATTTTTATCTTAAAAGGAATGTAGATTTTGATGTTGGCACAAAAATTAAAGATTTTAATTATGAAGGTATTAATGTAGAAAAATCATCTAAAAGAATAATTTATACAGATTCAGTAAATAAAATCATTGGTCATGTAGATCCAGATGGAAATGGGATTGAGGGCTTAGAACTATATTTTGATAATACTTTAAGAGGTAAAGATGGAGAATTGAGATATGAAGCTGCACCAAATGGTGATTTTATTCCACAAGGTGAAAGCAGCATATTGGACCCAGTTCATGGTGAAGATTTAGTATTATCGATTGATTCAGAATTACAATATATTTCTGAAAATCTTTGCATAGAAGCTTTAGAAGCTACTAATGCTTTCAAGTGTTCAGTTGTATTTGTAAATTCTGAAAATGGTGAAATTATTATTTCTGCTGAAAAATCTAATATTAATAATAAATATTTCAATATAGATCTAATTAGTGGAAGAGCTTTGTACGAACCAGGATCAGCATTAAAAATATTTACGATAGGCTCTTTACTTGATAGCCAATTAATAAATGAAACTGATACATATTATATAGAAGATAAAATTGAAATAATTGAAAAGTCATGTGGAAAGCTATACGAAGGGCTTAAAGGATGTTTCAGGGATTTTAAAAAACATGAACCCTATCAGTTATCTGTTAAAGAAATAATTGAAAGATCTTCAAACGTTGGAACTATTAAAGTAACAGAAATTTCTAGCGTTCCAGAGATTGAAAGTTACCTAATGAAGTTTGGTTTTGCTCAAAAAACAGGTGTTGAGTTAACAGGTGAAGCAAAAGGTGGGTTTATAGATTATAAGCGTTGCCTAACTTGCTTAAGTTCACTATCAATTGGATATTCTATACAAGTATCTCAATATCAAATGGTTAGAGCTTATAGCATAATTGCTAATGGTGGTAACGATGTAAAATTATCTTTAGTGCAAAAAGAAAAAATTGAATACCAAAGAGATGAAGTTATAAGTGGTGAAATGTCAGAACGACTGAAAAAATTACTTATAAATGTGGTAGAAGGTAAAAATGGAACAGGAAAATCTCTTAGGAAAGAAGGTTACATTATAGGAGGAAAAACTGGTACAAGTAGGACACACTTAGAAGGCGTAGGTTATTCCGAGGATAGATATAATACTTCATTTACTGGATTTGTTGAGACAAAAGAAGGACCAATCGTTGGTTCAGTCCTTCTCTGGGGAGCAAAAACTAATCCAACTTCTGAATATGTGACAGGTGGTTCTACAGCAGCACCTATATTCAAGAAAATTATTAGTTACTTTGTTCCTAAGGAATAGCAATGAATTCTTTAAATATTGAAGGTTTAACTGATAATAAAGAATTTGAAGCTAATGAAATAGTTAACAGCACTCTTGATGTAACTGATAATTCAATATTATTTTTAAATAATAAATCTTCAGAAAAGCTTGATAAATTTATTAGTGGAGTTCTTGAAAAGGATTTAAAAAAGATTGTTACTAGTGAGAATTGTTCAATATCAAGCGAAAAAATAATAAAAGTAAAAAATTATGATGAGGTATTTAATAAAGTATTAGAGAAAATCTGTCCAAATTATTTAAATAAAAATTATTATGGTTTAACAGGCACAAATGGAAAAACAACAACTGGTTTTTATTTAAATCAATTAATTAGTCAGAATTCCTTGTTTATTGGTACAACTGAAGAAAATATTTTTAATAAAATAACTAATGAAAAGCATTTAACTACTCCAAAGCTATTTAATATCATAAAATTATTGGGTCTTACAGAAAACAATAATATTAATGATGTTGTAATTGAAGTTTCTTCTCATGCTTTGGATCAAGAAAGATTAAAAGGTTTAAAATTTTTAGTTTCTGGCTTTACAAACCTTTCTCAAGATCATTTTGATTATCATAAAAATATTGACAATTATTTCAATTCAAAATTAAAACTTTTTAACAATGATATTTCAGAAAAATTAGTTTATATAGATTCTAAATGGGGTAATAAAATTAATTCCTTAACGAGGATACCTTCATTTAGCATAGGTTTAAATAAAACAAATAATTTATATATAAAAGATATGATTACATCTAAAGAAAAATATGATTTAAAATTTGAAGTTGAGGGTAAAGATTTCGAGATATCAGTTCCTTTATCAGGGCCTGAATCTTATCTAAACTATTTGTTAGCTCTTTCAATGGCGTATTTTTCAGGAAAGTATGATTTAGATTCTTTGTTAGAAGCTTCATTAAAATTAAAAAATCCATCAGGTAGGTATGAAATTATTAAATATAAACAAAATAATGAAATAATTATTGATTTTGCTCACACCCCTGAATCTATAACTCAAGTTATAAATTTTGTAAAAAATAAATATAATAAAGTAGTTATTCTTTTTGGTGCAGGGGGAGAAAGAGATAAAGATAAAAGACCCCTAATGGGTAAAGCTGCTAATTTAGCTGACAAAATAATAATAACCAATGATAATCCTAGAAATGAAGATGAAGAAGAAATAGCTAAAGATATATTAAAAGGTATTGAATTAAATAAAGAAACATCAGTGATACTTAATAGAAAAGAAGCAATAATAGAAGGAATTAATAAACTCGAGAAAGATTCTGTATTATTAATATTAGGGAAAGGTCACGAAAATATTCAAGAGTTTAGTGATTATTCTATTGAATTTAGCGATCAGGAAATAGTTATAGATTATATTAAGGAAAATTCATGATTGGGATAATTGTTGCTGGAGGTCTAGGGTTCTTATTTGTACTCTTTTCTACATCAATAGGTGTTAATTATTTTAAAACTAGAAATATAGGACAACCAATACGTGAAGAATTAAATTTTCATGAACATAAAAAAGGAACACCAACCATGGGTGGGGTATTTATTATTTTAGGTACTTTCGTAGGTTTCATTTTGTCTCATATAAATTTTTGGACTATTGGGAAAGGTTTTAAAGTTGAATTATTATCTATAAATCCTAAAATTTTTAATCTCTTACTTTTAGGGACTCTTATGGGATTTGTTGGTTTCTTTGATGATTATTTAAAAGTATATAAGAATAGAAATTTAGGTTTAAGTGCTAGAAATAAATTTATACTTCAGTCACTTGTAGCTTTATTGGCTAGTTATTATTTTTATTTTTTAAATGACTCAACTATCTTCTATCTCTTTAGTGGTTTTGGTATCGATGTTGGAATTATTAAATGGTTTTTAATAATATTTATTATTGTTGGAATAACTAATGCTGTTAATTTAACAGATGGTTTAGACGGTTTAGTTGCTGGAAGTTCTTCCGTATCTTTTGGAGGTATATTGATAATTACTTTCTGGATATTCAGACATCCAGATTATTATTCTAATTTTACAAATCCCGATTTTATTTCAGTTGAATTAGCAGTATTGATATCTTCAATAGCAGGGTCATGCTTGGGTTTCCTGTGGTGGAATACTAATCCAGCAAAAATAATAATGGGGGATGTAGGCTCACAATTCATTGGCTCGATGTTTCCATTGATTTTGTTTGCAATAGGAGCTGATACTTTAATTCTATTTTTCTGCTTTCTTTATATTGTTGAAGCTATGTCAGTAATAATTCAGGTATTGTCTTTTAAGTACAGAGGTAAAAGAGTATTCAAAATGACACCTATACACCATCATTTTGAAATGAGTAATTGGGCAGAAACAACTATTATTGTTAGATTCTGGATTATAAATGGGATAGTTATTGTAATAGGGCTGGGTCTTTTCTATGGTGATTGGGTCTTGTTTGGTAATTAAGTGAAAAAACTAATTTTTGGATATGGGGCAACAGGAAAATCAGTAGAATCTTATTTTCAAAAAAATAATATAGAATATTTTATATATGATGACAATAAAGATATAAATATTTCAAATGAGCTGTTATTTGATGAAAAAAATTTTGATGAAATTGATGAAGTAATTATCTCACCCGGAATAAAACCTACCCATCAATTATTAGATAAAATTAAATCTAAAGAATTAAGTATTAATACAGACATTGACTTATTTAATAATCTCTATAACGGTAAAATAATCGGCGTTACTGGAACTAACGGAAAGACAACATTTGTTAATTTATTAACAGATTATTTGAATACACAGGAAATAAAATCAATTGCAGTCGGCAATGTTGGAAAATCTCCACTTGAGATTGTTGATGAAGATTATGAATTTGTTGTAATGGAGCTTTCAAGTTTTCAGATTTATTACATAAATAATTTAAATTTATATAAAGCTATTATCTTAAACATTTATGAAGATCATTTGGACTGGCATCCAAGTTTTGAAGATTATCGTAATTCCAAATTAAAAATTTGGGAATTTGTATCTACTGAAGATATTAAAGATGAAGACTATACCTATAGAGTCGATCTTTCTAATATTCATCCAGAACAAACGAGGAAAGAAAGTTTATTCAGAAAATCGGGAATATTTGAAATTGCATCGAATCTTCCGTTTCATGAAGATACACTCTTCTCATTTATTGAAATTTTAAGAGATTTAGATTTAAATATAGATTCTATTGATAAATTTTTATCAAATTATAAAACAGAAGAACATAGGTATGAGTTTGTGGATAAATTTAATGAAATTACTTTTATAAATGATTCAAAATCAACAAATTTTCATTCTGTCTCAATGGCAACAAAAAAAATAAATAATGGGGTATTAGTTTTACATGGATTGACCAAAAATATTACTTCTAAAGATTTAAAAATATCAGATAACGTTAATACTATTTTTGTTCCAAAAGATATGGAAATTGATTTAAGAGGTACAAAAGCAAAATTAATTATATTAAATTCAATATTCGATATAGAAAAAGAGCTTCTAAAAATAATTAAACCTGGAGACACAGTTTTGTTTTCTTGTGGGGGAGCAAGTTTTAATGATTTCAAAAATTATGAGGAAAGAGGAAATTTCTTTAAATCAGTTGTTTTAAATATTAAGGAAAAAAATGATTAAATTAAGTTATAAAACATTTCAAAAAATCAATGTAGTCTCAATATCCTTCCTTGTCACTGTAGGTATTTTATTAAATTTATCAGCATCATCTGTTAGAGGTTTAAAAGAATATAATGATAATTTTCACTTAATCAAAAGACACGTTGGATCTATTATTTTAGGTTTAATTATTTACAATATAGGAAAAAAACTGTCTAAAGAATATTATAAAAAATTAGCTAGTACCGGAATGTTATCAATCTCAGTTGTTTTATTTTTAGTACTGACGTATGGCGTAGTAGCTGGAGGAAGCAGAAGGTGGATTGATTTAGGCGATGTAAACATTCAGCCTAGTGAATTTGCTAAACCAATAATAATTTTATTTGTTGCTTATCATTTATCAAATATTGAGATTGATAAATCAGATTTTTATAATTTAAAAAAGGCATTAGCTCTACCAGCCTTATGTTCTATTTTGATCCTATTAGAACCTGATTTTGGAACTACTCTAACTATTTCAGGTATTATTTTATTTCAATTATTGTTTTCAGAAATTAAGTTAATATATCCGTTGTCAATAATAGTTCTATCTCCAATACCAACATATCTAGCAATAAATGTTATGGGTTATAGAAATGAAAGATTTACTATTTGGCGAAACAAAATATGTGAAGGTATAAATATTTCACCTGAATTATTAGCTGATGAATGTTATCAAATCTTTCAAAGTAAAGTTGCAATTAGCTCAGGAGGATTGTTTGGTTTGGGACCTGGAACCTCAAGAGCTAGATGGGGTAGCTTACCTAATTCGTGGTCTGATTTCATTGCTTCAATTGCAGCAGAAGAATACGGTTTTTTTGGACTTCTTTTATTAATAATTGGTTTAGTTTCTTTGATAATATCATTTTTTGGTCTTGGCTTAACCAGTTCTAACGAATTTAATAGATTACTTTTTGTAGGAGTGGGGTCATGGGTTTTAATTCAAATTGTATTTAATTTAGGTGGAATAGTTGGCCTATTACCAATAACAGGTATCGTTTTACCATTTGTAGCTTATGGTGGTTCAGCTATGGTATCGATTTTTATAGGTCTTACTATTGTTTATGCTAAAGATAGTAATGAGGATTTATGAGTAAAATTGCAATATTTTGTGTTGGAACAGGTGGCCATGTATTACCAGCCAAAAATATAATTATGCAATTAATACTTGAAGGTATGAAGTTAGAGGATTTTGTTGTAATCACTGATAAACGAGGTTCAAAATATTTAAAAGATTTAAATATTAAAATATACATACAAGAGATGTACCGTTCAAAAATAGGTATAGCTGGTTACATATTAAATGTTCATAAAATATTAAACACTTTAATAAAAACAAGGTCAATAATAAAAAAAGAAAAAGTAAAAATAATTCTTTCAACGGGATCTTATGTTGCCCCAGTAGCTTCATTATTAAGTTTTACATTGGACATTAAGTATTTCGGTCAAGAGCAAAATATTTATGCAGGGTTAGGTAATAAACTAACCTCTCTTTTACCTGGTGTGATATTTACATCATATCCAGAAACAAAAAATCTTTTAAAAAATAAAGGCACTTTTGTTGGTCCAGTTATAAATAAAGATATAGTAAAAAAAAGTAAACCGAATAACGACATACTAACAATAGGCATTCAAGGTGGCAGCCAAGGTTCAGAAGAGATAAATAATTATTTTTATAAATTTATAAACAAAAATAAAGTATCTGGAGTTAGTTTTTTACATATCACTGGCAAAGGTAAGTCAAATAATATATTAGATATAGAGAATTATGTACGGTATGAATTTATTGAAAACATGAATAGTTATTATTCTAAAATTAACTTACAAATATCAAGGTCTGGAGGTGGAGCTTTAGAGGCAGCTTATTTAGGAATTCCTCAAATTCTTATACCTTTTAAACATGGAACTACATCTTCTCATCAAATTTTAAATGCCGAATATCTAAAAAGCTTACAAGTTGCAATCATAGTTGGTTCATATAGAGAATTTGAAAAAAACCTTTTAGATATAATTAATAATTATAAGAATAGAAGTATAGAAATCTTTAAAACTGTAGATATTCAAATTGGGAATACAAATATTTCAAAACAATTGATGGAAGCGTTAAATGAATAAATATAATAAAGTATATATATTTGGTATCGGAGGTTCAGGTATGAGCTCTATAGCTAAATATTTAGTACAACAAGATATAAATGTTTCAGGATACGATCAAAGAAAATCTTTTGTAACAAACCAACTAAATCAGGATGGCGTAAACGTTGATTTTAATTTAGACAATTTAAAATATTCTGATGAAACTCTTTATGTTTATTCTTCAGCTATTTCAATTAACGAAACTGTCTTAATAAACCATTTGGATAATGAAAACATACTATCAAGACCGGAATTTCTTAATTTATTATCCAAAGAAAATAAAATTATAGGAGTTACTGGTACACATGGCAAAACATCTACAACAGCTTTGTTGGCTCATATATTTCATTACAACGAAAGAAATGTTTCATATATTTTTGGAGGTATGACGTCATTTCACGGCATTGGTGGGCATTATGGTGATAAAGACCAACCAATAATATTAGAAACTGATGAGGCTTTCAACACTTTTAAAGATATAGAGATTGACGATTTACTAGTAACGAATATAGATATTGACCACCTAGATTATTTTGATAATTTTGATAACTTAATTGATGCTTTTAAATATGTGATTGAAAAAGTTAAGCATAATCTAGTATTAAATTATGATGATCAAGTTTTAAGAGATTTAAAAATAAAGAAAAAACATACAACATATTCCTCAACAGAAAATTCCGATATAAAAATCAAATATCCCAATAAAGTTATTGTAGAAAATAAAGAATATCTAATAGATACAAAGTTAATAGGTGCTCACTTTATTTCAAATATCACAGGAGCTATAGCTTTAGCAAACTTTAATGGCATTACTACTAAGGAAGCTTTAGAAGCTATTAGAACATTTCCAGGTGTAAAGAGAAGGACGGAGTTTCTTGGTTCAAGAAAGGGTATAAGTGTATATGATGATTATGGACACCATCCTACAGAAATAAAAGCTACGATCTCAGCACTTAAGAACCAAACTCAAGGAAATCTCTATGTTGTCTTCCAACCTCACAGATATACAAGAACAAAAAATAGTTTTGATGACTTTAAAAGCTCATTAACAATGTCTGATCATACTGTAATTGTGGACATCTATCCTGCTGGTGAAAAACCAATACCTGGAGTAAGTAGTAAAAACTTTGAAAATGAAGATGTTAAATATTTAAAATCAATGAGAATGGTCCCCAGTTACTTGTCTTCGATAGTTAAGAAAAATGATACAATTTTAACACTTGGAGCTGGAGATATTACTTTATTAGGACCACAGATATTAAAATACTTAGATGAATCATAAAATTAAATTATCAAATGTTACAACCTATAAATTTGGAGGTTATTGTGAAAACTTCTATAAGATCTCTAAAGAGGACATAGATTTATTTAAAGAAGTTTTTTTAAGTAAAGATAATTTTATTCTTGGCAAAGGATCAAATGTTGCTTTTTCCGACAAGGGTTATGAAGGAAACATTATTAGTCCAGATTTTAATGAATTTACCTATGACGAGGGCTTATCAGAGGTAAAAGTTGGTTCATCTGTGTTTTTACCTGAGCTTGCGAGATTTTATAAAACCCACGATTTAATTAATGCTGAGTTTTTAATAGGTATCCCGGGATCAGTCGGTGGTGCAGTCAAGATGAATGCAGGAGCATATGGTTGGGAATTCTCAGATTTACTTGTAAATGTTGAAGTATACAACTTAGATACAAACAAGATCGAGCTGTTGTTAAAAGAAGAACTTAATTTTGGTTACAGGTCTTCACACAATTTAGACAGGAAGTTGATAATATCAGTTACGTTAGCTGCTATTGAAGGAGACCCGAAAGTAATTAATAGTAGGCTTAAAGAGAATGTAGCATATAGAAAGAAATCTCAACCTGCAGCAATATACAATGCAGGAAGTGTATTTAAAAATACAGAAAACTATTCAGCAGGTGAATTGATAGATCAATCTGGTCTAAAGGGTTTCAGTATTGACGGTGTGAAAGTGAGTAAAAAGCACGCTAACTTTTTTATAGCATCAAAAGGGGCTAAATCTGAATCTTTATACAAGCTTGTAAATCATGTAAAAGAGATTGTAGACAACAAATATGGTATCTCGTTAGAAAAAGAAATCATATTTGTTGGTGATTTTGATTAAATATGAACTACGGTGAAATTGAAAAGCAAACATTCAGAACTTTTCTAGCATTTTCTACTCTGCTATTAACTTTAATTTTAGTATTTTTCAATATCACTTCTAAGCTATACAGAGTATCAAAAATTGATTACGATCATAATCTTGACCTCAATATGAGCTCCATAGAAAGTTTTGTTGGAGACTCTATTTGGTTGATAGATGATAGGTATTTTGATACCTTCTATGCAGAGAACCCTTCAGTAGAAAGAGTGAATATAAAAAAAGAGCTCCCAAATATCCTAGTAGTCCAAATAACCACTTCAGAGCAGTTAGCATTCATTGAGGACTACAGGCAGTCTCCTCCTAAATCATTTATCCTACATAAAAATTTATACACTCTAGATACGAAAAGTAATGAAGGGCTTATGAGTATAAGAATTAATAATGGGCCAATAGACGAGGGTTTTTACGAGGAGATAATCACTTTCGTAATGACGTTAAAAAAGTACCCTGTTAACTTATCAAATATTCTAGTAAGTTATGACGGCGAATCCATGAAAGCGGAACATTTTCAATCGAAATTCATTTTAGGTACTCCATCTGATCTTGCAAGAAAAGCAGCGGTACTGGGCTACTACATATCTGAAGAACCTTGCAACGGTGAGGTGAGACTCGTTTACAGTGATAGCGGTAAAGAAATAAGGGCAGTAGCCAATTGTAATTAATCTAGACCTATAGTATAGATATAGATAAAATCTATAAAAATTATTGTTTATACACCTATCCAGTGATATTCTTATACGAAAATAAGGATTAACATATGGCTACAAAAAATAGTAAAAAGAAAGAAAAGGGTGTGACTTTGAATATGAGACCAAGAAATTACTCCGCTGTAATTAAAGTTGTAGGTGTTGGCGGCGGTGGAACTAATGCTGTTAACAGGATGATCAAATTAGGGATCAAGGGCGTTGATTTCGTTGCTTGCAATACAGACGCGCAAAGTTTATTAGGTTCAAAAGCAGATTTAAAATTAGACCTTGGAAGAAAGTCAACTAAAGGATTAGGTGCAGGTGCCAATCCTGAAAAAGGAAGACAAGCAGCTGTTGATTCAGAAGAATTGATTGCAGAAGCTTTAAAAGGATCCGATATGGTATTTATTGCTGCTGGTGAAGGTGGCGGAACTGGTACTGGGGCATCACCAATTCTAGCAAATGTAGCTCATGAACTTGGTGCTTTAACAGTAGGTGTCGTAACAAGGCCTTTCGGATTTGAAGGAAGAAGAAGGTCAGTTCAAGCGGAAGAAGGAATTCAAGCTTTAAGAGATGTAGTTGATACTTTGATAGTTATTCCAAATGATAGACTTCTACAGATTAGTGATAAAGATATCAAAATTAGTGAAGCTTATCTAAAATCAGATGAAATATTAGCAAATGGTGTTAAAGGTATAACTGGTTTGATTACAAATCCGGGCGTAATAAATGTTGACTTCGCTGACGTAAGAACAATATTAAAGGACGCCGGAAATGCTGTTCTTGGTATAGGTAAATCTACAGGAGAGCAAAGAGCTCCAAATGCTGCGCAGGCTGCTATTTCCTCACCATTACTTGAAGCTAATATGGATGGTGCAGAAGGAGTCCTAATAACAATTGCTGGTTCTGACGATCTTAAGTTACAAGAAGTTAACGAAGCCGCTAGAGTTATCACAGAAAGAGCAGATGATAATGCAGAGATTATCTTTGGACACCTTGTTGACGATACTTTAGGAGATGCTGTCGAAGTAACAGTTGTAGCTGCTGGATTTGGACCTAGGCCAAATAGGCGTCCAACTGGTATTGATAACGGTGATGATGGCAGTGGAGGTGATGGTCTCCCTGATTTCATCAGAGGATGATTCATTCCAAATTAATTTCTAACGGACAATTTAACGACGCATTCGATTTAGAACATACTAAAGGCTTTGAAGTAGCTTCAATGGAACAATCACATAGTGATGTTTATTTAGAAGTAGATAAACCTGGGGTATACCAAGCAGATGCATTATTAACAAAACAAAAAAATTTAATACTTGTTGTTAAAACGGCAGATTGTATGCCTGTATTAATTACTGATGGTGAAAAGGTGGGAGTAGTTCATATTGGATGGAAGGGTCTAGAAAATAAAATATTCTACAAGACAATTTCAAAATTTGATACATCCAAATTAAAAGTTTCTATTGGACCTCATGCACAAAAGTGTTGTTATGAAGTAAAGCAAGATTTAGCATCAAAATTTAGTGAACATTGTATAAAAAAAGAAAATAAAATATTTTTAGACCTTACAAAAGAAATTAAAGAATATTGCAACACTAATGATATAGAGTTAGAACTCAGTGTTGAATGCACAATAGAAAATAAAAAATACAATTCTTATAGAAGAGATAAGACTATTAAAAGACAATTGAGTTCAACATGGATATAAAATTATTAGAAAACATAAATAATTTAACAAAAAAATACAATGCACAACTTCTTCCTGTAATAAAAGATAAGAAAATCGAAGAAATTAAAGAAGTGTATGATTTTGGTTTTAGAGAATTTGGTGAAAATCGTTTAGAACAGTTATTAGATCACAAAAATAGCTTAGAGAAAGCGATGTTTCATTTTATTGCTCCCTTACAATCAAGAAAAATAGATGAAGTTATGAATAATTGTGTTTCAATACATACGTTATCAAGAAAAAAAGAAGCTTTGATTATAAATAAAAATTATTCTAATCAAAAAATATTTATTCAAATAAATATTGATAACGATCCAAATAAAAGTGGAATAAAGGTTGAAGAGGTTGACATATTTTTTAATATGTTTGAAGATTTAAAATTTTTCCCAGTTGGGATTATGTGTATACCAAGCATTGCAGATGACTCAATAATTTCATTTTCTAATATGCAAAAAATTAACCAAAAGTTAAAGAAAAATTATAAAAACTATAAAGGTGAGCTTTCAATGGGCATGTCTGATGATTATGAAATTGCTTTAGATTATGGTGCTACACTAATTCGTATAGGTAGTAAAATTTTTAGTTAAATGTTAGAAAAATTTCTTATTTCAATTGGATTAAAACAGCCAGGTGCTGTTGAACAATTTATAGATGAATCGACTACAACAGTAAGGCCATCATCAGAGAATAGATTTGCTAACGAGGAATATGCTGGAGATTTAAGAATACACGAACCAAAAGATGAGGTTGAAATTAAAGTATTAAAAACTTTTTCTGAAATACATAGTCTTGGTGATGCTATAAAAGAAGAATTTATAGTTGCTATGGACATCAGGGATATAGAAGATCAGATAGAAAGAAGAAGAATATTAGATTTTGTTACAGGGATGGCTTTTATTAGCAATGGAAAATTAAGGTCAATTAATAAAGATGGTGTTTTCTTAATACTTCCTTCTAATTCATCTTTACCTCCAGAAGAAAGAGAAAGGCTTCAAGACCTAGGTCTCTACAATATCAATGTGTAGCTTACTTGAATTGACTTATAAAATATTTAGTTACTCTTTATTTCTATGGATAATTTTAAGTTGGGTACAAGTACCTCAAGAACATCCTATTGGACAAATCAAAAATATTTTGGATAAATTCTATTCTCGAGTACTAGCTCCTATAAGATCAACAATACCTACATTAAGAATAGGTATGGCTGGACTAGATTTATCTCCAATAATTCTTATTTTGGGAGTTAATTTTTTATATCCAAGAGTTATGTATTTTATTTGCTAGATTTTTTTATTTCAGTATCTATTAAGTAATCTAAAATTTTATCTGATCCTTTACTATTTGTAGTTTTAAATTCGGTAGTTAAAGTTTCGTTTACAATATAGTCTTTAAAATTTTCAATTGAAGAGATTACGAGTCTATCTTCTGTTGTAATATTTAGTGAAATTCTGTCAGTAATATCAAAACCCATATCTTTTCTTTGTTTTTGAATTACAGACACAAGCTCTCTAGAGACTCTTTCCATAAGCAATTCTTCATCTATTTCAGTATCAAGACTTACAGAGAAATCATTTATTATTTCTTGATTTACTTTTTCCTCATTTTTTACAAGCCTTATATCGATATCTTCAATGTCTATTTTTTTGCTATCAAATTCTATGTATTTATCACTAATTAAAGTTTCAATATCTTTTTGACCTAAATTAGATAAGTGCTCTGAAAATTTATTTATATTTTTACCTAGCTTAGGTCCCAAAGAGGGATAATTAGGTTTACAATCATAATTTACCCAACTTTGAAAATCACTATCAAAGGATAGTTCTTTAATGTTCAATTCATTAAGAATGATGTCTCTAACATTATTTATTTGTTCAGTTTTTAAAGAATCTTTTGTGATTATTGTTAAATTTCTTAAAGGTTGTTTATTAGGAAGTTCTACATTTATCCTTATGTTTCTTACTGATCTAATAATATTTTTAGCTAATTCCATTTCTTCTTCGAGTTTTTTATTGATTAATTTGCTATTTGATTCCGGATAATCTTCAAAATGAATGCTGTTGTTATCGATATTTGTTAATCCTTGGTATATCTCTTCACAAATAAATGGCAATACTGGAGCCATAGTCTTAGAGAATTCAATTAATACCTCATGAAGGGTTTTAAATGCGTTTATTTTATCTAAATCATCTTTTCCTTTCTCTTTCCAGAATCTTTTTCTATTCGACCTAACATACCAATTTGTTAACTCGTCTATAAAATTCATAAGCGGCGGTATTACCTCATAAAGATAATAATTTTCCATCTTTTCATTAACTGTTTTGATAAGGGATTGAAGAGTTGAAATAATCCATTGATCCATCAAGGGTCTTTCATTAACTGGAGATGCTGAATTAAGTTCTTCTATTGTGATTTCATCAGCATTTGCATAGTTAGAAAAAAAAGAAAAACTATTCCACAAAGGAAGGATCACATTTCTTGTTACAAGTTTCACACCTTCTTCTGAAAATTTTAAAGGCTCGCCCCTAACTACAGGAGAGTTTATTAAGTAAGCCCTTAAACTATCACCTCCATAAGTATTTAATAATTCCTCTGGATCAGGGTAGTTCTTTAAACTTTTACTCATCTTTCTACCATCTTCAGCAAGTATCATGCCAGTAGTAATGCAGTTTTTGAAAGCAACAGAATCAAATAAAGCTACAGAAAGAACAGTTAGAGTATAAAACCAACCTCTTGTTTGGTCTAGTCCCTCTGCTATAAAATCAGCAGGAAAACCCTCCATAAATAAATCTTTATTTTCGAATGGATAATGTTGCTGTCCATAGGGCATTGATCCAGATTCAAACCAACAATCTAAAACCTCAGGAGTACGTTTGTAGGTTTTACCATCTACTTTTATCTCTACATCATCAAGAAAATGTTTATGTAGGTCAGTGATATTTTCACCACTATATTTTTGTAGTTCCTCTATTGATCCTATGCATATTAAATCTTCGGGGTCATCTTTGTTTATCCATACAGGAATACAGCTTCCCCAGTATCTATTTCGGCTTATAGCCCAATCTCTTGCATTAGCTAACCAGTTAGAGAAACGTTTTTCTCCAATAAATCCAGGAACCCAATGGGTTTCATTATTAAGCTCAACCATTCTTTCTCTAATTTTTTCTACACTTACAAACCATGTTGGTATCGCTTTATAAATCAGTGGTTCTCCTGTTCTCCAGCAGAATGGATATGAATGAGTTTCAGTAGTTTGACTAAATAATAATTTTCTTTCATCTAGTTGTTCCATTATTGTTTTATCAGCATCTTTAACATATTTATTCTCTAAACCTTTAATACTTGAATCAAATTTTCCAGAAAGCGTTACCGGGTCTACTATTACATCTATACCTGCATTTTTTAAAGCATAAAAATCACTTTCACCATAAGCAGGTGCTTGAGAAACTAGTCCAGAACCCGAATCTGTATTTGTATCATCGCTATGAATAATTCTGAATGCACCGTTTAAATACTCATTTTCGAATTCATTATATGCAGGGATATATTGGCCACCAACTAAGTCTGAACCAATTGACTCATCAATTATTTCAAAATCATAATCATTCAATTCAAGGAGTCTTTCAGTAGCTATCCAATAACATTTTTCGTCCAACAGAATTCTTGAATAATTTATATTATTTCCAATAGCTATTGCTAGATTTCCAGGTATGCACCATGGTGTAGTTGTCCAAACAAGAAACTCGTCGTCTTTTTGAATTTTATTATGATTTGATCTTGCTTTTAAAGTGAAGAAAATTGAAGGATCCTCAACATCCCTATAGTCCATATTTGCTTCAAAATTAGAAAGAGGAGTAGCTGCAGCCCACGAGTAAGGCAATACTTTATAATCTTTATAAATTAAATCATTTTCCCAAAGTTCTTTAAAAACCCACCACACACTTTCCATAAAATCAAGATCCATAGTCTTATAATCGTTATCAAAATCTACCCATCTGCCAATTTTCCTTGTAACCCTTTCCCAATTTTCCGTATTTGTTTGAACCTGTGATCTACAGGCTTCATTAAATTTACCGATTCCGTATTCATCTATTTGCTGAGGGTCTTCAAGACCTAATTCTTTTTGCACTTCCATTTCAATAGGCAATCCATGTACATCCCAACCAAACCTTCGCTCAACATAGAAACCTCTCATAGTCCAATATCTTGGAACGATATCTTTAATTACACCTGCTAATAAATTTCCATAGTGAGGGCTACCAGTAGGAAATGGAGGCCCATCATAGAATCTAAATATTTTTGCATCTTTTCTATTATCTACTGACTTATGGAATGCATTAATTTCATCCCAGTACTTAGCTGTTTTATCTTCATTTTTTGCTAAATCGATATTATTATCTACTCTTTTGAACATATCTTTAAGATTTTAAATACTTTATAGAGAAAAACACTGTTTTAATTAACAATTAAATTTTTTTATAAATAATTTGTTTTTTTTAGAAATTTAGTAATATACATTCATTAATAAATAAAGTGAAAAATGGTAAGAAAATTAGCACAAACAACAATAAATAAATTCAAAAAAAGACTCATACAAGAGCAGAAGCAATTGAGTGAACTTCTTGAAAGACATCAAGAGGAAAGAGAAAGAATTAGACTTTCAGAAGCATCTGCCGAAAGGAGTCCTGACCCAACATCAGCAGACGGCGGCTCTATGGCTTTTGAACTAGAAAAAGAGTTAACTTTAGATGAAAATACAAAACATTTATTAAACCAGATTGACCATGCTTTAGTTTTAATTAAAAAGAAAAAATATGGAAATTGTGAAAATTGTGGAGATCCAATACCTGTTGCTAGATTAGAAGCACTACCTTATTCAACAAACTGTAAAGATTGTGCAGCATTAATTGAGTCTTAAAAAGCTTTACAGACCTTTAATACTTTCTTTATTGTTAGCTTTTGTTGATAACTATATTAAATATTTTGTTAGGTTGAACAATATTCAAGAAACAGTAATAATAGAAAATTTTTTAACTATAGATCTAACTTACAATACAGGCATTGCTTTCGGATTATTAAGTGATAAAACAAACATTACATTTTTACTATCTCTTATTGTTTTAATATGGTTACTTACTCAATTTAATAAAGTAGAAAAAAATTCTTTGGAACTTTACTCCCTTATTTTGATTCTTGGTGGAGCCATTGGAAATTTAGGTGAGAGAGGTTATAACTTAATTACTTTAAACGATGGTAAAGTCACTGACTTTATAGAACTTTTATTCATACCTAGCTTTAATTTTGCTGATTCATATATAACGATTGGTATATGTTTATTAATAATTTCGGAGTTAAAAAATAAATAATATCGAGATAAAATTTCAAAATGAGAACTTTATAGTTTTTAATAAACCTAATGGTTTATTAACTCACCAATCTATAAAATCTAAGGAGAAGACCTTAAGAGATCATTTAATTAAAATTGAACCAAAAATAGAAGAATGGGGAGAAGATAATAGAGAAGGTATAGTACATAGGTTAGATAGGGTAACTTCTGGCCTAATAGTTTGCGCGCTGAATAAAAAAACATTTATTTCATTAAAGCAAAAATTTAAAGATAGAAAAATTAATAAAGAATACTTAGCGATAATAGAAGGGCATCTGTCATCAGAAACTGGGAAAATAGAGTTACCTTTGAAAAGATCTTCAACAAATAGATCTAAAAGAACTGTAGCTAAGAATGGAAAGTTATCTATTTCCGAATATGAGGTAATTAAAACAACGAATAAACACACACTTGTATCAATAAATTTAGTTACTGGTCGCAATCATCAAGTTAGAGTGCAAATGGAATATTTAAATGCTCCTGTAGTTAATGATACATTGTATGGAGCAAAGATAAATAAGCTAACTACATCATCCCAAATATGTTTACATTCTCATAAATTAAGTTTTAATTTATTTGATGAAGATTATAATTTTGAATGCTCACCACCGGAATTTTTTAATAAAATTCTGGAAGTGTAAATTAATTAAAAAACATTTACAATAAATCTATGAGTAATTCGTTTGTACATTTACATTCTCACACTGAATATTCAATGCTAGATGGTGCTGCAAAAATTGAAACTTATCTTGATAAAGTTAAAGAGCTTGGTCAACCTGCAGCAGCCATTACAGACCATGGAAATCTTTACGGTGCATTAGAATTTTACAACTCAGCAATAAAGAAAAAATTGATTCCAATAATTGGTTATGAGGCATATGTAATAAATGATTCCCGATTTGAAAAACCAGATCGTGAAAACAATAAGAGATACCATTTAACACTATTGGCTGAAAATACAGTTGGATACTGGAATCTAGTTAATTTGGCAAGCAGAGCATTTACTGAAGGATATTATTACAAACCAAGAGTTGACTATGAATTATTAAAAGAACATAGTGAAGGGATTATTGCTTTATCAGGATGTCTTGGTGGAGAAATAGCTCAATTTTTAGCTCCTGATGGGTCTTTTGAAGAAGGAAACAAAGAAGGAGAAAGAAGCTACTCTAAAGCTCTAGAAAAAGCCAAATTCTATCAATCAATTTTTGGTGAAGAAAACTTTTTTATTGAACTTCATAATCACGGGATAGAACAACAAAAAATAATTTTACCTGATTTACTTAAAATATCAGAAGAATTAGGTGCTCCTTTAGTAGCTACTAATGATTCTCATTACGTTAATAAAGAGGATGCCTCAGCTCATGATGCATTACTTTGTGTTCAAACTAATGCAACTTTAGATGATAATACAAGATTTAAATTTGAAGGGTCTGGATACCATGTTAAGTCTTCTGAAGAAATGAGAAAACTATTTCCTGAAAAGAAATTTCCTAAAGCATGTGATAATACTTTAGCAATAGCTGATCGAGTTGAATATAGTTTTGATTCTCCAAAGTACTATCTTCCTGCCTTTCCTGTACCTGACGAAAGCAAATCGGTAGAAGAATATTTAAATAAGAAAGTCTTAGAAGGTGCAAAAAAAGTTTATCCAGAAATATCAAAAGAAGTTAAAGATAGGATAGATTATGAATTAGAAGTTATAAATTCAATGGGTTTTGCTTCATATTTTTTAATAGTCGGTGATCTTATTAATTATGCAAAAGAAAATCTAATAAGAACTGGAGCAGGAAGAGGATCAGCTGCTGGATCAATTGTTGCTTATTGTCTTGGTATTACGGGGATAGAGCCTTTGAAGTATGGATTACTATTTGAACGCTTTCTAAACAAGGGTAGAAAAGAATTGCCAGATATAGATATGGACTTTGATGAAAGATATAGGACTGATGTAATTGACTATGTAATTGATAAATATGGCAAAGACA
>Ga0208408_1000507_pt1 | contig 25668 bp, 22 predicted proteins | sample ETNtaG_4_FD_185776 | JGI IMG/M metagenome (GOLD analysis project Ga0208408, IMG submission 185776) | Marine microbial and viral communities from oxygen minimum zone, Eastern Pacific Ocean - ETNP201406SV67 (SPAdes) (version 2) | ecosystem: Environmental > Aquatic > Marine > Oceanic ... | reverse complement strand
AATGCTAGAAGGTGGCCAAGGAGAGGCGGGGTCTTTCTTGGAGTACCCCCGGAGAAGGCCCAGGAAGAATGCTTACGTCGTTCTTACAGAAGCTGGCAGGGACCATCTGGACAAGCTATCTTTGAAGAGGTGAGGTTTTGGCAGAAGACGGGAAAGACTGGTCGTTCACCTCCCATGTGGGCGAGGACCTACGGGGTGCTGATTTGTCGGGGGCTAATCTGAGGCGGGCCATCCTGGACAGGTCTGACTTGGAGGGTGCTGATTTGTCGGGGGCGGATCTGCGCAATGCTTCCATGAGAGAGACCAATCTGATGAAGGCTGCACTGGATGGGGCTGATCTCAGGGGGGCGAGGATGGTCAAGGCTAGACTGGGGCTATCAAATCTACAGGGCGCAAGGCTCGATGGGGCGGACATGCGAGGGATTCGTGGCAAATATGCGGTCTGGAGGGACGCCAACTGGTGGGATGCTATTATGGACGAGTCCCTGACCAAGGCACTCTCCAAGAAGTGGCCGAAGGACTAGCCCTCTGTCTGCATCTTTGCCAATCCTTCCCTCATCCAACCGGGTACTTCCATCTTGGATCCGATGTCCCTCATGTCCGTACACACGGTTACCTGGTCAGCCGTCCAGCAAAGCGTGTCCTCCTGGTTTCGGAACTCGTAGTGCCAATGGATGGATGTGTTGCCTATCTTTGGTACGGTGATTCTGCACTGGATGGTGTCACCGTACGAAACCGGGTGGATGAAGCTGGCCTCGCTGTGGACTAAGGGGAAACCTATGTTGTGGGATGAGAGGATCTCGTTGTAGTGCATCTCGCATGAGAACTCCCATGACTCCTCGTAGAATCTGTGAGCGAGGTCCCAAAAACGTGGGTAGTAGACGATTTTAGCGAGATCGACCATTGGGAAGTCTATCCTGCGACTCGCAGTGTAGGCCATGCCCCTGCATGAACCCCGTGGGATTAACATGCCGGGGCCTTTTCACATCAGGTGCAATCTGACTCTTGGCGACGGTTCACAGGCCGGTTCTGACGCTACCTCATCGAAGGGGCATACTGGATGCCCCCCTCGGAGACGAGTGCGTTCAGCGTTCCAGCGCGCGATATCAGGCATCCCGACATCGCATCCGATCCGCTGACACCGTCGTAGGTGCCGTCGCAGAATGCATCGTCGTACGCCTCTCCGTAGTTCCCGGAGGCTGCCAGGACGTCTTGCATCCAAGTGTCGGACAGTGGGTTGTCCGCGGTGCCCAGACCGAAGTTTTCTGTCAGAAGGCGACAGACCCCCGGGTCGGCTGCTGAACCAGAGCCGGTGGTCTCGCATGCGTCGTTGGCCTGGGTGGCGTAGTTGCTCGAGGTCACTCCACTCTCCTCCGCTGTGATCATCCCGAACCAGACCCATTCCACGACATTGTTCCACTCCGTGTCGTAGTCCCTGGTTACGGCCGCGAGTGGTTCCTTGGACATCTGGTCGGTAGCTATCCATGTCTCCGAGTAATCGGCGCTATCTGCCCAGTCTTCATCGTTGTCCAGCATCCACTTCCTGGCGACCAGTGCGGAGGAGTCCCCCGTGTAAGCGTCACAGGTTCCGTCCTTCAGCTTCTCGTGGGATTCGGTCGAAGATGATACCCCTATGGAAGTGAAGGATATCCCTCTTGAGTCGAACCAGTCGTTCATGTTGCCCTCGGATGTGGATCCGATTGCGACGCAGATGTTTGCGCCAGCTAGCTGGTCAGCGGACCCGGTGCCGTATGCGAACTTGTCAGAGCGGACTAGGATTCCCTGTCCGTCGTAGAAGTTGACGCCTGCATAGTCCGCATCCAAGGCAGCGTCTCTGGAGGCCGTCCATGTCGTCGTCCTGATCAGGACGTCGATGGTTTCTTGTTGTAGCATAACGAACCGCTGAGACCCGGATGCAGGGATATACTCGATATCCTCGTCAGGGTCCAGGCCTATCGCAGCGGCAACCGCGCGGCAGTACGTGATGTCCAGACCCGAGTGCACGCCTGTGGCTGAGTCCAGGTAACCCATTCCGTATTGGGACTCCTTGATGCCGCACTTCATGTATCCGCGTTCGAGTATCGTGTCCAGAGTGCTGCTCACCGAGCTCCCTCCTTGAGCGAGGCCATCCTGAAGCCCGTATTCGTAGCCCTGCTCCCAGTAGGCATCGACGTCTTCTACAGTGAATATACGGACCTCGAGCTGCCCTTCGAGCTCTGATTTCATATTCTGGAGCGTAGCGACCTGGGCCTCCAGTAGCTCCTTCGATGCTTCCAGAGAAGATACGGTCAGAGTCATCGTCTCGATCTGCGAGGACTTGTTGGAATTCTGCAGGGATAGGGCTTCGATCTGCGAGTCCAGCCCCGTGATCTGGGCGTTCAGGGCTTCCAAGTTAGTGGTCAACGAGGATATCGTGGCATTAAGGGCCGCCATCGCCGCTTCGTCGGCTAACGCCTCTTGCTCCAACGAGCTTATTGTCTCCTCAAAGGCAGAATCGTCGCCCGAGCATCCTGCCAGGGAAACAGTGGTCATCATTAACGCAATTAGGATCGTGGTGGTTCTATCCATGTATAGGCCATTGCAGGGAGGCTATTGGAAGTATTGGGAAAAATTTCGTTTGGCGGACCCACCGCGATTCGAACACGGGTTTCCAGCTCCGGAGGCTAGAGTGATATCCAGGCTACACTATGGGTCCTATGACGGCCGATGCGCCTCGTGTAATTGAACAGGCTGCCTACTGCCCTCTAACGTGTGAAAGCATCCATTGCATGGCAGAGGGATCGGAATAGATGGCGAACCACCCCCCGTGATCCGCGCCGACCATCGGATGAAACTCAATCTCGGCTCCCAGCTCCGTCAGATTCTCGGCCATCTGCTCGGCCATGTCGAACGAGGACGTGTTGTCTGATGTTCCATGGCTCATCCAAATCGGCAGGTGGGCCACGCCCTCCGCAAGGGAGAGGTAGGAATATGGCTCGTGGTGTGGGCTCAAGGGCATTATCGCTGCGAAGTAGTCCGGTAACGCAGCTGCGACGATGAAGGTACCTCTACCCCCCATACTCAATCCCGTGAGGTAGACGCGGTCATCATCCACACTGAGGTGCGACTTTACGTCCTCGAGGACGTCCAAGGCCTTCTTCGGGTCCCAATCAGCCTCGAGTTTTGATGGTCTGACTATGATGTACTTGTCATCTTCAGGAATATGGAAGTTGTTCGTTAGCATGTTGTTGAAGAAGACCGAGTCCAGAAGCTGGCCATGTAGGTAAAGGAACACTGGGTATTGGTTGCTGGCGTTGTACCCCCCTGGAACCTTGACAGAGTAGGTATACCCACACATCCAATCCAATCTATAATCGACTACAACATCTGATTCATTGTCGAATTCTATCGAAGCGTAGGATACGTTTGTTAGCCCATCTATAGCAAGCCACTGGCCGTTTCTTATCTCAGGCCAGCTCGATGGGTTCCTAGTATGATTCATCCCCTCTGAGGCGATTGTGCTGCATGGTGGGATGTTGATTGGTCCCGAATCCTCTGCCACTTCTTCCGGTTCTTCTTGGAAGTTGCATCCTAGGTCTTCTTTGGACCACTTTCCGCCCCCCTCTTCACAATCATCCTGTGAGGTCTGGATTGAGTTTCCAGTTTCTTTGCTCTCAAGATTGACGACCTCCGGGCTATCTCGGGAGGGGGTATTGTCTTCCTCTCCCAGACACCCAGAAATTGCGATTGAGAGCAGCATCAGGGACATGAACACCGCCCCTCTCATGGATCTGAGTTCCAATGTACGGTTATCTAGTCTTGTTCCGTACCGTTGGAGTGGCGGTTGGCGGACCCACCGCGATTCGAACACGGGTTACAAGCTCCGCAAGCTCATGTGATATCCAGGCTACACTATGGGTCCAGCGACTATTGGACTGTAGGGTCTCGCTTAATCCCGACGGTGAGAAATCACATCGTGAGGGGCAGGATTGTCTTCCAACTAGGGTTCGCGAGCTTCTTCGACTTTGGGCCGGACCTGGGGTTTGGCGTCTTCTGGGTAAGGACCCCGTGCATTCCCTGAACGTGGAACTTGACTCTGAGCTCGACCATCCTATCCCTCTCTGCTGTGGTGACTTGCTCTGTATCCAGCTCGAATGTCGAGGATGGCTCGCCTGTTTCATTTACAAGGCTGAGCGTGGAGCCCGAAAGGCTTGCTCTAGGGGAGAATTCGAAGTCCTGTGGATGGTTCATGCTCACCTTTGCATCAACAACTAGACGATCCCGAATAGACACCTTGGTGATCTCGAACGACTTTGCCATGACATGGCCAGTGACTGGGGGTTGAAAGGTCTTCGCTCACGGGAAATCAGACGCCGACTTCGCTGATTCTGAGAAACAGGACAACGAACTGTGCATCTAACGTCCAGTCGTTGCCTTGATCTGGGTCAACTCCGTCAATGGGAAGATCGGGATCGCAATGGACCGCTGTGATAGTCCAGATCCAGTCACCTTGTCCAAATCGACCATTAGGGTCATCGAGAAGCGTTGCCTGCAACTCTTCCTTCGAGTTGGCGAACACTACGTAATCGGACTCTGGAGTGGGGTTCATTTCACTCCTCTCTATCATAGCTGAGGCATTCTTAGTGATGTTTTCTTGTACCGTCATGACGCTGTATCTCCAACCCGAAGAAGGGTTGTCGACCCCCAGGGTGAAGTTGTCCTCTGGCCATGTGATCGGCAGAATGTCGCGAGCCAGTGACAGGGTGGCAGAGACTCGGAGAAGCCTAGCCCCTTCGCCAGGCTGAAATTGGATTTCGTGAGAGGTGCCCTGTTCGAGATATCCGGACCAATCGTAATCGACATACGCCTCCTCCCAGATCACTCTGAAGGATCGGGAGATTACTCTGAGCGTCCATAGAGTGGTATTCTTCCCTCCGGAATCGTCCGTGACAGTTACTGAGCCGGTGATGTTTCCAGTCACATTGAGAGCGAGCTCGGTCACTGGCCCTCTTCCATCTTCGTCATTCATGGGATCGCTGTCTCCATCCGAGTCTGTGGTTGCATCGAAGTCCCAGACTATCTCGAGTCCCCCTCCCTCTGGGTCGAAAGATTCGCTGGCATCCAGTCTGGCCTCCTGGCCTGTCTTGACAAAGTCAGGAAGGTTGAGGATGATTTCAGGGATCGCGTTGACGAAAATAGTGGTTGATGCAGCGTCAGATTCCCCGTCGTCATTGAATACCTCAACCCTCACTTCGAAGACGCCGGCCTTGTCGAAAACATGGTTGATCACACCCTGCTTGGTTGTCTTGGTCTCTCCGTCACCGAAGTTCCACCTGTATTCGTCAATAATCGTCGGGTCCGGGGATGTAGATGAGCGGGCATCGAAATTTACCGTCTCTCCGGAGTTAATTGTGTCTCTGTCTGAGGTTATGCTGGCATTCGGACTTCCAGGTCCTATTCCCGCGCAGCCTGCTAAAGACTGGGCGATAATCAGGAGGCAAAGGAGCATCGAGATTCTTTGTCGCCCCTCCTCCATAGTCCAAGAAAGATGAGGTCCCTCATATGGGTGTTGGGACTGATCGAAATGTGAAGTGCGATTGGTAGGGTTCATGGACGGTCCCGGGAGGGGTTTCTCGTGGGTTACGATTTCCTAAGCGGGTTAAGGGTCCTTGGATTCGATTTGGAGACAACGGGATTCAACCCTAGGGAAGACAGAATCGTTCAATATGCTCTAGTTGGGAGCGATTCCGATGGAACTCACCTAAATGTAAATTCGCTAGTAAATCCAGGAAGAAGAATCCCAGCTGCATCGACTAGGGTTCATGGGATTGAGGATGGCGATGTACGTGATTCTGGCAGTTTCGAGGAACATCTCGATTCGCTGAGCAGGCTGATTGAGGGGTCAGTAGTTGTAGGTCACAATGTGGTTGGATTCGACTGGAGGTTCATGGAGATGGAATGCATGAGGATCGGCAGAGAGGCCCCTATTCCTCTAGCCATCGTCGATACCCTAGTCCTAGCAAGAAGAATCGGAGTCCCTGGTAGACACAAGCTTGGTTCTCTATGTGAACGGTTCGGGATTAGCCTGGAAAGGGCCCATAGTGCGGATGCTGATGCAGGAGCAACCCTTCTCCTTCTGTGGAAGCTTAGGGAGGCTTATCCAGAGAAGTTTTTGGGTACGACTAAAGAGGTATTGGAGTCAATTCGAAGTGGAGATTAGGATTGGGGACCAAGGGATGATCTCCGACCAGTCTCCCATGTGAACAATATTGCGATCTGCTCTTACACTACCCAGGAAAAGTTCTGATTCCAAGGCGGAATCTCCCAGATGGATGATTTTCTCCAGAGCTTGGTCCTTTAGGATGGCGCCGAACCTGTGGTCAGAGCCACTCAGATCTCCCTCTCGTCCTTTTGGAGTTGTTCTCTCGAATAGCGCTGCTCCTGATTCCTGGTCGAGTCGGACCATTCGGACCACTTCGTCTCTGAACATCCCGCCACTCTCCATTTGGCCATCATACATTGCAACCCACCACTTTGGGCACCATGCCTTCCAATCGCAGAATGAGCAGGCGGCTCTGCTTGGCGTTGCTCGAAGGGGGCTCTCGGAGGGAGCCATGGATTTCCATGCCTCTATTGCTTGGTCTAAGATGGGCGGGCCCTCTGCTCTGAAGACAGTCTGATTTGCGGAGTACCATCCTTCGGCATCCATAGATGATTGCTCGGGATTCCTCTGTTTCATCAAATCGCGATAGAACAGTAATTGCCTACTGACCTGTTCACTAAGTTCTGAACTTGGAGGTTTTCCTGTCTTCAAATCGGCTACGATCCAATTGCCTCTCTCTTCGTTCTCCAAATCGAGAATCAATAAATCGAGCCTGCCCATCATCCTTCCGCAATCTGACTGCAGAGTCTCCTCGGTGGCCAATACGATGCCCTGCATCTGTCTCCAGTCCTGGATTGTGACCTCAGAGAGCTCGTAATCAGGTAGCTTCGCTTTCGAGAACAGGATGGACAGAGCTCCAGCAAGGCCATCGAGAGCCTTTGAGAACAATTCTGGCTTCCATCTCGGGTGTCTGGGGGTGTTCATGAAGAGCTTTCTCTCAGTCTCCCAATTTCCTTCCAGCACATCCATTGCTGTAGATTGCAACCATCCAATCTCGTTACCCGCCCTACCTGATGTTTCCAGATTGCACAGATCCTCAACTGTATTGTGAATCGCGGTTCCGAGAGATGCAGGCATACTTGCCTTCCTTGGGAGTCTCTGACGAGAAAGCCAATACTTTCTGGGACACTCCTCAAACCTATTCCAAGAAGATGGAGAGATCTGGTAATCCTCAGTTGATGCTACCATCGTACTTCAGCCTCGTAGATTTGAGGCGGACGAGTGACAACGGTTAACACCATTGAGTGAACTCTGGAGTCATGGCAGAGAGGCCACTTGTAGAGGTAAATGAGGGTGTGAATTCCTCGGGCGCTCTACTAGTCAGCTGTTTTCCTTCGGTCGGATTTGTGAGCAGCATAGTTGCACACTTCCTAGTCGAAAAACTGGATCTGGAATTAGTCGGGGGTGTCAGGCATCCGAATCTACCTCCGGTCTGTCTGGTCCAAGATGGCAAGCCGTTGCCTCCTTTGCGATTCTATGCCGGAGAGCCGATCTGCAACATGGAACAGTGTGAAAAGGTCGTTCTGATTGCCTCTGAGATCCAGATTCCTCCAGAGCTCAACCTGCCTCTTTCCTCGAGCCTCATTGATTGGGTAGTTGAATCTGGCGTAAGTTCTACGATAATGGTCGACTCTTTCGCTCATGGAATAGAAAGCAGTCACAGTATTTTCGATGAAGACGAGGAAGTTGATTCGATGCTAGGGATCGGTTCTACAGACTCCACTCACGAACTCCTGAAGGGAATCGGTGTTCCACTATTGAAACAAGGTGTTGTAGGGGGGATGACTGGTGTGATGATGGGCGAATGCAGAAGGAGGGGGATTGACGCATTGGCCATCCTCGCTGAGTCTGATGGAGAGATCGGCCAGGGGGCCATTCCTGATGCTCGAGCCGCGGCCAGGATCATCGGGTGCCTAGATGGTCTCCTACCAGCCGTACAACTCGATCCCGAGCCACTGATGGAAGAGGCGCAGAGGATAGAGGGGCAGATTAGGGATATGATGACCCTTCACCTGAATCCCCCACAGGACTCTGGGAGCGGTTCCTCGGGGATGTACGGATAGTCAGAACTCACCTAGGGTGGCCTGCCTCTCTTCTGGCATGTCCTCTAGGATAGAGCCCCCCAGCATCTCATCCAACTCGGCCTCGGAAATCACACGCACGCCTAGCCTATTCGCACGCTCCATTTTCGAGCCAGAGGATTCACCCGCTACTAGGAAACTCAAATTTCCCGAGACCGATGACACTACTTTGCCGCCTTGTGACTTTATGGAGAGTGATATCTCCTTTCTGGGTCTGCTTAGAGTTCCTGTGATGCAGAAGGTTGAGCCAGATAGGGTTCCTTCGCTTACTGTCTTACCGCCTTCGATAATCTCGATCTGTTCGTGGAGGTCTACGATTGAGTCCTTCCTGTCAGAGATTCCATCTAGGAGGAGTTTTGCCACTACCTCCCCGACCCTATCTATCGAGACTAGTCGTTCCACTGCTGCGTCCCTGTCTTCCGTCATCTGGATTAGTTCCTCTAGATTCGGGACCTCGGAGCAAACCAGAGTTGCGATCTCTGGTCCTATCCGTGGAAGTCCAAGGGCTGAGATGAAGGTGCTGAAGGTCATTGATCTGGTTGATTTTAGCTCCTCTATGACATTTCTAGCAGACTTCTCGGCCATCCTTTCTAGTCCTATGAGGTCCTGTTCTCGGTTTTCTAGGCGATAAAGGTCGGCTAGGCTGGTGACCAGCCCAGAGGAACAGAGTTGTTCGGCTAACTTCTCTCCGATGCCATCCATGCCTAGTTTTCTACACCAGTATAGGATTGTTCTCTCTAGCCTTGATGGGCAGTCGATGTTCATGCACCTGATGAAGGCCCCATCCAGGGCTAGCTTTGTCGAGCATCTGGGGCAGTTTGATGGTACAGTAATCTCCGACGTGGTGGGCAGGGACTCCGAGAATGGAGTCCCATCGGAGTGAGCCCTCCCCTCCAAATCTCCCTCTGCCGCCGGGCCCATGACCTCGATGATTTTGGGTATCACGTCACCCCTTCTAACCACTCTGACCTTGTCGCCCAGCCTGATTCCGAGGCGCTCCACCTCTCCCTTGTTGTGGAGTGTGGTGTTTTCCACGGTGACTCCTGAGACCACCACAGGTGCAACTCGGGAGACTGGTGTGACATTTCCTGTCCTGCCGGTCTGCCAGAAAACATCCATCAGAACTGTGACTGCTTCTTCTGGGGGGAACTTCCATGCCAATGCCCATCGCGGATGATGAGCAGTCTCCCCGAGTAGGTAGCGCTTGTCTAGTCGGTCCAACTTGATCACTACCCCGTCAATTTCCCATTCAGCGGAATCCCTCGATTGGAACCACTCGCTAGTGACCGCCAGAATCGCATCGGTAGTTGTCGCGTCGTCTTCACCGAAGATGGAGTGGTTCCCAGCGGCTTCTATCCCCAGCTCGCTAATCCATGAGATGACCTCGGAGTCGAGTTTGAATTCGGGGGGGCTTTGGCTGTCCGGGTGTCGATCCTGGTCGCTTGGAAACTCCACCCCATATGCTAGAAACTTCAAGTCCTGGGGACTTCCTTTGCCGGCATCTGCGTACTTCTGGCGCAATGCCCCTGCAGCAAGATTTCGTGGGTTGGGTGCGACATCAGAGTACTTCTGCCTGAATATCTGGAGGGGCATTACCACCTCTCCACGGACATGGCAGTCCCCCTTCCAACTCAGATTCTCTGGGACATTCATCATTCTCCTGGCATTTGCAGTGACATCCTCGCCCCTTCTTCCATTGCCCCTTGTAGCGGCCCTGAGTAATCGACCTCGTCGATACTCGAGGGATAGGGCGGAGCCGTCCAGCTTCGGTTGACACACGAACCTCCTGCCATTCGCGGTTGTCTCTGAGACGAAGTGGGCCACCTCTTCCTCTGAGGTAGCCTTGTCCAGACTCATCATTCTGAACAGGTGATTTACCTTTTCCGAACCAGGAGGGGGGTCGGAACCCACTCTTGACAATTGATCGTGATTGGGAGAGAGGCTCTGGAGTTCGTCCCTCAATGCATCGAACTCAGCATCGGCAATCTCGGGTTCTGCTCTGTTGTAGTAGAGCTCGGAATGTTTCTCCAGTTGCTTGGCCAGCCACTCGATTCGAACGTCGGGGGCGACCTCATCTGAATGGCCATCACCCATGTCGATGCAAAGGGGGCGGGGGCCTTCAAACTGACCTATTCGTACTGGAAAACCGTTTGGTGGGCCTGCCAGGATTTGAACCTGGGTCGCGCGACCCCCAGCCGCGAAGTATAGGCCAAACTAACCTACAGGCCCCAATTGGGCTCACCGCGAGTGAGCAATCAGTCAAAGCCCTGACGGAGGGATCACTGCTGTCTGTCGATGCTGAAGGGAGCGACCTCGTCGATGAGGTCAATGTGCCCGACGAACATCCGCCTGCAGCAATACCTCTCGAAACCAAGTTCATGGAGAGTTTGACCTGCATCCTTTCCGTCTTCGACTGCGTCCAAGAACTCCTGATATTTGTGGGCAATCACCTTGCCACAGCTCCAACATCTTACTGGGATTAGCATTTTTTCCACCTACCTGTACGACTTCTGCCATTTCTTTCGGGCGCCTCGTCCCATTTGATGCTTGGGCTCCTTCCTTCTTGGATCGTTGACTAGGATCTTGCGCTCGAATCTTACGAACTCGTCTCTGAGTTCCTCGTCATCACCCTCCGCGCCGTCGTTATACTTGACAAGACCGCGGGCTATGGCGGTTCTGATTGCATCCACCTGGCCCATCTGCCCGCCCCCTTTGACGTCGACTGAGATGTCGACCCTATCGATCCTGTTCATTGCTTCAGCGATTCTAATTGGTTCGAGTGCCTTCCTTCTTGCAAGTTCTGGTTCCAAGATGTGGATTGGCTTGCCATTGACTCGGACCCTTCCCTTGCCTGGCTTGAGAGAAGCTCGAGCGATTGCAGTCTTGCGCTTACCGCTGGTATTGACGATCTTTGGACCCTTCTTCTTTGCCATAATCACTCACCTCCCCATCTAGATGCATCGACTCCCAGGTGGGAGCTGATCTCTCCAAGCCTTACGTACTTATTTGGAGTGTTTCTAACTATGTAGTCGGTATTCCCCCACTCATGTCCTTCGGGAAGGTCATCTTTGGACAGGTTTTGCGGGGTGCCGATCATTACTCTGAGGTCCCTTAGTGCCCCTCTACCGCTGCTGTTCTTCTGGTAAGGCAGCATTCCTCTCACCGTCCTCTTGATTATCTTGTCAGGCATCCTTGGGAAGAATGGCCCCTTCCTTGCGTGGTTTAGTTTGTATTTGGCCCTATAATCGCTTAGAACCTGAGTCCTATGGCCGGAGACGATGGCTTCCTCGGCATTGATGATTATGACTCGCTGCTGCTTGCCGGACTTCCTTGCTGAAATCATCTCCTTTGCAACCTTGCTTGCGAGCCGCCCTAGGATCTTGTCCGTGGCATCGAAGACCATGGTTGACTCAGACAAGGATCCTCACCCCCTTCCCATTCGGGTTCTCTTCCATGAGTTCCCGGATTGTAAGTGTACGTCCTCCGGAGGCTTCGATCTTTGTCTTGGCCCCATCGCTGAAGCTGAATGCGGCCACTGTCTGGCCGCCGCTGATTTCGCCGCTACCCAGGACCTTTCCTGGCACTAGCACCGTCTCCTTCTTGTCGGAATGGCGGGAGATGTGGCTCAGGTTTGGCTGGGCCCAGTTTTTCTTGCTGGACTCGAGCCGGGATGCGGTGTCTCTCCATATCGGAGAGCCAGTGGAGCGGCCATGATCCTTCAAATCCCAAATGAGGGAAAGTAGTGTAGCATTGGTCTTCCTGTCGTGCTTGCTCATAGCTTCCCCCCTAAGTTAGGTAGCGCGGCCACCAAAGTCCGTGTTATGAATCCTGCGGGCGCCCCCTAAGGGGCGGAAACGTCCACCAATCCAATGTCGGCGTCAAATCTTGAACCCGTCATCTTCCTCGGCTTCGTCGATGCCGGCGAACCTAACATTGCCCTCCGCATCGACAAACTGCCCTGCCTTGACAGAGGGGCCATATAGGGATGACTCGCTTACTGATGCTCTGTTCAGCATGCTGTCTCCCAAGGATCTGTTCATACTCCCAATCATAGACTGGAAAATATGGATTGCTCTATCTCTCTCCTCGGAGCCGATATCGTGGTCCGAATATCTGGCCTCCTCGAAGATTGAGAAGAACATGTCTATCTCGCCGGGAGGGACGATTCCTCCGAGCATGTTGTTTATGACGTCCTCGAACTCTCTGGTTGTCTCGAAGACCTTCTTCATGGCGCCTTTCATTCTGAAGTACTTGATTAGGTCCTTGTAACAGGAGAAAATCGCCTCGATGTAGTTGTTTGAGGCCTTGAGAGACATAAGGGCATCAGTCAGTATGCCTCGTAGGACCTCGACCTTGCGGCGCTCTCTGTAGTTGTTGTACATCAAAGCCCCAACTAGGGTGACAGCGGACATTGAGATGCCGCCCAGAAGAATAACTTGGGTCGTCCAGAGCCCGCCGCTACTTGCAGAAGATAGTTCGCCCAACTTGATCTCAGGAGTACTGTTAAGCCACTGTTCAACGAAGTACGGCTTGTTCGCATCCGCTGATTCGAAGTGAACTAGGACACGCCACTTTCCTCCGACTGCCGACCACTCCGGGTGTCCGGGGATCAACTCACCAGTGTATGGGAATGAGAAGTTGGCCGAGCCTCGTTCGTTGGTGATGAAGATCTCAACCCGTTCTGTCTGCCATCCTGATCCATTCCAGAACTGCCTATGGAACTCAACTCTCTGGCCCTCTACTGTTAGGTCCAACCGGTCCCTGAGGATTGCGACCTCCCCTGCAATGACGTCATCAACTTGGTATCCGGTCGGACTTGACCAATGTTGCTTCAGGAGGATGTCGATCTTGCTCCTGACTAGTACCTCCACGTCAACTATCGAGCTGTTTAGGACTGGGTTAGGCTCTAGTGCCTCATAATCGCAGCCCCCGGGAACGTACTTCTCTGGTTCGTAAGCAACTCTGACGGTTCTGAATCCTTCCAGATTGTTCCCGCTGGGCTCAACCCCTCGTCTGCTCGGGTTATCCTCTGGATCTGCGGAGTACCAAACGAACTCTCCCGTCCCATCAGCAGTGAACGCTGTCGCAATCGGCCTAGTGTTTACCTCCGGGTCGAGATAGATGTTGACGCACTTTCCTCCAACTGGCTTGCCATTTGACTGGGAGAGCTTGGCATTGATATGGAATGCCTCCTTGAGATATAGGACATCGAAGGTAGAGCCGTTCGGGAACGTGTAGGTCAGATAATCGGACCTGAATGGGCCCACTTCCGATACGTCGATCGTCGAGTTGGAGAAGACTGGGAAGAACATGGTTTGTGTTTTGTTCTTGTATCTGTATCGATCGTTGTTTAGGGGGTCCCAAGAGTTGTACTCCACCTTGACCTTGGCCATCCCGGCGTCGACTCCGGCTAGTGGGCAGTTGATGTCGAAGAATCCGCTCTCATCGGTTGCACCTGGTATACATGCCTCTATCCCTGAGTCCCCTGCTCGGAACTTCATTCGATTTTCTATGGGGTCGAAAATCATCGAGCCCATCTCAAATGTGACTCTGATTTGCCTGTTGGAGAGGTTGCCCCCCAACTCATCGGTTAGCTGACCGGTTACTAACATCGGTTTCTCTAGAATCTCTCCCGTATTTGGATCGATTTCTGATGTGTAAACAATCTGTTGTTCCACATCGAGTTCAGTATTTCCGATTAGGCTGAATCCATCCACTTGGAACTGGAGGACCTTCCTGAAGTGGTCGCTGTTCTGGATGGTGACACAGGGATCCCATGCACCTGAGGTCGAAAGCATTCCAGAATCCAGTTCTTCACAGCCCTCGTGAGGAAGGTTCTCCTCGAACCTAAGGATCACGTTTACTGGGCCAAACCCATCAGGAAGGAAGGAGAATGGGTCATCCTTCAACAGCTGTGGGTCTAGGAAGCGCCCATACCCAATTGATCCAGAGGCTGGACATTCCACAGATACAATCTGCCTGTGTGTCCTGTCCTCGAAGTCAATTCCTTCGAAGATCACAGTAACGTTTCCTCCCAGATCGTACCCCTCGGGGTTCTGCATATCTCCCTCGCAGCTGTTCAAGACCTGTCCGCCGTCTTTCTCGAATGGGGTTCTGTTGTCATCGGTAACAACAGCCGTGAACTCCCATAAGTCTCCATTCGATCTTATGTTTGGACTGGTGCTCTGGACATTGATAAATGTCCTAGAGACTACCCACAGGTTGACCTCGGCCGAGTTGCCCTGCCTGTATGTGTCTCCCAGGTATGTGAAGCCTAGAGAGAAGTTCCCTAGGGTATCTATGTCTGTTAGATTGACCTTGAAAACTCCATTGTTGTCGGTAATTGCTATCCCGCTGGATAGGTCCTCTGACCAGGTCCAGTTTACCGGCACCTCGCGAACTGGTTGGTATGCGTTGTCTATCAGCCGGGCCTCCACTGTCGTGTTTTGACCCCTGTATAGACGAGGGAGCGTGTTAAGCTGGAAGTCAGTCGTCCCGATCACAGATACGTTCCCATATGCTCCCGTGGCAGCAAGAACCTGGGCCTGATCTCCCGTGAAGTAGTAGTCAGACTGACTGAAGTCAGCTCTAACACCGAAGGTTCCAGCTGGGTACTGGGACTCCCATGTGAATTCGTAGTCGAATGTAGCTAGCCCTTCGACGGGGTCTGGGACCTTGTTGAATTGGGTCTCAGTCGATCCTATGAATAGGCCATTGCGATCGAAGTCGAACTGAAGGGCAATGGAGTTGTCATAAACAGGGGAAAATGTTCTGTTCCAAACCGCACCCCTTACCCTCATTGACTCCCCCGTGAAGATCTCCGGAACTATCTCGCACCTAATCTCGCTTCCAGGGACCAGTGGGTCCACAGGGCCACATGGGGGTGAGTCGAAATCTGCTCCGTTCTGCATGGTGATTACCCAGTGGGTCCCGTTGCTATCAAGGAAAGGAGATAGGTCCCCTCCTGCAATTTCTGAGAGGCCTGCTGGAGAACCATCCCAAAGAATCGGATATGGCTTCCCGAGCTTGGCTTCCTCGAATGTGGTTCCAGCGTTTGCTAGAGATGGGCCGTGGAAGATGGCGCGCCAAGCTCCAAATGAGGAGCCTGTGAACTGAGTCGCGTCCCAGAAGTAGACAGGACGGTCTGCTGAAGCAAACATCTCAGCCTCGATGTACATCCTATGCATTGAGCGAATGAAGAAAGTGTCGGTCTTTGAGCCTTCGAGGTGCGCCCAAGGCCACTCGTATGAGCCATCTGAACAGCCACCCAGATCGGGACGTGCGAACCCAACAAAGCTGTAGTCGCCAACGGGAAGAGTGGTGTTCTGGTACTCGTAGGGAGCTAGGACCGAGTGTGAGCCCACTGGTTCCAGAGTGTTACATGGATTCCACACAATCTCCTCATACCCTCCCGTAGGAATCCCGGGGCCATTGTCCAAGAGAGAGTTCCACTGAACCTGTTCCCATCTGTCTACGGTTTGGTTGTACGCCAGAGAAACCCATCCTCCGGAGTCAGCTCGATATCCGTTTCCGTATCCATCGTATACTGTTGGATCCGTGATGTTGCCGAATTGCGTCCCGGGGTCGCTAATCGTGAACGAGACGGGGGCATACGGGAGTCTGTTATCGAAAATGCCTCGGTTGTAGTCGGCTGAGAAGTGGACCTTGAAGTCAAGCTTCAGCGGTTGTTCATCTGCCCTGAACCTCTGCCCGGAAACGAAACCAATGGTTGTGTTTGCCCTCACCTCAACAGGCATTCCTGCATCCCCAATACCATCTCCATCAGAATCTGTGAGCGTTGAGCTATAGTCGTGGATGAACATCTCGGTCACCTCTGAATAGACCTCATAGGTCGTGTTGGGGCCAACTGAGATGTCCTCAGGGAACAAGAATTGGCCCACGATGTACTCTCCATTTTCATTGGTTAGAACGTCTATTGTCTCGATAACTGATGTTCCATTAGCAGTGTATCGAATGTGGACTTGTACTGGAAGGTCTGGAGCTGGGACGAACCCGGTATCTTCGAGCCAGAAAACTGATCCGTTGAAAATCGATGGTCGATTGTCATCGAGCCAGAGGATCGGTTGTGCAGTCAGTGTGATCCTAGTTGTGATCTTGTCGTCGTTATCCAGAATGCCGTTGTTGTTGGAGTCCCAGTCGGAGCTGATTCCGGATGCCTCCTCGATCTTGTTTGCAGGTGTCGGCCAGTCTCCCGAAGACGGATTGTTCCAATCCAGATCCTCCCTTCCATCGTTATCATCGTCAACATCGAAGTAGTCTGGTCCGGTTGAGTTGTTTGTTGGGTTGGCGATTCCAACCCCCCCTCCAAAGTCGTCGTGATCCCAGGGGTTTGTTGACTCGGAGCCGTATCTGGAAGGCCAGAGCATCACTTCGTCTTCGTCCTTCATCCCATCGTAGTCGTCATCGTCATCAAAGTCGTCCCTGATGCCATCATTGTCGTGATCCCACGGTGCGATTGGGAAGTTCAGACAGCAGGTATCGTCAATCGGATCTGCGGTTCCCATCGTGTCGTTCAGGTTCTGTAGTTCCAGGGAGTTGGGGATCCCATCGCCGTCCCAATCGTCATCGGCCCAATTGACAATCCCGTCATTGTCATGATCCCACGGGCTCTGCTCCTCCCCAGTGAAGCATCCGGGGAAGGTCTCCTGAATCTCGTCTATCAGCCCATTGTTGTCATCATCTGGGTCTTCGCCATCTGGAACTCCGTCGTTATCGTTGTCCACGTCATAGTACTCTGGGAATAGTAGGGCCTGCCCTAGGACGCCTCGGTCCCACACTGCCTGGTAGATTCCGTCATCATCCGGATCGGTGTCAAGGCCGTCATCGTCATTGTCCTCGCAGTTGCTACCGGTGAAGTAGTACGGCTCTTCGATGCCTGCATCGTCATCGAGATCGTCATTGCTGTCGATCTCGAAGAAGTCCCATGTCCCATCGTTGTCGTCATCTACATCGAAGTGATCGTAAACGATGTCCCAATCGTCATCCAAATCGTTAGTGTTGTTGTACATGCAGTTGGGCGTCCAAGAAACTTCTGGCATCGGTTGTCCGCAGTCTATGTCCGGATCGACGTCGTCGTTAAGGTGGTCTGCAATCTCATCTGGGAAGAAGTTGTTATTGGAATCTGCTGACCAGACAAAGAACTCGAAGACTTCGACTCCCAGATATGCTATCCATAGGTCCCTGTTGTTTCTGATGTCGTCATAGGTGTAAGCCACGGATGGGGCTGGGTTGCTTTGTGGATCAAAGGTGAACCAGAAGCAGTTGTTGTCACAGCTTCCCAGACCGGTCGGGTGATTGGTTCCGTCGTATGCCCCGTCATCCCAATCGGCATCCGGCCGGGTGCTGTATGGGACAGTGAAGGATTGGCCTCCCGACTGTGTCGGAGTCAGTAGTGGGGCCTTGAACAGATATCCGTAGATGTGCCCACAGTACCTCTCTTGGCCGGACGGTTGGATAATGGTTCCACAGGAGTTCCCATCAAGTGTCCCCCCCATCCTCACGTCGTTGACGTCCAGAATCCCATCGTTGCCCTCATCCTGATCCCACCAGTCCGGCATGCCGTCCCCGTCCTGGTCTACATCGATTCCATTGACCAAGGAGTCGCCGTCTGCGTCTATGTCGAAGAAGTTGTCACCGTTGTAGGGGCTCCACTTCATCATGAGGAACCAATACATCTCTGGGATCGTGCCGCTGACTGAATCTATGTTCAGGGGGTCGTACCCATTGTAATCGAGCACGAAGCTGTTGTTTTGGTTGAATGGGTTGAATCCCCAGGTCATGTTCCAGTAGTAGTCTGGAACGCCGACGTATGCGTCGCTGTCCTCGGATCCGTCTATTGAGTCCCCATCGCTTTGCGGCCAGCTATTGCCGTAGAAGTTGTCAGTGTTGTCAGCGTCTACCACCCCGCAATTACCGTCATCGGGGTCGAAGAAGTCGTTGATGCCGTCATTGTCGTCATCCCAGTCTTCATCGTTCTGCAAGCCGTCGCCGTCGACATCGGTATCGATGTCATTGGCTCCGTCGTCCCTGAACATGGAGCCGTTAAGCTCGTGTAGGTCGGCGTCATTGTCCAAGTCGCAGTCCGGGTCTATGTCGAGCCAATCTAGGATTCCGTCGTTGTCGTCATCCATATCGACCCAGTTGTTCAGACCATCTCCGTCCCAGTCATTGAATCCGGTGTAGGATGTTCTCCAGAGGACGCAATTGTCACTAGGATTCTGGGGGTTCGGATTGGAAACGCTAGCGCAGTCCCAGGTGGCCACCTCTGCAGATGAGTTCAGTGGGTATGGATCCTCTTCATTCTCGAGGCCGTCGTTGTCCAAGTCCCATGGCACGGACCCTCCCAGTAGGTTGTCGGGATTTTCGGTTCCACCCATGTCGGGATCGAGCCAGTCCCATACCATGTCGTAATCGGCATCTATCGATCTGAACCTATCATCGTCCAAATCCCCATCGTAATCAATCTCGCAGTCTATTCCTGGAGTCTGGATTGGAGGTGCAAATCCATTGAATGCCTGAGTCGGGTAGTCCCCCTGCCCATCTTGATTTGTGTCGAGTTGCCTGCAAGAGTCCGGGATTCCGTCATTGTCGTCATCGACATCGTACATGTCCGCAAGGCCGTCGTTGTCATCGTCCGTATCTGATGAGTCGGGGGAGCCGTCGTTATCGTTATCTGGATCGAGGAAATTCGGAATTCCGTCTCCATCCAGGTCACCGTCCACAATCTCGAAGAATGCCTGCTCTCTTGGATGCTCAAGGGCATGCAAGGCGACGTAGTCTAGACCGTCGACGTAATCTCCGTAGTCCTCTGGGTCCCATCTTTGCCAATCATCCCACAGAATGTTTGGATCGGAATCGATTGCTGAGGTCTGCTCTGAATCCCATGGGTGGATATCTGAGATATCTGGGACCAGGTCGTTGTCATCGTCCAGATCAAAGTAGTCCTGTATTCCATCGGAGTCAAAATCGCAAGGCCAGACGAATTGGTCGATTCGCCCATCGTTGTCGTCATCCTCGTCGTAGGAACCGCGCCCAGAACCGTCGATGTCCTCATCGGTAATCCCGTCGTTATCGTGATCCATGGGATTCTGATCCACCAAGTAGTCTAGTCCGACGGGTTCACCTGTCCACGGATGCAAAGTGCTTGGTTCGACGTGTCGCTCTGAGGTAACGTTCCAGGGGTCGATTCCTTGGTCGTAGTCAATGGGGCCCTCTAGTATCCCATCGTTGTCGTCATCCCAATCGAACTCGTCCCTGATTCCGTCGTTATCGTGATCCAGGGGGTCTGTTCCGTAACATCCGTCAAACCTCTCAATTAGATCATTAATACCATCGTTGTCGTCATCCAGATCGTTCAAATCATCGATTCCATCGTTGTCGTGATCCTCGGTATTTGTCTCCTCCAGGAAGAATCCGTAGCTCGGATCCAGTGCTAGGGCCGAAGGATCGGAAACCTTGCCATAAATAGCGGCTGGATCGTTGTAGAATGGATCATAGAAGGCTGCTTGCTGAAATGGGACGGATGGAGGCTGGTTTTGATTCTCTTCCTGATTATACCCCCCTATCTGTTCGAGTTGTTGATATGCCGTTCTCTTAGGCGACTCATCGTTTGTTTTTCGTTCGGCGGAGTCATCTGGGACTACGAGGATCGAGAGCTGGGTGCTCAGTAGCATCAGTGCAATTATTGAAATCGCTGGCATTATTCTCTTGTTTGTTTTTCTCTCTTCCTTGCTAATCATGCAAATCGCCGCTTACCCTCGGGTAGATTAGCATCCGGTTTCTACGTCCTTATGAATAGTTGACCTGATACGAATAGTTGAGTATCATAGAAGCTCCAACGTATCACCTTGGATGTCAGTTCCGATGATATTGAGAACCTTTGTTGATTTCCGAGGCCCTGTACAGTTGCTCCATCAATAGGGCCCCTGCCATTTCATGAGTTAGTGTTAGGTGGGAGAGGGAGAATATCCTGTCAGCTGAATCCCTTATTTTCTGAGTGAATCCACCATGGGCCCCCACTGCTAGGTTGGTTGTTTTATTATCAAGTTGTGTTGAGTGCAACCAGTTGGCCAACTCCTCACTAGTAATCGATTCGCCTCTCTCGTCTAGGAGGACTAGGTTTCCAGGAAGGTTTGTTAATTCCAATTCGTAATTCTCCGCTCCTCTTGCATCGGAGGCTTTGATCGAGATTCCCCTATTCCTTACTCTTTCGCCATAACCGCTAATGATCGATGCAATTGCCTTGTCCTTAGGATTGCTGTCCAAATGAACAATTACTCGACCCACGGAGCCTCGTGATGGCTTCAGCACTTAGGAGTTCACAAAGCATCAATACGCTGGTGCTAGGCGTCGAGCCATATGGGATGGTGGCCTTTCCGAAAGAAGGAGGGTTTTCCTAGCGAACCGCACATTAGAGGGTCGAAAATGTGGATTCAGGACCTAAGAGAGTTGTGTGAGAGAAGTTTCAATGACCGTGAAAAGGGGCAGTTGGAAGTTGAGGAGATGCAGTTGAAATGGCAAAAGGCGCATTCTGATGGTGAAGTAACTGACTCCCTTCTAAATGGTCTTGAGAGGAGGGCTTTGTTGCTATTGGATGCAGGAGATTCGGAATGGTCTTTGCTACTGGATAACGAGCATTTTTGGAAGGCCGGATGGGGAAGTAAGGTGGACGAATAGATGCTTCTTTGGATTACTCTGATGTTAGTTCTGGGAGGTTATTGCTTCTATCTCAGCAGACTGCAACCATTTCCAGAAAGAGGACTTAGGCTTGCTTTGATGCTCTTTGCAAGTGCACTGATTCTCTGGATTTCGAGCACTAATCCTGAGGGGGCAGGTGAGGACCTTCCAGCGGCCTTTTCGGTTTTTCTAGGGGGCTTCTTTGTCGTTTTGGGAATTAGAGATATGAGCGTGATGAAGACAGATGTAATCGTGGCTCCATTGGCAGGAATACTGTTCTGCATTGGGGGGATTAGTCTGCTATCCTCAAGATGGGAAGTGGCTGATCAAATGGAGCAAATCGGATCATTCATTCTTGCTAGTACCATGGTGACGGTGGAGTTCTACCTTGTCTTTCGAGGGCTTGTAATTGGGGTTCCCGGAATAGCATGGTCTAAGTCGGGTCTGAGGCAGATTCACAGGGGCCTAATTCATGGCCCAAATGGCGCAATCGCCCACTTCGAGAGGTCTTGGGATGTGGAGGATCAGTGGATCAACTCAATGAGTCATGCGGCCCTAATCTTGATTCATAGACACCTAGGTAACTCACTAGAAGAGGTAAGGAGCCTAGATGAGCTTGAGAAGCTCGGTGGCTGGGAAACTGTGGATTCATCATGGACTGACGCAATCAAACAAGGACTCTCGGATTCAGAACCAGTCTGAGTACGATTGAAAACATACAACCCATCGGGCACACATGGTTCGAATTAACAGAGTCCACACCGGAGTAGGAGATGGGGGTGAGACGTTCCTTCTAGATGGTTCAAAGGTAGGAAAGGAGAGTTTGAGAGTTGGACTATATGGAACAATTGACGAGTTGAACTCCCAAATTGGGGTGGTTCGGATGGAATTTGGTAGAATGCCGGGAGTGACGAGATTCCATCGTCCTGGTGAGGCCGATGATGCACTAATGAGGGTGCAGCAGGAGCTCTTCGATCTTGGTGGAGAATGCGCTTGTAGTCCTGGAAAGTTGCCCGAGCAGATGGTTCTAGTCGGGATGGCGCAGTGTGATAGGCTGATCAATGAAATGGATCAGTGGATCGAAGATCTTAGTCCCTTGGAGTCATTCATTTTGCCATCTGGAACTGCCCCAGTGGCGTTTCTACATATTGCAAGAACGGTTGCCAGAAGGGCAGAAAGGGAGGCTTGCAGACTTCGAGAAATCGAAGGTGATGGATCAGTCAGGGACGAAGTTATTTGTTATCTAAATAGAGTCTCTGACTGGCTTTTTGTTCTGGCTAGATGGATTGCCAAGAACACTGGAGAGGAGGAATCTCTGTGGACACCACTTGGAAAAAGAGTTGGCGAATCAAGGGACCCGGCCGTTTGAGTGAAGATGTTTGAGGGCGGATCGTAGAAGATCCTTCTCTTGGTCGAATGTGATCTGTTCCACTGCCTCTTCGGTCTGCAACCAAAGATAGTTTGAATGCTCATGGGACAGTTTTACGTCGATCTCATCTGTCTCGGCAATGTACCAGAAAACCTGCTTAGGGGTTTCCCTTCCTCTCTTTACGAATGTGTACTCGGTCTTTTCACACCATGATTGATCAATTTTGACCTCTGAAATTCCCGTTTCTTCGGTGAGCTCTCGTTTAGCTGTTGAGTGATGATTAGAATCTCCTTCTTCGACGTGTCCCTTTGGAAAGCTCCAATGCCCCTGAGGGTATTGCAATAGCAAGATACTGTCGAAGTTTAGTAAAATGAAACCGCAAGAGGTCTCTAGGGGGCCGGGTTTACGCTTCATTGCTCAGCATGCTTGGGCTAGGGATGAAAACCTTCCGCGAAGATGTTTCCAAAATCCGAAACCACCATTGGCATGGTTAATTCCCCATTGACATGGCGGCGTCCCCGTTCGATCTGGAAATCAGACGAATTGTCACTGACAGTGACCTCGATGGGGTAGTTACCGGTGCCATTCTTCGTCGTTGGTGGACAGATGCAAATGTCATCTTCGGCCATCCAGGGGAATTAAGAGCAGGAGTTTTTGATGAGGTTATTGACCGCTGGACCGCTGTTTGTGACCTACCGATGCATCGCAGTTGTGGCCTGAGTATCGACCACCATCAATCGAATAAACCGGATGGGAGTTCTGGAGATTCGATGATAATATGGAGAGATAGCCCTTCGGCGGCAAGGATTGCTTACGATGTTTTCTCGGAAAGAGTTGATCTTTCTGATTTTGAGGGTCTTCTAGAATGGGTGGACAAACTCGATAGTGGTGCTATTTCCCATGAGGAGTATCTTGCAGACAATCCTGTTCTGTGGCTTAGCAGAGTTATCGACGCTGGAGAGGGGGTTGCGATGAGGGTCCTCGAATTTCTTCAAGATGGAGTCTCGGTAGACCAGATATTATCTGATTCGGAGATTTCAGAGATTATTATCGATAGAAAGAGGGAGATGGGAGTTCTCATTGCGGCCATTCGAGATAACATGCTAATTGAAGATAGGATGGCAATCGTTAGGCTGGATGGAACAGGGATCCGGTCAAATGGGTACCAAGTTACTGCTATGGCAGGTGACAGGTGTGATGCTTGCATGGTTATCCATGGGGATTTGGGTGCAACTTTTGGCGAAGGTCACAGTTACCCCGTCTCGGCATCATTCTACACCAATTCTTTCCTTCATCGAAGTGGCGGGGTATACGACTTGACCGCATTAGCAACCCGTTTCGATCCGGACGGAGGGGGGCATGCAAATGCATGTGGGTGTCGGATTAAGCCTATCGACGGCCTAATTGTGGCAGATAGAGGGATAGCGGAAGATGACATCGCCAGGAACATTGGTGCCTGGCTTCAGATGTGGTCTGAGCGCTAGTCGAACAACCTAACATCATTCTAGTTATGATGCGCCGTCACACGGCATATACTAAATTGAGGGTTTATCATGTGTTTTTCCAAACCGCGCGATATCTTTTTCCTTCCTTCCCAGGGATGATCGAGGAGTGCTTCTCGACCTCTTCCAAACCTTCGCCGATTTGATTTATGAAATCCCAAGTCAGTGGCCATGGAGGTCCACTTTCCAGTGTGTTCTGTTTGTCTGCTAGCCTCCCTATGCAGACAAGCTTACCCCCACTTGCGAGCATTGGTGCTAGATTTGTGAATGCTCTTTTCCTAATCTCTTCTGGGATTGCTTGCAGGATATGCACCTCCAGCACCAAGTCAAATTCACCGAACCAGCCTTGGTCGGGATCCAACAAGTCGCCAGCCACCCAATCAATATCTGACCCTTGGTGCAAATTACTAGCCCACTCTACTGCTTCTTCAGAGATATCGAAAGCGGTAACTTTCCATCCTCTCTCCCATAGGAAAGTTGCATCCTCGCCCAGTCCCGAGCCAACAACTAGGGCTCTTCCAGAGGCCTCGTTTTCATTTGACCACTCAATCAAGAAGGGATGAGGTTCTTTCCAATCCCACGGGATCTGTCCCCTGTCTCTATTCGAGTATCGATAAAGGTCCTCGAACCACGACAGAGGTTGCTGAGAGGACTTCGCTTTGTTTACCATTTCTAGCATTCTTTCACGGACTTCGTCCATATTTCCAGGCCTACATGTGAGAGACTATTGCATTTCCGAAATCCGAGCATGAAAGAAGGGTCGCGTCATCCATCAATCTCTCAAAGTCGTAGGTCACTGTTTTGGAGGCTATTGCCCCCTCCACCCCCTTGACAATCAAATCTGCGGCTTCGGGCCATCCAATGTGCCTCAGCATCATTTCCGCTGAGAGGATTAGGCTCCCTGGGTTTACTTTGTTTTGTCCAGCATATTTTGGTGCAGTTCCGTGTGTGGCCTCGAAAATTGCAACGCCCGTGTCATAGTTTATGTTCGCTCCCGGTGCGATTCCTATCCCTCCGACTTGGGCTGCCAGAGCATCGGAGATATAGTCTCCATTCAGATTCATTGTTGCTAGGACGTCGTATTCGCTTGGACGAGTTAGGACCTGTTGAAGCATTGCATCTGCAATCACATCCTTAACGGTTATTTTCGAGCCCGTATTGGGATTGATGAGCGTGCACCACGGACCCCCATCGAGCTCTTTTGCTCCGAATTCAGACTTGGCTAATTCATATCCCCAGTCTCTAAATCCACCTTCTGTAAACTTCATAATGTTGCCTTTATGGACTAGTGTCACACTCTGCTTATCGTTTTCTATGGAGTAGTTGATGGCAGCCCTAACGATTCTTTCTGTTCCCTCTCTACTGATTGGCTTGATGCCTATGCCTGAAGTATCAGGAAACCTGATCTTGTCCACACCCATCTCATCTTTTAGGAAGGCGATGACTTTCCTGACTTCATCGCTGCCTGCCTCCCATTCTATTCCCGCATAGACGTCTTCACTGTTTTCTCTGAATATTATCATATCTACGGCGCCTGGTTCCCTAACTGGGCTGGGCGTTCCTTCGTACCATCTTACTGGCCTAACACATGCGAATAGATCCAGTTGCTGTCTGAGTGCAACGTTTAGGCTTCGAATACCCCCTCCGACTGGAGTCGTGAGTGGCCCCTTGATGGATACTAGTCCCTGCCTCATTGCCATTTTTGTCTCCTCGGGGAGCCACTCGCCAGTAGAATCGAAGGCCTTCTGCCCAGCTAATACCTCGTTCCATGTAATCTGCCTGTCCCCGCCATATGCTACTTCGACGGAGCTATTCACCACTGCAATCATCACCGGTGTGATGTCTATACCTATGCCATCTCCTTCTATGTAGTGAATT
>Ga0208408_1000506_pt1 | contig 25706 bp, 26 predicted proteins | sample ETNtaG_4_FD_185776 | JGI IMG/M metagenome (GOLD analysis project Ga0208408, IMG submission 185776) | Marine microbial and viral communities from oxygen minimum zone, Eastern Pacific Ocean - ETNP201406SV67 (SPAdes) (version 2) | ecosystem: Environmental > Aquatic > Marine > Oceanic ... | reverse complement strand
CTCATATTATGATTTAAATTATAGAATAGAGGCACATGAAAGAGAAGAAGTTTATTATACATATTATGTTAGAGATAGTAGCATTTCTACGTCACAGTGGCTTGATATTAGTGTAGATAATACCGTTATAGAATGTAATGACGTTAAAAGAGATAGGCGCATAGCCGCATATTCGGATTCTGTAGCATTTTCAGATATTGATGAATTATCATCTGGATTTATTGATATAGATGAAATGGGAATAGATCGAATTTCTATTAAAGAGATGTATTGGGAGTCTTCAGACCATCTATGGGGGTGGCATAATAGTAATAATTTAACATTAGAAGCAAGAGAAAACCTCACAATATCTGTCGTGAATTTAGGAATGGCTGATATGAGTGGTAAATCGTCTACTTTGTCATTAGTATTTGACTCATATTATGAAAATATGCCTAATTTTACCTATAAACTTTATTCTAATGAAGAATTAGCCCTTTATTGGACATTTGAATATTAAAATGTGCTAATGTTTTTATACAGGCCTGACTGGCGCCATACCCTCCACAAGGAGATAAACAATTATGGCACGAATGCATACACGACATAGGGGTCGCTCAGGTTCTAGTCCACAGACTAGAGAAAAAAATCCAAAATGGTCTCCTAAACCAAAAGAGGTAGAAAAGATGGTTGTTGAATTGTCATCAGAAGGCAATACGACTTCTCAAATTGGTATGGTATTAAGAGATATGCACGGTGTTCCTAGCGTAAAACTTGCTACAGGTAAATCAATATCTAAAATATTGGAAGAAAAAGATATGGCACCTCAGTTACCTGAAAATCTTACGAATTTAATGAGAAAAGCAGTTAAATTGGGCGAACATTTAAAGATTAATAACAAGGATGTTCATAATACACGAGCTTTGCGTTTAACTGAGGCAAAGATTCTTCGTTTAGTAAAATATTATCGTTCAACTAACGTAATTTCTGAAGACTGGAAATATTCATTAGCAGATGCTAAACTTCTGGTAGGTTAATTCTTAATTTTCTCCAATGAGTAATTGGGTTCTTTTGATAATTGATGGTTCTGCACACATTGTAAATTTAGATTCTGAAGTTGTTGAAATCAAAGATTTTGGTCGTTTTCCAACAAAACTTCTTCATGATTATGAGTTTAATGTCGAATTTGAACTTTTTGAAAAGAAAGCCAAGTTAGTCCGTCCAGTTCAATCAGATTTACAGTCCAACCTTCAAAGAGGTCCACAGATAATTTCTCCTAAAGATGTAGCATGGATTATTTACAAATCAGGCATATCAACTGGAGATACAGTCATTGAAGCAGGAAGTGGGTCTGGTGCTTTAACTTTAGGACTTGCCCAAGCAATAGCACCTAAAGGAAAAGTGATAACTTTTGAAAACCATTCCCGTCATTTTAAAATTGCTAAAAGAAATATTGGTATGAGTCCATGGAATGATTTAGTCGATCTTCGTAATGAAGAATTGAATGATGATACTGAAATTATTTTGGCATCTTCTATAATTTTAGATCTTCCCAATCCTTGGGATATAATCTTCTGGGCTCAAAAATCAATTAGAGTGGGAGGTTTCCTAATTTGTTATGTTCCTACAGTTAATCAAGTCCAGAAGCTTATTGATTCAATGGAAAATTGGAAAGAAATTGAGATTGTGGAAACAATTCAAAGAACTTGGCAGTCCAAATCGAATGCATTGAGACCTCAGAGTAATATGATAGGCCATACAGGTTTCATTATATCTGCTAGATGGAACGGTTAATCAGGCACAACAATTTTACAAGCCTTGTTCATGCCACATAATGCCTGATATCAGAGATGTCATAATAATTGGGTCCGGTCCAGCAGGATATACTGCAGGCTTGTATGCAGGTCGGGCAATGTTGAACCCCATAATATTCGCAGGATTCTCAAGTGGAGGTCAATTGATGTTAACAAGCGATATTGAAAATTTCCCAGGATATCCGGAAGGAATAGCAGGACCTGAAATGATGATGGAACTTAGATCGCAAGCCTCCAGATTTGGTTGCGATATAATAGATAAAAATGTTGATTCAGTTGATTTATCACAAAGGCCTTTTAAAGTAAATGTTGGCGATGAAGTTCATTTAGCCAATTCATTAATTGTAACAACAGGCGCTGAAGCCATTTGGTTAGATGCAGAAAATGAATTAGTGCACAAAGGTAGAGGCATCTCAACTTGTGCAACATGTGATGGAGCTTTTTTTAGAGATAAAGAAGTTATTGTTGTTGGAGGTGGCGATTCAGCTATGGAAGAGGCAACTTTCTTGACTAAATTTTGCAGTAAAGTCACAATAGTTCATAGACGTGAAGTCTTCCGTTCTTCTCAAATTATGCATGATAGAGCAAAAGGTAATCCAAAAATTGATTGGAAAATAAATTATCAAATAAAATCATGGTTAGGTTCCGATGGTAATTTTGAAGGTGCAACTTTAATAAATACTAAATCGGGAAAGGAAGAAGATTTTTCTTGTGATGGAGCCTTCATAGCTATAGGTCACAAACCAATAACTGATTTCTTATCAGGACAAGTTGAAACAGATGATGAAGGTTACATTTTATGGAAAGAAAATTCAATGACTAGTGTACCTGGTGTTTTTGCAGGGGGCGACGTAGTGGATACACGCTATCGTCAGGCCATAACTGCAGCAGGTATGGGGTGCATGGCAGCCATAGATGCAGAAAGATGGTTAGAAAATAACACTCATTAATTTTAACCTAACACTTTTTAGAACCCCATATTAGTGCATCATTGTGCAGCGACAGCTTTCATTAGGTAAATCAGAGGATGCAGTTAGTCCAGTAATTGGCACAGTTTTGATTTTAGCTATTATGATTACAATAACAGGAACTATGCTTGCATGGGGCATTCCACAGATACAACAGAGTGAAGCTTATGCAATTTACACTTCTTCACAAAACAATCTGTTGAATTTTGATGCAGATTTAGATCACGTGATACTTCAAGGTGAAGGAGCATCCCGTACATCTACAGTGTCTTTCAGTTCAGGTTCTTTTGTTGAACGTTCAAATTTGGATGAAATCAAATATTATTACACTACTGTTTCTTGGTCCGATCCTACAATAGTAGGTGTTGGCAATGGTGCTACTAAATTTGCAATGATGGATTCAAAATCGGAAGTTTCAGATTATAAAATAACGATAACATATCCTAACGGTACGGAATGGATGGGTACTACTTCAGAACATATAGTTTCAGGTTTTCCTGAATTAGTTTATGGAGTTCAAGCGACTTATACAAGTACTGTAAATACTACTCAAGTTGGAGGTTTTTACATTTATGGAACTGATTCATTGTCCTATATGTATTCGTCTGTTTCAGGTGTTTTCAAAATGCGTATGTTTAATGGCGGTGTAGTTTCTAAAGAACCAGGTGGTCCTTTCTTCGTTAGTTCGAAACCTTTAGTTCGCTCGGTTTCAGATTCCGAGGGTTATGATTCACTTACGTTTTATCAGACAGATTACAATATTTCTTCTTCTGCTAAAAGTTTAACAGCCGGTAATTTCATTTTCGATGCACGTAATCAAGGCGGCCGAGATGTTTCTTTAGACGTTTATAGTGTCCGTGTAGGATTTAGCGGAGATAGTTCTCTTGCTCTTAGAAATTATTATAATAATCAACTGGGTTTTAGTTTAAGAACATTCTATTTTACGCCTGCTGAATCACTTGTAGGTTCAAGCATGGGTTTTGAGGAGGATGTGATTTTTTCTCAGGCATCAAATTTTGATTTTAGGATATTAGAGAGGACAATAAATGTCAAATTTAATCTCAGATGATAATGCAGCATCTGAATTAATTGGTTACGTTTATACAGCATCTATTTCGGTATTAATTCTTTCATCAATGATGCTTACATCAAGTACTATTCTTAATGGAAATATATCTAACACAGCGCAAGAAGAGGCTGAAGAAGTTGCGCTTTACTTTCAATTAGCAATTGAAGATCTTCTCAACACAGTACGTGAATATCCCGGCTCTTCCCCTGTAGTTAAATTAGAATGGGGTATTGAGTCAATTAATCATGGAATTAAATACAAAGTTAATGGTACTGAAAATGGCTTAAAAGTTACTACAATTCAACCGAGAGGAGGATCTTATGAGGTTACTTTTCCTCTTGCACCCGCAACGGCTGTTGTTACGAATAGTGGCACCCCTTTGATATCAACGACTTCTTATATAGTCGCATACTATGACGACAACCTCAAGGTTGTCAAGTTAACCTCGGAATGATAAAATGAGCGCATCAAAAGAAACTTTAGACGCCGCTTCAAGTTTAGTCGAGGAAGAAGAAGTTGACGAATCAAAACTGTCTTGGTTACAACGTCGCAGGCTTCGAAAAAGGCGTGCAGCAGCAGCTAAGGATGGTGTCATTCATGATTTAGTTATGGACGATATTGAGATAGGGGAGGATTTTGAAGAGTTAGATACTTATCCTGTTTACCCTCCTTTTTCATATGTAAGGGTTTTGTTTGATAAGAGAGATTATTCAAGATTTTATTATGTCGTTGAACCTAAAGCATCTAAGCAAGAGCAAGAAGATTTAGATACAATTCAATCAGTTCTTCAGCGTGCTCTTAACATAGATCGTGATACTCTTGATGAAACTCAAGAAGATTTTCTTAAGCAAGCAGTTGATGATATTCTAGATTCATATAGGTTAAAATCCCGTAAGAGTAATCGTGCAAAAATACATTATTACATTGAGAGAGATTTGATTGGTTATGGTAAAATAGATACTATGATGAGAGATCCAAATATTGAGGATGTTTCTTGTGATGGTCCAGGTGTAGAAATTTTTGTTTATCATAGACGTTTTGAATCTTTGAGAACTAATGTCATGTGGGAAGATGAACAGGAATTAGAAAATTACATTATTCGGATGGCTCAACGTTGTGGAAAACATATTTCTATTGCAGAACCTCTTTTGGATGCAACTTTAATGGATGGTTCTCGTATAGTTATGACTCTTGGTCGAGAGGTATCAACTAAAGGGTCAACATTTACGATTCGGCGTTTTAGGGATGAACCTTTTACTCCTGTAGATTTACTTGAATTCAAGACATTTTCATCTATGCAAATTGCTTTCTTCTGGTTGGCAATGCAATATGGGATGTCAATGCTTTTTGTCGGAGGAACGGCATCAGGTAAAACAACATCATTGAACGCATGTTCTCTTTTCCTTCCGTGGCAGCATAAAATTGTTAGTATTGAGGAAACACGTGAGTTGAATTTACCACATCCAAATTGGATTCCAGGTTGTACACGACAAGGTTTTGGTGGTGAAGGTAGTGACACCGGCGGTAAAGCTGCTGGAGAAGTTGATATGTATGATTTATTGAGAGCAGCTCTCCGTGAACGTCCTGAATACATTATTGTCGGAGAAATTCGAGGTGCAGAGGCTTATGTTCTTTTCCAGGCTATGGCAACGGGACACACAACATATTCTACATTCCACGCAGATTCAATTCAAAGTTTAGTTCACCGTCTTGAGAATAAACCAATTGAAATTCCACGCGTATTAATTCCAGCATTGGATGGTATTTCAATTCAAATTCAAACTCGTGTCGGCGGTAAGCGTGTAAGAAGAAATAAAGCAATTGTAGAAATTATTGGTATTGATCCACATTCGCATGAGTTATTGACTAATGAGGCATTTAGATGGGATAATACTATCGATGAATATGTCTTTACTGGCAAATCATATATATTCGAAAAAATTATGATGAAAGCCAATCTCAATCGTGTCGAGATAATGGATGAAACCAAAAGGAGACAATTAGTTATTGAATGGTGTTTGAAGAAAGGAATTAGAGATTACAAAGATTTTGCACGTGTTGTAGCTGAGTATTATGTACATCCCGAAGATGTAATGAGACAAGTTTATGAAGATATGCAAGTTGGTGGTAAAAAACGTCGCCGCAAAGTGACCGAACGTGATATGGATTTATCTCGTGATGAAGAAGAAGTCGACGTTGGAGATTTCCCACCTAAGGTAAGACAAAAGTATCAAAAGCGAGAGGCTAAAGAACAAGCTACTCGATCGAAAAAAGATGCTCAAATATCGTCAACGGATGATCCAACTAAGAGAGCTAAATTAATTTCTAACGAAGAAGCTCGAAGAGAAAAAGAGGAAATGAATCTTCAAAACGCATTATTAAAAGATCAAGCATATTATGTACCAATTAAGCAGTTAACACCATTAGCTAAGGAAATTGATTTGGGAGATGTATCATCACTTAATGAGCTTGAAGGCCGAAGAATGTTGAAGAATGTTCATGCTGAACTTAACAAAAGAGCGAAGGCTACAGCTAAAATTGAAAAGCTTGTTGATGATAAAAAATCTAAAGCAATTGAAGCTGAAGAAGGTCGTGTAAACAAGGCTATGATAAGTCTCAAATCAAGTTTAGCTAACAGAGTACAACGTTCCGCTAATCCACGCTGGTGGCACAGCTTCTTTTAGGATTAAAAATGGCTTTGACTGGTTTTGAAACATTTAGTCGGGTTCTTTTCGGTTGGTTAGGTCGACTTTTGACTAAAGATTCTGTTGGTTTAAAAAATCAATTAGTTAAAGCAAGAATTCCACTTTTGGCAGCAGATTACATTGCAGTCTCAGTAATGCAGGTTGCAACAGCTTTCGTTGTTGGTGTTTTACTGGTATTAGGTATATCTGGTTTTTTAATTCCTGACGTTATCGAAACACTGCCTAAGGCTGGTGGTGAGGAGGGCGAAACACTAGAAGTTTCTCGAACAGTTGAAATTATAATTGCAGCTTTTTTGTGTTTAGTAATTCCACTTTTGATAGCTTTAGTTCAATGGTTATCTCCTGCACTCTTGGAAAGCAGTCGAGCAACAAGTATGGATCGGCAACTTCCGTTTGCGGCTAGTTATGTTTCGGCTATGGCTGCAGCAAATGCTACACCTACACAGACGTTCAAATCACTTGCAAGAAATGAGGATATTTATGGTGAAATTTCCGTAGATTCAGCTTGGATTTACCATAGTATGGAATTTATGGGGAGAGATTTAGTTACAACATTAAAAGAAGCAGTAGATCGCACTCCTTCTGAAAGATTTGCAGAATTTATTCAGGGAATTATTGGAACTGTAACTTCTGGAGGTAATTTGAAATTATATTTCTTGAATAGATCAGAATATTACGCTCAACAGAATAGAGTTCATGTAAAAGATGTTCTTCAGCAAATGGCGCTTTTCTCAGAAGCATATGTGGTTGTTGCAGTTGCTTTGCCTATTTTCGCTATGATTATTGCAGTTATTACGTTCTGGGTTTCAGGAGCAGGTATGCAACTTGAGGAAATTCATATGTACCTTTTAGTTTTTGCCGGTTTTCCTGTTATTCAGATAATATTTTCCGGTTTATTCTTTTCATTGAGTCAGGAGGTCTCTACTGATTAATGAGTATTAAAGGTAGTTTACAGAAGAAGGTCTACAAAGATCGTCGTACAGGTGTCAAAAGACGTTGGATGGAATATTGGAAAGTCGATCGTTGGTTAAAAGTTAGAGATAAGGCAACTGATTGGGGTCCTTCCATTGTTATATTCATCTCTATAGTTTTATCTATGTCTTTTTTTGGACTTGCTAAAATAAATCATGAAACAGATGCCCTTACTTTGATGGAAGATGGAGATGGCGATAAGCAATTCGACAATCCTTGGAATATGAATGATGGTAGATTTTCGTTTACTTTTGGTGAGACTGTAGATCCGAATGTTCCATATGAGGACTGTAGAATTGACCAGGCCCAATGTATTACTGGATTAGGTTTATTTTCGATTAGGAATAATGAGACAAGAGATCAGTTGCTTAATGATAATGGAATAGAAAATGAACTGGCTTCAACTGAATGGATTCGTAGTTATCCTGAGGTTTCAGCAATCGATTATATTGTTTTTGGTATTGTCGCTCTTATGCTCCCTTATGGGATTTATGGATATCGTAGAGATCAAATTAGGGCCCGAGTCGAAGAAAAATTTCCTGATTTCTTACGTGATTTAGCTGAATATTGGAAAGGCGGTCTTAGTATGACAGTTGCAATTCAAACATTAGCTAAAGGAGAATATGGTAACCTTAATGATGAAGTAAACAAAATGGCTTCACAAATTTCATGGGGTGTTTCTTTTGGTGAAGTTTTGGAGATGTTTACAGAACGAGTTACTTCTCCAATTGTAACACGAGCAGTTAGAATGGTCGACGAAGCAAATCGTGCCGGAGGCCGTATTTCTGATATTCTTTTGGCAGCTTCATTTGACGCTAAAGAAATCAAGGCTCTTGAGACTGAAAGAAGACAAGAAGTTGGAAGTTACGTAACAGTTATCTATGCTTCTTTCTTTGTTTATTTAGGTATTATTTTAGTTTTAGCTAGTACTTTCATTCCGGCAATTGTTGATTCTTCAGCATCAACAGGAGGAGGTAGTATGTCTATAGGTAACTTGACAATTAGAGAGATGAATGAAGTCTGGATTTCAACTATGTTTCTTTACAGTTTGATGGTTCAGGGCATAGGTAATGGCCTTGCAGCGGGGTTCATGTCTACAGGTAGATTGTATTCAGCATTCAGTCGAGCTTCTTTCCTTCTATTATTAGGATGGTTTATCTTTGAACTTACAGGTATTGCAACATCTATGATTACTCCTCAGATATAATTGAGAGGTTATTTATTATGAAAAATACAAAAGGACAGATGCATGTGCTTGAGGTTCTTTTGGTAGCAACATTATTTACTTCTACAGTAAATGTTGCAGTTAACATATTACCAACTAGTGATGCTAATAGTGTTGATGAATATGATTTGTATTTTACAGGTTTAGAAATTCTTGAAGTATTAGATAAATGGGTTCCATCAGATTCAGGTATAGCAACAACACATCATGATTCAACATTATCTTGGTGGTTAGCTACAGATAATACTACTTCATTAAAACAGTATTTAGATTCAGGACTGTCTTCTTCTATTTCTTATAGATTAGAAGGCACACATGGCTCTCAATCTGAAGTATTAGTAGATAGAACAGTTCCAGTAGGTTCGGTATCTCAAACATTCAGGTTAGTATGGGCCGATAATGAGCTTTGGGAATTGAATTTACAATTGTGGTATGGATATAGGGAGGACTGATGAACAATAAAGCACAACTTCTCTTAGTCTCAGGGTTGTTAATGTCTATTACTTTAATTGCAGTTGCAAGTTCTATTACCCATTCAGTCAATATAGGTCAACATCAAGGTGAAAGACACGATCTAACGCCTATAATGAGTTCTATTGAACAAAGCTTTCCTTTAGCTTTAGAGTATGAGGTGGACAATGCAGAATCTAGTGTTACACTTTCTACATCTTTCGATAGCATTTCAGACGAGTTCGAATCATTATTAATTTCAAGAGGTTATTCATCCTCTTTTGTTCTAACATCAGCTTCTGAGGATAGTGGAACTCATACTTTTGTATATACTTATTTTGTTAGCGATGGTACTATGAGTGTAGAAGTTAATCAAACAATTACTTTTTGAATTTATTCTTCTGAAGATACAAACGAAGTTACTGCTCTTTTGAACATTCCTCCGAATCCTATGACACTAGTTATTACCATTCCAATAAACATGATGATATAACTTAGGTAAAGTTGGTTAAGGTGTCCTTCATAATCAGCAGACAATTCACCACCTTTTAGCCCCATTAATCGTACAAGGCCTAAGATAAATCCAACTACAATTAAGAAAAAACCAGCCCCCCACATCATTTCATTTGTGGTTAATCCGCCTTCTGAAGGTTCAGGTCTGCCTTTGAATTCATCAAAACTCTCACCATTATCATTGTCTTCTGACATAATGAGGCCAGAAATTACAGCTTAATAAGCTTACCCTGATTTTTTATGGGCTAAAGCAGCCTGTACGAGACCTAAATGTAAGGGCGAAGGCGCATCTGGTCTTGACTTAAATTCAGGATGAAATTGTGATGCTACAAAATAGGGATGTCCTTCCAATTCCAATATTTCCATTCTTCTTCCACTACTATTTCTTCCAGTATATTTCATACCCTTTGCTTCTATTTGTTCAATATATTTTGGATTTATTTCATATCTGTGACGATGTCTTTCAAATATTACCTTACTTCCATACAAATCCTTTGCTTTTCCATTTGAAACTTTAATCTTATGATCACCTAATCTCATCGTAGCTCCCATGTCTTTCACACCTTCTTGTTCTGGTAAAATATCAATTACAGAATGTTCACCTTCAGGTTCTAGTTCAGATGAATTTGCATTTTTTAGTCCTAACACATTTCTACAAAATTCAACTGTTGCTAATTGGAATCCAAAACAGACACCTAAATACGGAATTTGATTAGTTCTTGCCCATCCTGCGGCCATTATTTTACCTTCAGAACCCCTGCTACCAAATCCGCCTGGAACAATTACTCCATCTACACCTTCCAAAGCTTTAGTATCTTTTGAATCTTCTAAATCAGGCGCTTCAATCCATCTTATTTTGACTTTACACCCTAAAACTGCACCAGCATATCTTAGTGTTTCTTCATGTGAAATGTATGAATCTTTTAATGAAGTATATTTTCCTATGATTGCAATTTCAACTTCCTCACCACCGTTTGTTATTCTGTCTACAAAATTTGTCCAATCTTTAACATCAGGTTTTTTCGTTTTAAGTCCTAATCTTTTTTCTATTAATTCAGGAAATTTTTGTTCTAAAAATATTAGTGGAACTTCATAGATTGTTTTTGCATCTGGTGCTGAAATAACAGCTTCTCGAGGTATGTCTGCAAAAAAAGCAATTTTTGAAGCTATATCTTCATCCAAAACATTGTCACTTCTTCCTACAATCACATCAGGTCTAATTCCAAGTCCTTGTAATTCTTTGACTGAATGTTGGGTCGGTTTTGTTTTTTGTTCTCCTACAGAACCAACAACAGGAACTAATGTTGTATGAATAAACATAACATTTTCACGCCCTTCTTCACGTCCTAATAATCGTGCAGCTTCCATAAAGGGCATTGATTCGATGTCTCCAACTGTTCCACCTAATTCAATAACACAAATATCGGCCTTCACATTTTCAGCTGCGCTTTTGATATCATCAACAATTTCTCTAACAATGTGCGGTATAATTTGTACAGTTTGACCTAGGTAATCCCCACGTCTTTCTTTTTCTATAACTTTTTTGAAAACTTTTCCGGTTGTTATATTGTGTTCCTTAGTCAAGTTACATTTTAGAAATCTTTCATAGTTGCCAAGGTCTAAGTCTACTTCAGCACCATCTGTCATTACGAACACTTCTCCGTGTTCATATGGATTCATAGTTCCAGCATCTACATTCAGATACGGGTCAATTTTTACTGCAGTTACTTTATAGCCTGCACACTGTAAAAGAAGTCCAGCAGAAGAAGAAGTTACACCCTTGCCTAAACCTGAAAGAACTCCGCCAGTCACAATTATGTATTTCATTTGACTCAACGGGCTAATACATGTCAACTGGTCTCTATAAGACAGATGGTCAACTTAAACCCCTATCTTATGATATATTGTGACTGTAACAATCAAAGAACATAGCGATAATGTATGTTGGTTTGACTTACGCCCTAATGATGAATCTGATTTTATATCAATTTATTTAATTAAAGATGAAAAAATAGGATTAGTTGAAACAGGACCGGCTTGTTCACATTCAACTTTAGTTAAAGGAATTGAAAAGGCTGGTTTCAGCCTTAGCGACATTGACTACGTAATTCCTACACATATTCATTTGGATCATTTTGGAGGTGGAGGACATATAATGGATATATGTGAAAATGCTAAGGCCATTATTCACCCTAAAGCGTGTAGGCATGTTTCTGAAATAGATGATTGGTGGAAAGGTAGTAGTGAATTTTTAGGAGATGTAGCCAAATTATATGGCAAGCCTAAGCCAATTTCGAATTCTCGAATCATTTCTGCAGATGAGGGATTTGAATTATCTTTAGGGAAACATAGTATCAAAGCACTTCATACGCCCGGACATGCCCCACACCATATAACTTGGATTTATGGTAAAGATGCATTTGTAGGCGATTCAGCAGGTTTGTGGTATCCTAGTTTAGGTAAGTCGTTTCCAGTTACTCCAGGATATTATAGACATGATTTAGCCTTAGAAAGTATACAGAAGATGACATTATTAGATTTTAATTTTTTATTTTACACACATTTTGGACCTAGAAAAGCAGAAAATGTTTTAGACAAAACTAAAAAAGAATTTGAAATTTGGATGGATATTGTTAAAGAAGGTTCCAATCAAGAATTACTATCTAAGGAAATATTGGAAATTTTATTTGAGAAAAGGCCGGGACTATTAGATAGTGATAAAAAACATGGAATTCATCAGGGTAGCACCCATCTAGGCACAGTTGAGGGAATGATGGGTTGGTTAAGGAGAGAAAATGCGAGAAACTGAAAAAATACCGAAGCTTATCCAATCACCTTTTCCTCATGTTATTGTAAAAAATTTCCTTGATGAACAAACTTTAGATTTAGTGACTTATGCGTTAGCAGGTTTAGAATACGAATTTGATGATTCAGATTTATTTAATTATTTATCTTTTGGATTAACAGATGTGGATCATCCTGTAATAAATATTCTTAGAGATGATTTAGGTGATGAAAATTGGCGCGGTAAGATAGCAAAAAAGTTTGGTGTTAAACAACTTTCAAAGATAGATATGAGTGCCTATGTCTATGGTCTTGGGTCTTTTTTATTGCCGCATGATGATCAAGTTGAAGGTAGGATTATTGCTTACAGTTTACACTTGACAGATGTTGAAATATCTGAAGATATGGGTGGTGCCTTACATCTCTATGAGGCAGATAATACAGGCAAATCAAAATTAGTAAAGAGTATAATTCCTGAATATAATTCATTAATTATGTTTGAAGTCTCTGACAAGTCTTGGCATCAAGTAGGAGAAGTTTTAGAGGATATTCAAAGATTAACAGTTACCGGGTGGTATCATGCCTAATATTAATTTTTATTATTTAGCCCAAGAAACAATCTCGAATCTCAAGATGATTTTTAATTCATCTGATGTTCCTTTTGTTCGGCTTTCTAAATTTTTGGATTTGGATTCAGTAGGTTATAACTCTGAATTAGTTGAGGACGAGAAGATAGGATATTTTAAACGAAAAAAAGGCCCTGCCGTTTTAGAAGACTTTTGGAAATCTGCAGAGTTTATTGAGTTTCTGCAGGATGCGACTGGTTTAAATCCGAAATTTTCTGCAGCTAATCATTTGTCTTATTCAGCAGGAGATTATTCATTATTACACATGGAAGAATCCGAACCTAAAAGACTGGCAGTTGTTTATGATTTTACAAAGAAATGGAGATTAGAATGGGGGGGAAATGACCTTTATTTTTCTCCTGAAAAGGAACATCTAATTTGCAATAGAGATTACGGTTCACTTATGATTGTTAAATTAGAAGAAGGTGATTTATCTTGCACAAGATACGTTAGTTTAAAATCAAAATACAGTGCAAAAATGGATTTCATCACATATGAGTTGTAGGTTCATTACTCATTTTTGAGTATATACGCAATTTTTTAATGCCTGCATTAAAATTAAATTATACGAAGGTATCAAAAAGCCTGTAAATGATAATATGTTAGATATAGAAAATATAGCTTTCACTTTGAGGGAAGGAAAACCTATTCTCGTTTTTGATGAGACAGATAGAGAAGGGGAAACAGATATATTTTTTTCAGCTAAATATTCTACTAATTCTAGTATCCGTTTTCTTAGAGAAAATGGCGGCGGTATGATTTTTCTGGCAGCAGATCATTTAGCTTCTACAAAATTAGGTTTACCATTCGCTCATGATATCTATAATGCCGTTACAAAAACGAGTGATGATTTTAGTATATTAGAAAAGATGTTAGGTCATTCAATACCATATGATAAAAAATCATCTTTCTCTATTTTTATAAATCACAAAGATACTTTTACCGGAATAAGTGATTACGATAGAGCTTTGACTTCCAAATCATTTGCAATAATATTAGAAGATTCATTAAAGTTGTCTAAAGATGAAAGTCAGGCAAAGTTATCTGATAATTTCCGTATTCCAGGACATGTGCCTGTCTGTATAGCCGATTCAAACCTTCTTAATGCTCGTCAAGGACATACAGAATTGATTATTTCTTTGCTAAAAATGGCAGATATGAACCCTGTAGCAGTTGGTTGTGAGATGATTGGTAGTGACGGCCATTCGGTATCTTTTGAGAAGGCTAAAAGCTGGGCTTTGAGTCAGGGATATTTGTTTTTAGAGGGACGACAGATAATAGATAGGTACCAATGAGAGTTGTAGCAACCGGAGTTTTCGATATTATTCATTCAGGACATGCTCATTTTTTCAATGCAGCCAAAGAACATGGAGATGAATTAGTAGTAATTGTGGCTAATGATGATACAGTACGTAAAATGAAGGGAGAACCTATTCTGTCTGCTGAAATGCGTGCAGAAGTAGTTTCACACATGAAACCAGTAGATCGAACCGTAATTGGAAGGACGGGAGATATGCTTGATATTATTGTTGAAGAAATAAAACCAGACATAATCGCACTCGGATATGATCAAAGATTATTTACGACTTTAGAATTAGAAGATAAACTCCTTGATAGAGGACTGAAAGTTAAGGTTGTTAGATTACCTGAAATGGAGCAGGATTTAGCAGGATCACGCAAAATAATAGCCAAGATATTGAAGATTTATCGCAAAAAATATATTGAGGAATAAATTTAGATGGTATTTACAGGAATTGTTGAAGGTACAGGTCTTGTTACTAAGGTAGATTCATCAAAAAATTTGACAAAAATATCTATTCAGATGCCTGTAGATTTTTCAAATGGAATAAGAATTGGAGCAAGTGTTTGTGTTGATGGCGTTTGTTTAACAGTTTCTTCAATAAGTGTGAACGAACTTAGTTTTGATGTTATAATAGAAACGTTGAATGTTACGACTTTTAATGAAATAAAGATAAATGATGTAGTTAATGTTGAGCGTTCAATGAAATTAGGTGATGAAATAGGTGGGCATATCCTATCAGGTCATGTTTCAACAACAGCAGTTATTTCTGAAATAGATAATCCTGAAAATAATCATGTAATTAAATTTTCAACAGATTTAGAAACTATAAGATATATTTTTCCAAAAGGATACATAGCATTGAATGGAGTAAGTCTGACTGTTGGAGATGTCGATAAATCTAATAAAACATTTAATGTTTATCTTATTCCTGAAACTTTACGTTTGACAAATTTGGGGAGTAAAAAAGTAGGTGATAAAATAAATTTAGAAATTGAAACTCAAACTCGAAATATGGTAGATACAATTTCTGAAATAAACAAGGAGTCCATTCATGGCTAAATCAATAGCAATAGTAGCAGGTAGTTATCATAGGGAATTAGTAGAAAAAATGTTAGAAAAAGCTAAAGAAGTAGCTTCTGAGAACAATCTTCTTGTTGAAGAAGTGAATTGGGTTCCTGGATCAATGGAAGTACCTCTTCAGATTAAACGCTTACTTTTGAGAGAATCTATTGAGGGGGCTGTTGTTTTAGGTATAATAGAAAACGGTAAAACTCAACATGGAGTGGTAATGGGACACGCTGTTACAAAATCGTTAATTGATCTTCAGTTAGCTTCGATGAAACCAGTTGGCTTTGGAATTATAGGTCCGGGTGCTAAACCAGAACAAATAGAAGAACGTCTCCTTCCTTATGCCGAAAATGCAGTATTGGCATTATCTGAAATGTTATCTAATTAGATTTAGTCTTAATTCTCCAATTTGTTTTAGCATATTTATTTTGAATATAGTGAAGTGCATGATAGAAGCTAGGAAGAGCAAATACAGCCATAAGTAGTGAGAATAAAACTAGAGTAATAATCAAAGCAAAGAAATTTCTTAATCCAATAAATTGTGTTCTATAAAATGAGATAATAACTCCTGAAAACACCCCTCCCATTGTAGTGAATGTAGCTTCAACTACAGATTGGCCTGTATTTTCAACAGCTTTCTGTATACCTTCAGGCGTTGCTCCTTCTTCTCTTACTCTTTCAGTAATTTGAATAGAATTATCAATTCCAATGCCGATAATAATAGTACCAACCATTGCTGTAAAAATGTTCAAATTTGTTCCTCCAGCATCTACTGTAGCAGGATACCAAAGAATTACCAATAGAATCGGTAAGAAGGTAATAAATCCATATTTTACCGACCAAAATATACAAATCATGGCAATTAAAACTAAAAGTAAACTCAATTTTATCGTATCAAATTGCGTTTCTTGTATCCCCTCGTTAATTGCAATAGTTACAGGAGGCCCTCCTGTAAGTTGTGACATTTGAGCATCTTCAAATGACATTTGACGATTTCTCTTTTCAGCAATTTTATCAATATCTTTTACTAAAATAGTAGTATCATCTATATTGATGTAAGGCATACTAACATAGATTAGAGCTTTATCATATTCATCAGTCAAAAGCATAGCTCGCATTTCATCAGTAAATGAATCATAAAATACGTCAATCATATCCGTTCTTAAATTTTCTCGACTATAGAGTGGATTTAGATCGACCCAAACATAATCGTCACCAAAGAAATCACTGTGGAGGAAATCCCAAAAACTTCCATCAAATTCGAAGAGTACTTCTCCATCTATATTATCTATGGTAATAGTTATGTGGGCAGATTTGAAGAAATCCACTATTGAGAAAGCAGATGCATTGATTATATCTCCAGTATTTCTATTTTCGACGGTTAAATTATTGATTTCACCCTGCGTCCAATTCATAATATCAAGAACATCTAAATCTTTTGCAGCGGGTTTTTCTCTTACAGTTTTATTGTTGATTAATAGAATTCCCGTTTGTCCAGCCTCGAATTTTTCTGAATATTCACTCAATTTTTTGATAGAGTCAATATCTTCAGGTGCAGATTCACTTCCTGTAATATCTTGATCCATTACAGAGATTCTTGCAATTGAATACGTTGTTGTTAGTAGAACTACAACAAGAATTACTTTCCATTGTTTTGTAGATAGAATAGCAATATTTTTCCATCCATCACTTTTATGTCTAGAATAATCGGTTAGTTTCATTATTGCTGGCGTCATACTAACAGTCAAAAAGAAGGAACAAATAACACCAATAATCATGGTAAATCCAACTGTTCTCATCGGAACTATTGGAGAAATAAATAATGCTGAAAATCCAATAGAGTCAGTTATAGCACATAACAATGTTGCTTTACCTGTTGTTAAAAGTGCAAGATAGGTTGCTCTAGGCATATCTCTTCCTTCATCTTTAAACTCAACAATTCTATTAGCAACATGCAATCCATAATCAACACCTATTCCAACTAATATGGGCCCTGCAGCAACAATCATTGGAGTAAGTACAACACCTGATAAGTTAACAATTCCAAGAGTCCATATGAGTGCACAAAATATAGGAACCAATACTACAGGTATAGCAAGCCAATTTCTGTGGAAAATAATCATTAAACCTAAAACAATCCCAAGAGACATAGGTAACATGGTTAGTAAATCATCATACAACCTATCAGTAACTTCGTGAAGAACAACAACTAATCCAGTTTGTGTCATGTCAGTTTTTGGATTAATTCTTTCATCAATATGATTTTGTATATCATCAATTTTTTGTTTTTGGATATCATCATTATTCTCTTCAGAGGCCTTCAAAGCAAAAAGAATTACAGCTGTATCAATTATTCCATCATTATTTGTATCAATTGCAAAATTTTGGAGTGAAGATGAAGTACTTGAAAATATTTGATCGACCCTTTCTTGATCACTTGGTATTGCATAAGTTCCCGTTTCATTAACAGTATCATCATCACTTTCTTCTACACTAAGTCCACCAAAGATTTTTCCTTCACTTGCCTCTATAAATCTTGCATTGGTTGAATTAAATTCTTTGATTAATGTAGAAATACTTAACGTAAAAATAATATCATCTTTTTCTCCTCTATCAGCTTGCCATTGATTTTCTTGATCTACATTTTGCCCGTAAGGATCAATAGTTCTTTCTAATAATGAAATTTCTTTGAGAGTTGGAACATAGGTAATATTGTCCATTACAGGATCGTTGTAAAAATTAGGATCTTGTGCATTAGGTGTTTCAACATATAAAATAATTAAATCAGTAGCCCAGTCTTCTCTAACTTCGATTAAAATCTTTGTGGATTCTTCTCCCTCAGGAAGATATACTTCTATATCTCTAGTCATATTTTGCTCAAAAGTCATAGCAGCTTTCATCAGCAATACAGTAATCAAAGAAAGAACTGCCAGAGTTAGTACTGGCCTTTTCATGATTATGTTCGTATAACCTTGAACAATGTATTCTAAAGACTTCTGAAGCACGGATGCCTATTGAGCCCCTCAATTAAATTTAATCTTTAGCTAGAATAGTAAAATTCTTTCTTACTTTTCTGTTCTCTATCAAGCCTGGAATCAGGCTTATTTATTCTCGGACGGTGTGTGTTTTTATCTCTTCTGAAAGTTACCCCTACCCTCTCTAAAAATACATTCATTCCTTTTCTCATGTTGTAGGGCCCTTCAGCTTTACCTTCTTTACTGGGTACTCCCCCAAAGCATAGTAATCCATCAGAAATATAATCAATGAAATATACATCATGATCAACAACTAATGCCGACCTCCCTCTTTGTTCCATTGAACGCCTTATTGTCTTTGCAGTAATCATTCTTTGATTTGCATCAAGATATGCTGAAGGTTCATCTAGTAGGTACAAATCAGCATCTCTCAGTAGGCATTCGGCCACAGCAACTCTTTGCAATTCACCTCCAGATAGGGTGTCTAGTTGTCTTTCCATCAATGGTTCCAGATTAAGTGGGCCATTCAATTCAGTGTCTAGAATATGTTCGTCGAAACCTTCTACAGACTTTAGCATATCTCCAACAATAACATCATCTTGAACTTCGATATATTGAGGTTTGTAAGAAACAGTTATTTCACTTTCAATTTCGCCTTCATCAGGTTCTAAGGCCCCAGCTAACATTTTGACAAAAGTAGTCTTACCAGTAGCATTACCTCCTACAACTCCTAAAACCTGTCCACTCAAAATTTCACCAGCTTTAGCACTTAAATTAAAATCACCTAATTGCTTTGATAGTTTAGGCCATTTGACTAACCCTATTCCATCCCATCCAGTTCTTGGAGGATGTTTTAGGAATTTGATAGCATTATCTCTTATCCTTACATTAGATTCCTGAATGTATCCATCCAAGTAAGTATTGATTGCATTTCGTACAGCTAATTTTTGTGAAACTATACCATATGCGTTTGGACTTCCATACATTATGTGAATATTATTTGTTACAAAATCAAGAATAGCCAAATCGTGCTCAATTACAATAACGCTCTTTGTTTCTCCTAGTTCAGATATCATTTTGGCCATTAAAATCCTTTGTTCAATGTCAAGATAGGATGAAGGTTCGTCAAAGAAGTAAAGATCTGCTTCCTTGAGAAGCGTAGCTGCAATTGCACCTTTCTGTAATTCTCCTCCTGAGATTTTACTTACTTTCTTATCCAAGCTAGTAATATTTATTTTTTCAGCAAATTCATTAACTTTTTCACTAGAGGTTACTTTTTCTAATAATTCCCTTAATGTTCCATCAAACATTTTAGGAATTCTATCAACATACTGAGGCTTTAGAGCCACTCTTATTTTTTTATCTGCAACACCGATGAAATGTTTTTGAATATCAGTTCCAGCATAATAGTCTATTACATTTTCCCATTCTCCTTCTTCTTCCCATTCACCCAAATTAGGAATAATTTCACCAGCTAGTAAAGAGATTGCAGTTGTTTTTCCAGTTCCATTTGCCCCCAATATTCCAATAACATTTCCTTCTTCAGGTGCCGGGAGTCCAAATAGTCTGAATTCATTCATACCATATCGATGTATTGTATCTTTTTCTTTTTCATCAGGTAAATTCACAATAGTTAAGGCATCATGTGGGCATTTGTGTACACAAATTCCACAGCCTATACACAATGGCTCTGAAACGATTGGTTTGTTGTCCTTTCTCCATGTTATTACTTCAATCCCATTTCTAACGGGAGGACAGAAATTATAGCATTCATTCTGGCATTTTTTTGGTTGGCATCTGTCTTCATGGAGGACAGCAACTCGCATAAACGCCTGCTCTCATGCTACTAATTAAAATAATATGCTGGCCAAATACATTTTTGTCCCCCCCTGATAGGTATTTGTGCGAATTAAGTTTACTTTACCTGGAAAACCAGTTGCTCAAGGCCGTCCTAGATTTTACAGGAAGGGTAATTTTGTTGTTGCTACTGACCCCAAACCAAGTAAAGTTTACAAGGCAGACATAGCATATATTGCACAAAGAGCTAGAGAAGAAGCAGGAATTGAAGGTTTATTTGAAGGCCCCCTAGGAATAGAAATCTTTGCTTATTTTCCTTGTCCTAAAAGTAAATGGAGAGTTAAAACTCCTAGACCTGAAGAGCATCATGCGAAGAGACCTGATGCTGATAATATAGCAAAGTCTGTCAAGGATGGGTTGAGTGGTGTTTTGTACCATGATGATGGTCAAATTTCGGAGTTAATAGTTAGAAAAAGAATAGCACCTCAAGGGGATGGCCCCCGCATTGAGGTTGAATTATACAAATTAGAGGATTTAGAATGAGTGCAAAGTTAATTGATGGTAAGAAAATAGCTGCAGAAATTGAAGCTGAATTGAAATTAAAGGTGTCGAATATGACCAAAGCTCCTAGGCTTTCTGTAGTTCAGGTAGGTGAGGATCCAGCCTCTACTTCTTACATAAGAGCAAAGTCCAATGCAGCTGAGAGAGTTGGTATTGAGTTAACACATCATCATCTTTCTGAAGATATTTCTAAATCCGACTTGAAGAAATTAGTAACTGATTTGAATAAAACAGAGGATGGTGTGATAATTCAGCTTCCGTTACCCGAAGGATTAGACGAAGCATTAGATTTAATTCAACCTGAAAATGATGTAGATGGTTTTCATTCAGTTAATTTAGGAAATATAGTTCAAGGTAAATCAGGTATGAAACCTTGTACTCCAGCAGGTATCGTTGAGATGCTTTACAGATCTGGCAATGATCCTAAAGGAAAGCATGTGGTTATTGTTGGACGTAGTACTATAGTTGGTAAACCTTTAGCACTTCTTCTTTCACAAAAAGGAGTGGATGCTACTGTAACAGTCTGCCACAGTAGAACGCCAGATATTGGAAAATACTGCAGAGAAGCAGACATACTAGTGGCAGCTGTTGGTTATCCAGACACTATTAATTCATCTATGGTAAAACCAGGAGCTGTTGTGATTGATGTTGGAGTTAATAGGACTGAAAATGGATTAGTTGGTGACACTTCTTTGGATGTTAAGGAAGTTGCAGGACAATTAACACCAGTACCTGGCGGCGTTGGCCCTATGACTGTTGTGATGTTAATGTCAAATGTAGTTAATGCAGCGTTGAAAACAGGTTAATACTACCTATTCTAATTGGAAAAACATGGTTTCAGAAACTAGAAAAATTATTGGTGGAGGTTTATCAGGATTAGCTGCAGCCATTAATTTTGCTAAGAATGATGAAAAGGTTGAGATTCATGAAGCTAGAGAAGACATTGGCATGCAATTTCATCCTAATTATCAAGTTCTTCTCAAAGAAAGTCCATCTACACCATCTTCTGAAGCTGACGCCACTTCTTACTTGAATCGTTGGGGTTTGAATCCTAAATTTACTTTTAAAGATGCAAAGAAATTTGTGTGTTGTACACAGAAAAGGGATTTTACAATTTCATTGAAAGAACCACTGCCCTTGATTCTTAGAGGTGGTGAAAATTCTCTTGAAAGGGGATTAGCTGATGAAGCTAAAGATTTAGGTGTAGATTTTCATTTTAAATCTCGCCCTAAAGCAAAAGCTGGAGATATAATGGCTACAGGATCTTATCGTACAGATATGGCTGCTTTTGGAGCTTATTATGAAAATTCAGATTTCCCTAGAGACCAATTTCTGTATATGCATGATGAAAAATATTCGCCAAGAGGCTGGTACCTGTACATAATTCCAATGGATAAGGATACTATCAAGGTGATGAATTGTTGTTCTAAACCTTATGCTAAAAGTGTCAAAAAATTATTGTATAAAGCAGTTGATGAAAGGCCAGTTTTGAAAAATATTATTGATGGCGCAAAGCCGACAGGAACAGTTGGTGGTCAAGGGGGTGTAGACTTTCCTAAAACAGCTATAAAAGATGGCGTTTATCACACAGGAGAAGCTGCCGGATTTCAGGATCCGTGGAGAGGTTTTGGAATGAATTATGCTGTAGAATCAGGAGTCTTGGCTCAGCGGGCACTTTCCAATAATCAAGATTATGATAAAATGTGGAAAGAGCAATTTCGTGAAAGGAAAAAGGCAGATATTGCACGAAGAGGAATTTTTGCTATGTTAGGAAACCGAGCTTTTGAGCATGGTATGAGAAATGTTAAGGAAGGAGATGAAGTAGATTGGGAAGAAATTAATCCAAGTGGTTGGAAAAAATCATTAATATACAATACATTTTATTCAGTTGAAATGGCACGAAAAACAGTTTGGGATTCCTGGTAATGGATTTTAGTGAATTGCTATCATATGTTTTAGCAGTTGTTTGTATTTTTGCAGGTGCAATTATAATGTGGGGAAGTGAAGATTATATTGTTCCAGCATCCGGACGTTCGTTGCGTATTCCGTGCTCATTTCTTTTTTGGGTTTTAGCTGTTATATTTTATGCAATGGCTGTTGTTATAGAGGACGAGGACGAAAATCTATAATTAGAACGTTTGTTCGTGAAAAATAATGCTTGATTTGACCCAAATAGAAAATTTATATGCCGAAATGTCTAAGAAACATGAAGCAGCTAGACAAAAGCTAGGCCGTTCATTAACGTTAGCAGAAAAAATTCTTTTTGGGCATTTAATAAATTTTGATGAAGGTCCAAAGCGTGGAAAGTCATACGTTGAACTTCAACCAGATAGAGTAGCAATGCAGGATGCCACGGCACAAATGGCACTTCTTCAATTTGCATTAACAGGTCGTTCTGAGGTTGCAGTTCCTTCCACAGTTCACTGTGATCATTTGATACAGGCTAGAGTTGGTAGAGATAGTGATTTAGCAGATGCGAATAAAGAAAGTTCAGAAGTATTTTCTTTTCTAAAATCCGCTTCAGCAAAATACGGTGCTGGATTTTGGGAACCTGGCGCAGGAATTATTCATCAAGTAGTTCTTGAGAATTATGCATTCCCTGGCGGCATGATGATTGGTACAGATTCTCATACGCCAAATGCAGGAGGATTAGGAATGGTTGCCATTGGAGTTGGTGGTGCAGATGCTATGGAAGTTATGGCTGGTTTACCATTTACAATTAGATGGCCTGGAGTGATTGGAGTTCATCTTACAGGCGAATTGTCAGGTTGGTCTTCTCCTAAAGATGTTATTTTGAAAGTTTGTGAAGAATTAACAGTCAAAGGTGGGACAAGCCATATTGTAGAATATTTTGGTCCCGGAGCATCTTCTATTTCTTGTACTGGTAAAGGAACAATTTGCAATATGGGGGCTGAAGTTGGAGCAACTACTTCATTATTTCCATTTGATGCCAGCATGTCGAGATACTTGGATGCTACAGGACGTTCAGCAGTTTCTGAATTAGCAAATCAGCATTCATCGTTATTAGTTGCAGATCCCGAAGTTTTGGATAATCCAGAAAATTTTTATGATAGAATAATCGAGATTAATCTTTCCGAATTAGAACCAATGATTGTTGGCCCTCATACACCTGATTTAGCACGCTCAGTTTCTGAATTAGGGCAAGAGGCCAAAGACAAAGGTTGGCCAACAGATATCCAAGCTGCATTGATTGGTTCTTGTACGAATTCATCTTATGAAGATATGGAAAGAGCGGCTTCTGTAGCAAGACAAGCAAAGGAAGCAGGAATCAAATCCAAAGTTCAGTTTATGGTTACACCAGGTTCAGATACAATAGATCAAACAATCCGTAGAGATGGTCAGATGCAACTTCTTGACGATATAGGTGGCGTTGTGTTGGCAAATGCTTGTGGCCCATGTATAGGCCAATGGAAACGTGAAGATTCGAAGGGCGAAGTTAATTCGATTGTATCTTCTTACAACAGGAATTTTAGTGGACGTAATGATGGTAATCATGAAACTTTATCATTCTTGACAAGTCCAGAGATAGTTACTGCAATGGCTCTTGCAGGTAGTCTTGATTTCAATCCTCAAAAAGATAAGTTAACAGCAGCAGACGGTTCTGAATTTTCTTTGGAAGCCCCTACAGGTTCAGAATTACCTTCTAAAGGTTTTGAATCTAGTTTAGTAGGTTTTGTTGCTCCATCAGAAGGAGATGTCAATCTAGATGTTTCTCCAACAAGTCGGAGGTTACAATTGTTAGAACCTTTCAAAGCAATTACCAAAGAAGATTTGATAGACCTTCCACTTCTTGTTAAGGTCAAGGGTAAATGTACAACAGACCATATTTCTCCTGCAGGTATCTGGTTACAATTTAGAGGACATTTAGACAATATTTCAGACAATTGTTACATTGGAGCCCATAATTCCTTTACAGAAGAACAAGGTACAGCAATCAATCAACTTGATGGAACAAAAGGTAAATTGCCTAAGGTTGCACGTAATTATCATGAAAATGGGCAAGGATGGGCCGTAGTTGCCGATGTCAATTATGGAGAAGGTAGTAGCAGAGAACATGCAGCAATGTCTCCTAGATTTTTGGGTTGCAAAGTTGTAATTGCAAGAAGTATGGCTCGTATTGCAGAGACTAATCTGAAGAAACAAGGAGTTTTACCTCTTACTTTTGCAGATGAATCTTCTTGGGATTTATTGAGAGTAGATGATAGATTAACAATTAAAGGAACTGATGAACTAGGCCCTAATTCCAAAGTTACGGTGGAAGCAAAACACAGTGATGGAACTATGGATACTTTCGTTTGTAATCACAGTATGGATGAATTACAGGTAGAATGGTTCAAGGCAGGTTCAGCCTTGAATTATTTGCGATCAAAGAATTAATCTGTTGCAGTATGTAATACACCTTTACCACTCTTAACAGAGCCAACAATCTGCGCATATTCTCCAAGAAGTGATACTGATTTTTCAGCATCATTCTTGTCAACAACAATAATCATTCCCATTCCCATATTGAATGTTCGATACATTTCACTATCTTCAACATCTCCTCTTTGTTGCAACCAATCAAACACTGAAGGCACAGGCAAAGGCTTGTCAATTACATACTGAAAATTATCATTAATTCGACTAATATTGTCCAATCCACCTCCTGTAATGTGAGCTATTCCATGAACTTCTACTTGTTTAATCAAATTCATCACTTCTTTAACATAAATTCGAGTAGGTTCGACAAGTTGCTTTCCAATTTTTTTGTCTCCATTGAATAATTTTCTAATCAATGTATATCCATTTGAATGAGGGCCACTTGATTTCAACCCAATCAAAATATCTCCTTCAGCTATTTTTGTTCCATCAATAATTTCATTTTGTTTTACATATC
>Ga0208408_1000504_pt1 | contig 25711 bp, 19 predicted proteins | sample ETNtaG_4_FD_185776 | JGI IMG/M metagenome (GOLD analysis project Ga0208408, IMG submission 185776) | Marine microbial and viral communities from oxygen minimum zone, Eastern Pacific Ocean - ETNP201406SV67 (SPAdes) (version 2) | ecosystem: Environmental > Aquatic > Marine > Oceanic ... | reverse complement strand
CTATGATGGCTCCAGTTTGATCTTCACCATCCATGAATTGGAAGCGAACTTTTCCACTGGAGGGTGCTGAATCTTTGTTCTCTTCGTGAGGGACATAAACTACGCTGACTGGCATACCTCCCCAAACCCCTTGGGCGCCGGACATTCCAGTTGCACTCTTTGCACCTTCTGCTTCAAAATCGGATTGATTCATGGCCTCAAGATGTTTTGAGCCATACCATACATTGTTTTCTTGACCCTTGGGGACCCAGTAACTTATGGAATTGCTACCCCCATCTCCGTCTGTTGTGCCCATTAGAAGCGAAGCGAAACCAATTGAGCCAAAACTTGCCATTGTGATGACACCCGCTGCAGTGTTGAATGAATAGCGCATGAATTGTCGCCTATCAAGGCTATAACTTCCTTCATTATGCGATTCGCTAATATTTGGCGAGGGGCGAAGTCGGAATTCTCTTGCCATTTTCACACCTCGTATTTATGCCAACTATCAGGGTCTTTTGGTGGAGCAAATTTATTTCTCCTCTGCTTGACTATTACTAAGTCTGGAACAACCCATTTGAGATAGACAATGCCCATGATGATCAGAGTTACCATCACCATGCCAAGATGGTATGAGAGTTGCTGTTGGTCCCATCCATTGAATAGCCCATAGCACATTGAGCCTGCCCAAAACAGTGTCCACCCTAGACCCCATAGGAAGGTAAGGACAACTAGCGCAGAAGCACCGCTTGGGGCTAGGCTAGCTCTAACAACAGTCCCTGGTTCTACTGTATTGAATACACCGTGGTCAATTGCTGATTCGTAAGTGTCTTCATCTAATTCTACTCCTTCAAGGGCAGTACGTGCATCTTCGACAGTAACTTCACCACTTGCTACTTGACGGAGCATTTTTGTGACGATGTCTTTCTTCATCTTTCGTCACCTCTGATTCCAATATGGGGATCAAGTGCCTTCATCCAGCAAACAAACTTGCCTTTTGAATTCATACTTGGTCACCTCTGCGAAGATGTTTGATTCTAAGGCGAAGAAGGTTGCTTCTTCCGCTATAGTGGCGGCTGAATCCATAACGGAGGAAGAAGCCGCAGAATATGATGACTGAAATCACAGCCCCAAATCCAAGAAGGCCGAGCCAGTGTGCTCGGAAAGGAGCTCCCATGCTGTGTAGGTCAATGTGGCCACTATCTGCCGCAGGTGCCTCGATATTTCCATTACCTGCGAAAATCATTCTAGTTTCGCCATTGCCGGCACCTTCAGTTAGACTAAATGACAGTCGATTGTATGCATCTGGTGCCATCGGTGCTCCGTTTCCATCAACAGCGTTTCCTGAAAGCCAGAATGTGATGTCACCACTTCCACTTGTGGGAGATGTCCAAGTAACTTGCCAAATACGGTCTTCAACTTGTGCGCCATCCGATGTGTGAGTCATAGTCTGTTCAGAGCCGTCATTGTCAACAAGACTCTCAAATCCAGACGCTGCTCCTAGAGTGCCTCCAGAAACAAGCATTGAGAAGCCCCCGCTGTTTGAGTGGCCTCCTGCAATATCGGGCCCTCCAATTAATTGGATAGTGAGTGTGTAACTATTTCCTTCAGTCCACATGTATGGGACGCCATCAAGAATCAAAGTAACACTATCAGAAGGTGCGACTTGATTATTGGTGTGACAGGTGCAACCATTTTTCGCAACATCAGTTTCACCTTCTGCTACATCGCCAGTAATGCCGTCAGATTCGGCAATAGTTCCACTGGCAAAAAGGAGCGCTGAAAGCAGAAGAATCATCACCATTTTGAGGTCATTGATTTTACTACCCATGCTACCCTCAACCTAATACAAATCGGCGGAATTGTATAGGTCTAATAATCGTTTGCAGATGGCCCCATGCTGGTGTGGCCGCAGTAGCGCGTTTTACCGGTGCCAATCCATGCCTCTACTATTTCCCTTAGACAGTTCAGAGAAGAGATGAAGTGTTTTGCCCTCCCCCCCTGTATCGGGTGGAGTAATGGTTGACCGTGGTTGGGCTAATATCTACAATTTGACAGATGATCAAATTTTGAAACTAGATGAGGCTGAGAGTCAAATGGAAATGCACGATTTATCTGGTGCTGAGGAGGTGCTTTTAGGAATGCTTGAAGAGGATTCAGAGTGCATACCTGTATTGAGTAATCTTGGTAATCTATATGGTAAGTACTTTTCAGAATTTGAGAAGGCTGTTGAATACTATTCAAAAGTACTCGAACTAGAACCAGATAATGCTTGGGCTAGAGATGAAAGACGTCGATACCAAAGATATGCCTCGTATGATTAATCTATAATTTTACAAATTAATTACCCAAAGTATCAACCGCTGTGTGTGCAGAGGGTAAATTGTGCACGATGGTAGCCTCCTAATTGCCGGAGTGGGCGGTATTGGTTCAATTTGGGCCAAGAGAGCCCACGCCCGTTGTAGTGAACAGTGCGATTTACTATTGGTAGATGCTGATGAATCTTCATTTACAGATTCTCTTAATGCCCATTGTTTACCGTTAGGCGAGTCATCTGATGCAGGTTGTGCCGCTCTTCCAGAATTAGCAACATCACATTATTTGAAGGCAACAGCAATCATGGAGGAAATTCTCAAGCCCGTAGAATTAATGATTTTATTGACCTCTCTTGGAGGCGGTGTTGGTTCGGGGGCGGCTCCCGCATTGGCAGCACAAGCACGTCGAAAAGGAGCTTTAGTGATTACAATTTCAGGGATGCCTTTCCAAGACCACCCTACTCGCAGAGATATTGCTTTACCTGCTTTTAATCGATTAAAAGACTCATCTGACATCTGTGTACAACTCTCACTTGACCGCTTGGCGTGGCAGGCTAGGAGTAGGGGGGTTGATTGGAGAAACAATCCCTCTTGGGTTGAAGAATTAGTTCAAGGGTTAGTTCTCACCCTTGGGCAAGTTGGAATTATCAATCTGGACTTGATGGACTTACGTTCGATAGTAGATCGCCGAGGTGCAGCAACAATGGTTGTTGCCGAAGGTGATGCAAATGACCCCGAGGCACTTTTCTTGAAGGCACTTTCAGCACCACTAGCCTCTTTGGAAGTAATTGGTGCTGGAGGTTGCTTGTTGCAGTTGGAAGGCGGCAGGCAAATGACAATTTACCAAATGGAGCAAGTTGCTGATGCTTTCACTCGAGGTTTGTCAGAGGATGCTCAAGTGATTCTAGGTGCTAGGCATTCTGATGGATTAGATGGGAAAATGAGAGTGGTGGCAGTAGTAAGTGGTCTCTGACTAATCTAAAACTTCGATTACTTCATCTAATTCTAAATCATCGAAATCGATATCCTCATCATCATTTCCCATACTATTTTCTATGGGTGTATGGGACTCTTCATCTGCTGGGGTTGTCACTTCTATTGTAGGCGTGATTTTTTCATCTTCAGAATCTTTGCCCATATTTTTCAAATGCTTTTTCAATACAAATGGATGCAATATTAGTATTGTGATTGCTGTTATAATATGCCCAATTGCCATTGTTTTTGCAAGGTTTCCGCTTCCTGCCATACTGGTTAACATTGCAATACTGCCAGCATATCCAAAACCAAATGCCAAGCCCCAAAAAAGAGCATTATTGGAGGTGAAAAGTTTTCCTCCTCGACTAACATTACGGCTTGCAAGTGACCAAATAGCCAATAAGACGGTTATGACCATCAATAGCAGTTCTTCAATTACCATTGCGAAAGGTGAGGGGTCATCAATTAACCTGCGCCATGCACTTGCTATATGCCATGTTACGAAAATTTGAGAGATCACACTCCATCTTGTTGCAAAACGCGCTCCTCCCTTAGTTGAAACAACATTGACTAGGGTATCTTTTATCCAAAAGATTAGTCCAATTTGAATACCAATGGAGAGAGCAATGAATCCAAACCATTTGAGATTATCACTTAATTTACCTTCAAAGCCCGAACTAAAACCAAAGCCAATGAAAATGGCGATTGCAGTGACAGCAAATAATTGCCAGAAAACAACTCCATTTATTCCCCCACTGCGAACATCAGCATCCTTTGTTTTATTACCAGCCAACCACGATGCGGTACCAGTTCGAAAAGAAGATCCTTGGCCAACGGACCAAAGCAGGAAAAGAGAGGCTAGTCCAATTGGTAGTAAGGTGTTCCAATCATCATTGTTTTTTGCTAATTGGAATAATAATAAAGCAATAACAGAACTCATTACCAGAGGTACAATCCATGCTCGAAGTGATCGCAGAATCAACGATTTAAACCAAGACTCAGAAGATAGGCCATCTACTCTAACTAGTCGATAAATGAATTCCCATCTTGTAGATGCAGCAGTGGCGGCGTAACCAACAGATAGGGATAGAAAGCCAATTGCAGAGTATGTGGCCAAATTATCACTTAATTGAGCAAATATGTAGAGAGTAGTTGATAGGATAAGTAGCAGGATGATATGGGGGAGAGTTTTCAAATCTACTAATGTCGCCAAAAGTTCTCCTAATCCAAAGGGTGGTTCTTCAGATACATCTCCATTATCAACACTGACAATGGCGACTTCTCCATCCTCGCTACCGTTTGCGCCCACAAAGCCTCCACGCGCCCACTCCTGTTAAGGCCGATGCACCCAAGCGTACACTGTGGCAAAGTTACGCAAGGCAGCTCGAGGTAAGCGTCGATGGGTTGGATTAGACGTAGTTGAGTCGATTCAGAGCCGCGAAGAGTTGGAAGAAGTGATTTCTACTATTGGGTGCTTAAATGATAATTTCCGCTTATATGATTTCAATCAAGGAAAGGCGATAATTCGTATCCCGCTAGATGATTACAATAACGCCCGCTCGATACTTCAAGAAGGAGTTCAAGGAATTAAATCAGTTACAAGTTCTGGAAAAATAAAATTGGTTAGGGAGCGCCTAGGGCTTGAGGTTAAGCGCCGTAAAAGATAGATTGTCTTAGTCATGCTTGGCTGCCCAAGAATCTTCTACTGATAGTGCCTTGTTATTCATGGGGATGATTTTTCTGTACACTTGTGCAGGTGATCTAATCTCTCCCTCAACAGTTAGTAGTCTTGCTAATGGGATGCCAAAATGTTCTTCATTTTCAATCAACAAAGACTCAATCACTTGCCAATCGGCATCAGTCAGGCCAACAAATTCGCCCCCATTAAGTTGAGATGAGGAAAGCATTTGATGTGGGTCTCGGACATAGATGGCTCCTCCACTTGAAAGGCTGAATAGGTTGCCTCCAGGGTAAGGTGTCTCTAATGATTTAATTTCACCGTGCGAATCAAAAGTAATTCCATTGATGATTACAAAACCTCCTCCATTTAGAGGGTCGCCAGCCATGAAAGATTCAGCTAAGTAGTCTAGTGCAGTCCCATTAATCACAAGTTTCGGGCTTCCAACAGAGTTTATCATAGGTCTTCCAGCAGCATTTCCTTGTACAAATAAGCGTCCACCCTTTGCTCCATAGCCGTAGCACTGCCCTACATCTCCGTGAACAACTAGAGTGCCTCTCTTGTGTATTTGGGCCACTTGGTCCTGGGCGTTTCCATGCATGTGAATGGTCATACCATCACTGCCACTGCCTAGATAATCTCCCACGCTACCAAAGACATCTATTCGGACATCTTCAGTTTCCATTCCAAATCCATTTCCAATGAAGCGGTGTCCATGGCAGTGGGTTACGCAGAAATTTCTCCATCCTGTTTTGTGCAGGGAGACTAATTCTCGTGCCAGAGACTCTGTCCCTTCTATTGGATATGGACGTGCATCTACTACGACTGTTTGGTCAGGATTTTCCATTTCAGGCATATGTCCTGGGACTCTTTGGCCGGTATAATGTTGGCAAGGTTTTGTCTGTGCAAGGTTTAGGATTTCTATAATAGAATCTTCAACACAGTCTAGCCAACGACTAGCTCTCAATGTACCAGTGTCATATTTTCTATTAAGAATCATACAGAGCAGTTCGATGGCTTCTTTTCTAGAGTTTTCGCTAGCATGCGAGCCTATTTCCGATAACAGTGCGCGAGCCGCCGGCCAGTCTAACTGAGGCATAATAGATGCTATTTCAGGGAATATTGTTGTTGGTGTCCAATCAGAAGGCCACTCAAATCCAGAAGTCATGGCAGCATCCTCAACTAGATAGTTGCCTTCGGGGTGAGTATGAACTAGGTCTCCAAATTTGTTAGTCATTACTAATTCGTAACTGCCATCTTTCTTTGGATCCAAATCAAAAATGAAAGAACCACCATCTGTGTATGAGCCACCTCTAGCATTCCAATATTCATCACAACGGCGCCAAAATCGCTTATCTTCTGCAGACAAACTTTCTAGGACGGCATCGATAACTTGCTTTTCTGAACCACAGAAGGCGATAGCAACCTCTCCCCTTTGGTATGAAAATACTTGTGGGCGCAACATACTAGTGTCAGTAATTCCAATCAATTGGTGTGAATCTCCATTTGCTTTTGCTATGATAAAGAACCATGGTCCATCAGGTGAACCGTGAATGTGGGTTTTCTGTATTGCCTCATAGACTTCCTGTTTTTCTTCAGGTAGCATTACGAAGTCTAGTTCGCCAGTAGGTGCTAGACTCTCAATTACATATTCCATAGGATATCCATAAACACGTGAGTGCAAATCAAATCCTAGAGCAGCAACTTCGGTGTCAGTAAAGAACAGTGGCTCCATTCCTCGTTGCCCAAGATAGTCTTTGACAGATTCATAGTTGGAGAAGTCGCCATTGTGTACTAATGCAACATCAATTCCTTGTCCAAAGGGGTGCGCACCCCCTGGGTGAGTTACTCTGCCTCTAGTGGGGTATCTGTGGTGTCCAATCCATACGTGTGCAGTCACGTCATCTAGTCTATAGTATCTAATGACATCTTCAGCATAACCTACAATCTTTAGGATGATCATATTCTGGCCATGGCTTAGGACGAAAGCGTCAGCTCGTTGATCTTTAGCATAATATTCAACATTTAATTTGTGAGTGTTCTGGAATAGCATCTCATCCCACATTGCCTTTTTATCAGAGAAATCAGATTCTTTGAGGTTGCCTGCTTCAAGGAATTTATTGACGGCAGCAGGTTTTGGTCTGATGAAATAGCAAACAACATTAGGTGGGCAGACATCTAAGTTGGGCAGTTCACTCCAGTTTTCCATCGTAGGAACTTCATGAACATGGTCTACTTCAAATTCACTATGAATGAATTCTTTTTCTACTTCTTTGCGAATGGAGTCATCTAAGTAAGCAATTGCATACAAGTAGTCATTCTTGAGTATTTCTTGGCTTACTCCAAACTGTTTACAGTCCAAACCAACCATGGCAACTCCTCCACCTTTTCCATTTCCTCGGTTTCGCATTTGTTCAAGAGAATTGAACAAATGTTTGCCTGCTACAGGTATTTCACAAGCTAGCCCGACAACACCACAACCGCCTTCGGCAGCATCATCCTCATTCAATTCAAATTTTGGGAGGTGGCTATTCATAATCCGGCGTGAATTTAGGAGTGCGTCATGATTTGACATTAGGACTCACCTCCTAGATAGCGAAGAAGATCTGTCCTGCCAACCAATTCTTTGACATCTGATAATCCAAGTTTGCGAAGAATATCACGTAATCGCCATTGTAATGCGGTGTAATAGTTGTCAAGTCTCTTTACTGCCCATTCTTGCTGTATCCATTCTTGAAGTTCGATATCCGTAGTAGTTAGCCCCCAAGGGCAACCTCTTCCAGATGGTCCTCCTTCACAGTTAGAGCACCGAGTACAGCCCATGGCAACTAAATCGCTAGTCCCCAATACTACTCCATCAGCACCCAGGGAAATTGCCTTTGCAATATCATCTGCAGTCCTGATGCCACCACTTGCAATTAGTGTAACTTTCTCACGGATTCCTTCTTTGAGTAGGAATTTGTGTACCTTGGGTATTGCTAATTCAATAGGCATAGCGATATTTTTCTTTGCAATTTCTGGTGCAGCTCCAGTGCCGCCAAATCCTCCATCAAGATGGATGATATGCGCCCCTGCATAATGTGAACCAACAGCAACCATGTCTACATCGTGAGGTGTAGAAACTTTGACAGAAATCAATGCATCAGGATTCACTGTCTGAATCCAATCAATATGTTTTGAGTGATCTTCAACAGAGTAGGTCGAGTGGAATGGGAATGGGCTGAACAAACTAACGAAAGGAACACTGCCCCTCATCTTAGCAACCTCTTCACCTGCCTTAGTGGCTAGTAAATGGCCACCTAGACCAGGCTTTGCTCCTTGAGCATATTTGAATTCTACAATAGGTGCTGCTTGGATGGATTTCTCTTCAACTCCAAAGTAACCGGTTGCAACTTGCGTGATGACATGGTCTTTGAAATCGTACAACTGTTCAGGGTACCCGCCCTCACCAGTTGACATGTAAGTCTTCCATTTTTGGGCATTATGTGCTCTAGCTAGCATGACATTTACTGATACTGAACCGTATGACATCCCTCCGCCATAAATTGGAATAGGTGGCCTCAATTTTGCTCTTTCATCGCCTCTTCTATTAAGAGGGATGCTAGTATCAATTTCTTCATCTTGGCCCAACCATTCGGTTTCAGGTAGGAATTTGAAATCTAGTCTGTCAAATCCACCATCACTATTTCCCGTTTTGTAGTTGAGATGTTCAGGGACCTTCCCAGTAGCACTCATGTGCCAAGTTGAAAGTATCAACTCATCAGTCCACCGCGCATCACCCAAGGCTGGAGGAATTTCAAAATCGCCAAATGCACGTGCATCCATTCCGTCATGCATTAGATGAGTGGTTTTGTCTATAAGTTCCAAACTCGGCTTTACGTGTTCCTTGCTCATTGCCATTATTCATCGCCTCCGGTGAAACCTTCAATGTCGGCGAATGCTTCTTTCTCTAGTTGAGAACACCACATGGCGCGCCCGACTTCGCCTCTTAGTCTACGGACTTCTCGAATCCCCATTGCTCCAAGGATTTCTAGCATCTGATCTCTCCATGAACAGGAGAGGTTAACGATACGTTGAGTGGCCCAGGTATCTTTGAATTTCCGAGGCAATTTAGCACGATAATTGTCCCTGCTTGAAAGGTCGCCGCTGAGTCTAGCTTGCATTGCAACAAGGAGAGGTAGGTCTAGACAAACAGCATCTAGTCCGCAAATTATTGCTTTTGGCAAATGGTCGGCTGCAACTACTCCACCACTGTTAAGCAGAGTGATTTTGTCACGCAACCCAGCCGCAATTAGCATTTTATGGGCTTCCAGTATCATATCCATGATGAATCTGCCATCATCTCCCTTACCGTGATTGTCGGCTATGAAATGGATTACAGAAACCTCTGCTTCAATCATTTCTTCTAGTTTCTGCTGCCATCCGGGAGCGAATGGAAGGCGCACACCTACAATCAGATCAGGGTTAGCTGAACAAGCAGTTGTGAAGGACTCTGAGTCCCAAGTATCTAATTCTACCATTCTGGTGCCTGATTTGAATGATTTAGCACTTGCAGCATCTGCTGAAGGAATAATAGGGACCACACATCTGCTTGCAAGATTATTCGATGATACTAGATTTGCAGGTAGCATTACCAAAGTATCGATTTCTTCTGCGGCTTTCATCCATATTGATGCTAATCTAGGTGATAGGATTTTGCTTGGGGGGGCATCGAAAACAAATGGTACTTGGATGGAAATCATCTTTGGCCCTTCACTGACAAGGTTCCCATCGCCGTCAAATTTCAAACTCATAGGCTTAGAACCAATATCAACTGCAGTGCTAATCAATTCTCTTCCGTGTATTCCATCTCTACTAGGGCGTACGATTTCAGACATGTCTGTGAACATCTCATCCCACCCAGGGCCGCCGAAACGGCCACGGTAACCTTGTCCGCGAACAGGTACTGTTCCTTTCCGCGCCTCTTCATCTATGGTTGAAATGATTGTAGAATTGAGATAACTATCACCAAGCGCCGCCCTTGCGGGGTTATGTTCTACTTTAACGAATTCAGGGTGCTGTACGGTGCATCTGAGGCACCCAACGCACTTTTCAGGTCGTGGAGAAAATCCACCTACTGGTCCAGAGAATACGCCATAAGTGCATGGTCGAGAGAATACAACATCCCACTTGCCCCAGTAATGAAATGTCTCTGAGGCAATTAACTTAGCAAGGCCAATTTTGCCTACTTTGACTAGGAACCTGTTGGGAAGTGCTTGTCGATCCATTGTTTCTTTCGCATTGATGTGGTATCGATGATAACTATCTGCACGTTCTCTAGACAACTTGGCAAAATCTTCCATGGTCAACGTTGTTACTTCTTTGCTATCCACCATTTCACCAATCTCCTCCGATTTGTTCAGCAGTTGCATACACCGCCCTCCGCAGGCGCGGTTGCTAGCGCGACCCGCCTTTAATCATTGAGTCCAGGGCGTTCAGCGGCAATCTAATTAACTATGCGTTCGCACAATATTAAAGAAAATAAATGTTCATTCGTTCATTATCGTTGTCTGGAGTGGTGTGAAAGTAACAAAACCATTTTTTCTAGTCAATTTGTTTTTATCCTTTTGTAGACTGATGCCCAAGGGCGATGTTCATGATGTAAGTTCTTCTCGGGCCTTCATGGCGGGTGGCGGAGATAGTGTTCAGGTCGCCCCACATGACTTGGCGATAATAGTAGGAGCAATTGGTTTAGTGGGCGCTCTTGCAATTTCCATGTTTGCAACTCTATACATTCCACCCACTGACTTTGGCGAATCTACTTCTACTCATGAAGTTAGAACGTTAACTCTTCTTGGATCGAATGATGATGTTGTGATTGATGCAACACCTCTTTGTGATACTAACGAAACATGTGAAATTACATTTATCAGATTAATTGATGATGAGGGTAATGAAATGACAAGTGTAACAACAATTGAGGCCGCAGAAGACGGTTCCTTCTCAACATCAATCCCTGCTTCAAATGGTGGTGATGTGACATTGGAGATTTCAGGTCAAGGTTCCTGGGAACTAGTGGTAACTGCTCAAAGGCAGATTCCGATACAATTCCTTCCCCCAATGTTCGCCTTGTTTTTACTTGTATGGGGCGTTTGGAGAAAATTGCAGGAGGGGCCTGAAGATGCAGATATCGAAGAAATTGTAGAATCTGCTTGATATCCTCATACCCATTCTCTAGTGAAACTGTTTCTGACAATTTTCACTTCTTTTCCGTCATGGCACAGCAATTCACCCTCTTCGTTAATGCTATTGACAGTCATTTTTTCTCCATTTTGAATCAGTCCTTTCCCTATGGATAGGTGTTTAGACATTAGTTGCCAGATGGAATTGAAATGTGGATTAATTTTAGGTGCTAAGGCATGTAGTTCAAACAGAGATGAGATTGAGCAATTTAGTAATTCAGCGAATTCTTCCAAAGAAATATCTTTGTCAACAATCTCTCTTAAGCCACAAATAGGGAAGTTCTGTTCATATTCTGATTGTAGGTTGACACCAATTCCTAGCACGAGCTTTTGTTTTTCTCCTACTTGCCTTCCTTCAATTAGGCAGCCAGCAATTTTGCCTTCTTCTGCCCATACATCATTAGGCCAATGGATGCTGATGCCTTGTCTTCCAATAGCGGCGCAGTTAATCCAATGGCTTGAAGCAAGTGGGAGGTTAGTAATTGTACAATAAGTGTCAATCACAGACAACGCTGCAGATAATTGAATTACTCCAATTCTGTTGTCATATAGCTTAGGGTCTAGTAACCAACTACCTGCAAAATCTCCTTCTTTGGTAATCCATTCCCGATCTCTTTGTCCTCTGCCTTGAGTCTGTGTTTTCGCAATTACCGAATCCCCGATTTCTTTACTTTGATTAATCATGAAGAGGTTAGTTGAACCTAATTCATCATGCCATTCTATAGATTTGTTCTGAAATGGTTTCCACGCTGAAAAGCAGGTAATCCTCTCTCCATCCGCCAAATCGTTTTCACCAACGATTCTAGTTGCCCATAGTGATTGGCGCCAGGTACTTTGGAGTAGATTTCCTCTGGGATTATTTGTATGTAGCAAGTATATTGCCCCACCTTTCTTCAATAGAGTAGGTTTTTGATTAATCAAATTGAGCAGTATTTCGCCCCAACCTTCATTGCCTTCACTATCAATAAGTCCAGCATCTTCCAATGGCCCTAACCTTGGTTCTCCCTCCAAAGGGGGCGATAGGTAAGGTAGATTCCAAACGATAAGATCGAATGGCCCATCATTTTCAAAATGATGTAAGAAGTCTGAGTTTGAATTAGATTCATCCAATCCGCCCTCAAATAATTCAAGTTTGACTTTATTGCGCTCAGCATTACCTTTAGTTGCTACAACGGCGAGTGGATTGATATCGCATGCAGTAACCCTCCAACCATTGTTAGCTGCAGAAATAGAAAGGGCCCCGCTGCCACATCCGATTTCCAATAATTTACGCCCATTTCCATTTCCAATTTTTGAGATACATAGGTCAAGTAATTCAGTATCTTCTCGTGGAGGGTAAACAGTTTTTGGGACTAATAAATAAATTTCTTCACCTTTACTGTTTATCCAATTCATTTCAAGTGGCTTATCATTTTGCGATTCGACTTCACGATGAGTTGGGTCGGACACAATTCTCGGAGGGTGCATCATTTTTCAAGGGTGCTTGTGATTTTAGTGAATACCTTTATGGCGAAGTTAGTAGAAGAGATATTTGGAGAACCCTGCTCCAAACACTGACTTACCGGTCATCGAGGTCAGCGTATGCCTTGCGGTAGGTTTTTGAAGGGTACCCATGACCGGAGTAATCTCTAATCGGCCTTGGGTATGTAGTTCAAGATAAGTGGATAGACGGATTTCACTCTGTTGGTCTCGGGTTTGGAAAACCTTGAGACACTCCACTGAATTGGGCTCAGTCCACTGCTTTTAGGGATGCGGGGGACTCGACGTGGCGGTCAAATCATCAACTAAGAAACGACTAATGGAATTAGGTGTCAAAGAAGAGTTGGCACATAAGTTGGCGGACGACGCCAATATGGATACTATCAAGAAGATGAGTGCGAATGATGTCGCAACAAAACTCGGCTTGAAGATGGGTGACAATGAACTTGAATCAATTATGGACATTATTCGAGAGCAAGCAGCATCAAAGCGCAGACGTCCTACTAGAAGAGTAGAGATGAAAGCAGAACTTCGCCGATTGGAAACTAGCATACCACTAGGTGAGATGCGTTTCAACGTCTTGAATCACAATCTTGTTCCTATGCATGAGTTGGTCGATATTGATGGAGAGATGGAAGAATTAGAACCATGGGATTTAGTAGGTCCTGATATTGATGGTAGTCCTAGACTGCGCCGTGAACTTCTTCCCAAGATATTGATTACAGATCCAGCAATTCAGGCTCTCAAAGAGGCACTTGAGAAGGACGATGATGAACTCAGAGCAGGCTGGTTGAATAATCGAGTTGTTAGGATTACTCGCCGTAGTCCATCTGCTGGTATTCATGTTGCGTACAGATTGGTCGTTGAGGGGAACTAAGAGGTGAAATGAAATGAGAGAAATAATTGAAACATTCTTCCGAGAAAGAAGCCTTGTTAACCACCAGATTGCATCATATGACGATTGTCTTCCTAAGGGGGATGGTCGTGATTGTCGTTTTGAGAAAATTGTTAGGAATATCAGAATTGGTACAGATGAATTAGTCGAAGATGATGAAGGAGGATTAGTCAAACTCGACGTATTGGACAATGAGATATCTGTTCGAATGAAGAATCTAACATTAGGACCACCGACTATCCGAGAAGCAAATGGGGCTAATAATGAGGATGCTACTCCTTTGGAGTGCCGCCTGCGAAAATTGACTTATTCTTCTCCAATATTCCTAGATTTCACAATTCACCGCGAAGATCACCCTACTCCAATTAAGGAAGATAGAGTTCAAGTTGGTAATTTGCCAATCATGGTTCGTTCAGAGAGGTGTAATCTGAACCAAGCACACATTGATCAGAATCGAAATTTAAATCCTGGAATGAGTGAGGAAGACAGAGAAGTGTACATGTCTTTACTCAAGAAGAAAGGGGAGGACCCATTCGACCCTGGTGGCTATTTCATCATCAACGGTACTGAGAGGGTTCTAATTTCAATGGAAGATTTGGCTCCTAACCGAGTTACTGTTGAGATGAACAAGAGGTATACTCGAATGACTGAGGTTGCTAAGATTTTCTCACAGCGTGATGGTGTTCGTAAGCCACTAACTGTAGAGAAGAGAAAGGATGGTATGCTGATGGTAAAGATTAGCAGTGCAGGTGCACAAGTAATTCCAGCTGTTCTATTGATGAGAGCTCTTGGAATTAATTCCGATGAGGAAATTTTCGCATCAATTGCAGCCCACAAAGATTCTTTCAAGTACGTAGTTGCTAACATTAACCACGTTCGAGACCCAGAGACAAAAGATGCATATGGTGTTGAAACTCATGAAGAGGCACTCGCATGGTTAGAAAAGAAATTCGCAGCAGGGCAGCAGAAGGAATACCGTGAGCAGCGTGTCAACAATTTGATGGATAAAGAATTACTTCCTCACCTTGGCGACCAACCAGAACACCGAATGAAGAAGGCTGTTTTCTTGGGTAGAATTGTTCGTCAAGTACTTGAGATGGCAATAACTGATCGTAAACCGAATGACAAGGATCACTATGCTAACAAGCGTGTCCGTCTAGCTGGCGATTTGATTGAAGATTTGTTCCGTGTCAGCATGACTCAACTCGCTCGTGATTTGAAATACCAACTTGAGAGACATCATAATCGTAAGAGAGAATTGAAAATTAACAGTTGTCTACGTCCTGATGTTCTTACTTCAAAAATCATGCATGCATTGGCAACAGGAAACTGGGTTGGAGGCAGAACTGGTGTAAGTCAATTATTGGATCGCACCACCTACATTTCTGCTCTTTCCCACATGCGTAGAGTAACTAGCCCTCTAGTGAGAAGCCAACCTCACTTCGAGGCTCGAGATTTGCACCCAACACAATGGGGCCGACTATGTCCTAATGAGACGCCTGAAGGTCAGAATTGTGGTCTAGTAAAGAACGCTGCTCAGATGATTGATGTATCTGAAGCCGTATCTGAAGTGGATGTCAAGGAATTGCTAATGGAGGCGGGTGTTGTTGAACCAGAGGATTGGTCAGCTGGTTCCCGAATTCACGTAAATGGTGATATTTTTGGATTACACAAGAACCCACACCACTTGGTAACACGTTTCAAGCGTCGCAGAAGGAACGGTCGAATCCGCCCAGAAGTCAGTATCCGTCACGATTCAGTAAACCGTGATATTTACATCAACACTGACAAAGGCCGAATCCTACGTCCTTTGTTAGTATTAGACAATGGTAACCTAGTTCTTGCAAAAGAGCATATTGATGCTCTCAAAAACCGTGAAATGACCTTCAAGGATTTAGTCAACGAAGGTGTTGTTGAATGGATCGATGCAGAAGAGGAAGAAGATCTCCTAATTGCACCAAGAGCGTATGATTTGCCAACTCTATCACCCAAGCACCAGAGGCCAATTAATCCTGCTAAAGTCACTTGGTTGAATTTAGGGGAATTTGATATTTCAGAGGCTAAACTTGAGGTTGAAGTGCAACTTTCCAATGGCGACAAGAAAATTGAGAAGTTTTCACTTCCGTTGAATTATTATCAAGAAGATATAGACAAGAAACGCAGGCGTGAGAGAAAACCACATGGTGAAGTTCTAGTTTACACGCATGTTGAAATTGATCCACAGTTGATTCTAGGTGTCTGTGCAAGTTTGGTGCCTTATCCCGAGCATAACTCCACGCCACGAGTTACTGGCGGTACAGCGATGGTCAAGCAGTCTCTAGGTTTGCCAGCAAGTAATCATAGAGTGCGACCTGATACGCGAATGCATGTTTTAGATTACCCACAGCGTTCCATCGTTCAAACGCAATCAATGGAAACCACCCAGTTCGTTAATCGACCAGGTGGACAAAATTACATCGTGGCAATTCTAAGCCATCACGGTTACAATATGCAAGACGCAGTCATCATGAATCGTGCATCTGTAGAGAGAGCATTGGGGAGGTCCAGTTTCATCCGAACCTACAACGCAGAGCGAAAGAGATTCCCTGGTGGCCAAGAAGAAGAGATTCAGATTCCGGGGACAGGTCAAGATGAAGTCAAGGGTCGAAAGGATAGCAATGACTACACTCACCTAGAGTACGATGGGCTACCTCATCCTGAGACTATGCTTTCTGGTAAGAGAGACGATGATGACCCTGCAGTTTTAGTTGGGAAAACTAGTCCACCTAGATTCCTTGAAGAGGGCCATGGTGCTTTCATGATGGGTCAATACCGCCAAGAGTCTAGTATGCATGTGCGACACGGCGAGAGTGGTAATGTAGATCACTTATTCGTCACAGAAAGCCTAGATGCAGGTCGTTTGGTAAGAATTACGCTACGTCAGCACAGAATTCCAGAGTTAGGTGACAAATTCTCTTCTCGTCACGGACAGAAAGGAGTTGTTGGACGCTTGGTAAACCAAGAGGACATGCCCTTCACTGTTGATGGAGTTGTACCTGATTTAATCATAAACCCTCATGCTATTCCAAGCAGAATGACAGTCGCTCACATCTTAGAGATGATTGGAGGCAAGACTGGAGCTATGGAAGGCAGATTCATCGATGCTTCAGCCTTCTCTGGTGAAAAAGAGACGGCACTCCGTGAAGGTTTGTTGAGAAATGGCTTCCAGCACACAGGTAGAGAGAAGATGATCAACGGTGAAACTGGTGATGAATACCCATCAAACGTCTTTGTTGGTTGTATTTACTATCAGAAGTTGCATCACATGGTAAGTAGCAAGATTCACGCGCGAAGTCGTGGTAGAGTCCAAATCCTTACTCGACAACCAACAGAAGGTCGTGCCCGACAAGGAGGTCTACGATTCGGAGAGATGGAACGTGACTGTTTAATTGCACACGGTGCATCTATGGTGATTAAAGATAGATTACTGGATGAATCCGATGGTGTTACTCTAGCAGTTTGTTCAGAGAGTGGTCACGTCGCTTACTGGGACCACAGACGTCGTTGCTATGTCAGTCCAGTTCACGGTGAAAGTGCAGAAGTCCATTTGGTTGAAACATCCTACGCATTCAAATTGCTTCTCGATGAAATGAAATCACTTGGAGTCGCTATGCGGCTTCAGTTGGAGGATAGGAAGTGATTGCCATGGCAAAGAAATTAGATGCATCAAAAATACCAAAGCGCATTGCTTCGATTAAGTTCGGCCTAATGGCGCCAAACGAGATTCGCCGCCTAAGTGCAGTTGAAGTTAAGACAGCAGATACCTACAAGGATGACGGCCACGCTTTCCACCAAGGTTTGATGGACCCCCAGATGGGTGTTATTGAACCTGGAATTCGATGTGAAACCTGTGGTAACAAGCACGATGAATGCCCAAGCCACTTTGGTCACATTCAACTAGAATTGCCAGTTATTCATGTTGGATTCACACCACTAATTAAGACAACTCTCAAGACTACCTGCAACAAGTGTAATCGAGTATTGTTGCACGAATCGCCTGGGACCCACCCTCACGACAGCGAACTTTCAGAGCAGGATTACTACCGCTCACGTGTTATGGATATCATTCAGAAACACGGCCCAGGTTCTCCTGAATTAAAGAAAATCATCAAGGATATTGAAAAGACCTGTTCAGCGAAAAAGGCATTGGTTTGCATGCATTGTGGTAGCGAACAAGGCAAGATTATTCTAGAGAAACCAACAACCTTCAAGGAAAAGAAAGAGGATAAGTCAGAGCACAAACTCAACGCCCGTGATATTAGGGAATGGCTTGAGGGAATTCCTTCTGAAGATTTGATTTTCATAGGGATGGACCAGAAATCTAACCGCCCTGAGTGGATAGTCATGCGAGTGCTGCCAGTACCACCAATTACTGTGCGCCCTTCGATTACTCTAGAAAGTGGAGACCGTTCTGAGGACGATTTGACTCACAAACTTGTAGATGTGTTGAGAATTAACCAGAGGCTTAGGGAAAACCGAGATCAAGGGGCTCCTCAATTGATTGTCGAGGATCTTTGGGAACTTCTACAGTACCACATCACTACATACTTCGATAACCAGACAAGCGGCATCCCACCAGCGCGACACCGTAGCGGTAGGCCACTGAAGACACTCACTCAGAGATTGAAGGGTAAGGAAGGAAGATTCCGTAGCAACCTTTCTGGTAAGCGTGTCAACTTTTGTGCACGTTCAGTGATTTCTCCTGACCCATTCCTTGGAATTAATGCGGTAGGAGTTCCTGAAATGTCTGCAAAGGACCTAACGGTGCCAATTCGCGTGACTAAGAGAAACAGAGAACAACTCCGTGAGATGATTCTCCGTGGTCCCGATAACCACCCTGGTGTGAATTACATCGTCCGTGGAGATACTCATCGTGTTAGAATCACAGACCGAACTAAGTACATCTGGTCAGGTTTCCGATGTTTGAACCCTGATTGCGATGGTGGAGACCCTGAAAGAGATGAGGAATACACTGGTATGGCCTCAGACTTGAATGAAGTTTTGAAGGCGCCCAATTTCTTACCTGGTTTGATGATTAAGAGAGAGAATCGCAGGACTGTCGAGGGTCTGCAAGAAAACTGGGTAGTCGACTTAGAGGCTACGATTTGTAACCTCAGAGGCGAAGATGAAAATGGTAAGAAATTGCCAGATGGCGATAGAAGGGCAATTGTTCACGACCGTTGGGTTTGGGAGCAAGAAAAACCTGATGAGCCGTATCCAGAGGAATTGGAGGTTGCCTGCCCTCACTGTGGTTCGCCATGGGATGAGGAAGGTGAAGAGAGAACTGCTGTTGAAGACAGACTTTCAACAATTGACCTTGAAGGGAATCCAAAACCTGGTATGGTAGTCGAGCGCCACTTGATTGATGGAGATGTAGTCATATTCAATCGTCAGCCATCATTGCACAGGATGTCAATGATGGTTCACGAAGTTCGCGTGATGCAGGGCAAGACATTCAGATTCAATCTTTCAGTTTGTACGCCTTACAATGCTGACTTCGATGGTGACGAGATGAATCTACATATCATTCAATCCGAAGAGGCCCGCGCAGAAGCAAAAATCTTGATGCGTGTGCAAGAAAATATCTTGTCACCTAGATATGGTGGTGCAGTTATTGGTGGTATTCACGATCACATTTCTGGCGCCTATCTATTGACCAACGGGGATAAAAAGGTCCCTAAGGTTCAGGCACTAGAGGTATTGAGCAAGGTCGGATGGATTGGAGAATTGCCCAAGGAAGTCAAATGCGATGATGGTTCAGTAGGTTACGAGGGCCGAGAATTGCTCAATCTAATTCTACCATCAGGAATCAATTTGAATTACAAGAGTAGAAGCAATGATTTAGTAGAAATTGTAGATGGGAAAATTATTTCTGGAACAATTGATAAGACAGGCATTGGAGCTGAGGATGGTAAACTCCTTGATGCAGTTATGCAAACACACGGAAGTACCCGTGGTGCTCAATTCCTCAATGATATGACTAAGTTAACTATAGGTATCTGTACGGCACTTGGATTCACAACTGGAATTGATGACGAGGACTTGCCTCCAGCAGCTCGTGAAGAAATCAAAGTAATCAACACAAATGCTGTTAGTGATGTCGATGAAAAATTGGAGCTCTTTGGAAAAACAGGTGCTAAGTATGAAGCAAGACCTGGAAGAACACCTTTAGAAACTCTTGAGGAAGATATCATGCAAATTCTTGACCAGTCACGTTCACGTACTGGGGAAATTGCTAAGGATCACTTGGCTAGTGACAACGCGGCCGTAATGATGGCGGTTTCTGGGGCACGTGGTTCGATGGACAACCTATCAATGATGGCAGGTTCAATTGGTCAAACAAGAGTTCGTGGTCAACGTTTGGAGCGTGGTTACAAGGGGCGCGTACTCTCCCACTTCGAGCGAAACGCGAAGGGGGCTAGAGAGAAGGGATTCGTATCTTCATCTTTCAAGCGCGGCCTAGAGCCTACTGAGTTCTTCATGCTCTCTGTATCAGGTCGTGAATCACTTGTCGATACTGCAGTTCGTACCAGTAAATCTGGTTATATGCAACGCAGGCTAATTAATGCAATGGATGACTTGAAGGTTCACAATGATAGTAAGCACTCAGTCCGCAATACTGCTGACCGAATTATTCAGTTCAGTTATGGTGAGGACGGAACAGATCCTACTCGTAGTATCAGAGGTGATAAGGTGAATATCCGTTCTGTTTTGGATAATGTATTAGGGGGTGAGAACTGATGGTAGTTAAGTCAGCAACAAAGAAGAAACTCATGGATATGGGAATCCCTGAGGATTACGCACATAATCTGGCTGATGGCCGAAAGTGGGATGATGTCAAGATTCTCTCTCAAGGCGAAATTGCTAAGATTTGTGGTTTGTCATCAGATGAAGCGGATAAATTGTCTCAAGTAATTCAGAAATTCGGTAAGCGACTACGTTCATCTTCAGGCTCAACAGCGACTACAACTGTCGTGCGCCGTCGAGCCGCAAAGCGAAGAGTGAAGGTGCAGCAGGAACTCGAGATTTTCGACAATGATGCAAAGATTTCACAACTTTATCTAGGTATGAATACAGGTGTTGTGTATGAGACTTTGAAGGCAGCAGCTGCTAAAGAGGGAGTCGAAATATCATTCCGTGTCCTTAGTGATTTGGCTGATGCAGTTGAACATCGAGGCCTCAAGAAATTGACTGCTAAGGAGGCTTCATCAGTCATCAGTGAGGTTATCAGTGCAATGGATAAAACCGTAGTAGATCCATTTGAAGCAGTTGGGATTCTTACTGCTCAGTCCATAGGTGAACCAGGGACACAGATGACCATGCGTACTTTCCATTATGCAGGTGTTGCAACTGTTAACGTCACTCAGGGTTTACCAAGAATTATTGAGATTGTCGATGCACGTAAGCAATCATCAACACCTACAATGAGAATTCATTTAGATGATAAGTTGAGGGATGATGAAAAGGCGGTCAGAAAGTTGGCTGCAGCACTTGAAATTACAGATGCCAAAGATATTGCAGTCATTGAAACCGATGTTACTCAGCGCAGAATTACATTAAAGTTGATTCCTGCAAACATGAAACAGAAGCATATCACTCCTATTGAAGTCAAGGAGATATTGAGCCGTAGACTACGTTTGTTCATTGATGCAGATAAGGAGGTCAGGCCCAAGATTTTGACAATCATTCCCGGTCGTAAGAAGGAATCAGATGAGGTTCAACCAAACTATACTGAATTGTTAGCTCTTGAGGAGAAGATCAAGACAATGCGCCTCAAAGGTGTGGCTGGTATTGAAAGGGCTAATACCCAAAAACATTCAGAGACCGGCGAGTATTACATCGCAACTATTGGTAGCAACCTATCTGCGATTAGTGATTTTGAAGGCATTGATAGAGCACGTACTTACACCAATAATATCACAGAAATCCATCAATATCTAGGTATTGAAGCAGCACGTCAAGCCATCATCAACGAGTTAATACTTACTCTCAATGATGCCCGTCTTGATGTTGATGTACGCCACTTGATTACTGTTGCAGATGTGATGACAAGCGAGGGTGAAGTCCGCGCAATCGGTCGTCATGGTGTATCTGGTAACAAACATAGTATTCTTGCCCGTGCCGCCTTCGAAGTTACAGTCAATCATCTGTTGCGCGCTGGAATTATTGGTGAGCAAGATGAACTTGCTGGAGTTGCTGAGAACATTATTGTCGGCCAACCGGTAGCACTAGGAACAGGTAGTGTAGAATTGTTCTACATTCCCGAGGATGCTTGATTAGAGTCCCGCCATGAGATACAAATGTGGAGTATGGAGGAATAATAATGGATATTGTAAAACAACTGAAAATGGCATTGAAGAGTGGAAAGTTACTGTTTGGTCAAAACCAAGCTGCTGCGGCTTGTGCCCATGGTGAAGCAAAATTAGTCATCATGGCTGCTAACTGTCCAGCAAGTTTTGTAGACGATTTGCACACCAGTCATCCAGATGTACCGATGCATCGCTTGATGATGGTTAACAGAGAACTTGGTGCCGCCTGTGCCAAGCCATTTTACGTTAGCACCATTTGTGTAATAGATGCAGGTAACAGTGATTTGTTGTCACTAAAAAGCAATCTTGAGTGATTTTCGGCATTTATTATTCTCCATAATATTAGCCATCTACGCCTCTTATAGAGGCGAGCATTGATGTGCCCATGTAGAGGCCGCTAATCAATGTCGATTTCAATTCCCTCAGTTCTTGAAGAACTTGGGATAGGTATCAAACCCTCAGGAATAGTTTGTCGAACACCAGGTATTAACTGCCTAGGGGCAATTGAATCAATAATTGATGGGGAAATAAAATGCCCTGTATCAATTGGTTCGTTTGTGTGGCATGCAGAACCCGGGTGGGCTCCAATAGACAGGATGGAACTTGAGCGTTGGTTGGTTGATTCTCCGGAAGGCTCACATTGGTTGATTTCAGAGAGGCGTCTCCTAGAATTAGAGAGGGTTCCTTCTAGAAATCAACTTGAATTGATAATTTGGGGCTCAGATGATCTCGCTCAATGGTTGGGGCATGCAATTTTATCAGATAAACTAAAACTATCTATCAATAAATATTCTTCACAATCAATGAGTACTATTTCTGATAGAACCGAAAAATCAACACCTCCGCCAAAGCAAGCAACCACCTTGAAACCTAAAGTTATACTAACAGATTGGTTATCTCAGAGGGGATATGAAAGACTGCCCGCTAGAGCCGTTTTGCTAGAAGGCAGAGAATGGGATGTTGATGGCTTTTTAATTGGTCCAGAAGGGGGTAGAGAGAGAAATAGATGGACCCTCATAGAAGATCCTTTCACCAATGAAATAATTAGAAAGGGTGATGTTGAAACATTACCTTGTGCTCCTCATTTAGAAAGGATAAGCCCTAGTTATTGGAAAACACGAGAGATGGTTCGTTCAGAACTAACTACAGTGTGCCAAGAAAGGAGGCATTTGAAGATTAGTCAGCAATCATCTGATGGAGAAATTCAAGGAAGCATTCTACACTGGTGGCGTATTGATGAGGGTGCAGCAGAATTGACTAATTCCCCACTATTAATTCCTGGTTGGGAGGTAGAGTTTCCTGACTTAGGTTGGATGTTGGTACATGGATTAAGCGGGGAAACCCTAAATTTGCCTAGCAAAAACTGATGGCGATGATTTTGCCAATTCAGATTAATCGAAAAGAGGGCCCAATACAGTTACTCCGCCAGGGCTTATGTCGATAGCCTGTTTTTCCATGCTATGTCTGATATGGCGCATCTTCTCAATCTGCATAGTTCTAACAATCTTACCATTTCTTCTATCAAGGCCAAGGTTGATGATTCCATCTGCAATGAATCCTTCATTGCCTTTAAGTTCAGCAAATTCGCCTGTATTTCTTTCAGTAATAATGAATGTGTAAAGACCTTGACTTCGAAGAAAATCGAAAAAGCCGAACATTTTCTTTCGCATTTCTTCATCTACGCTAGTTAAACTGTAAATTGCACCAAGGCTGTCGAGGATGAAAACAGAGAATTGATCGCCCCTTTCTTCTTTGAAATGTTGTATCATACGTCGGGTGAATTTTAGGTAATCCATGGCCTCATTTTCTTTTCTTAATTCAGTCAAATCAGTTATTTGTAGATTGGGGGGCAATTCCAAACCCATGGAATTGCAGGTTTTCAGTAAACTATCAACAGTTTCCTCGACTGTGCAGTATAGTCCAAACCCTCCAGTACGTCGAAGATGGTTAGAAATTATTGAGAGTGAAAAACTTGTTTTCATGGAGCCAGGTGGTCCAGTCAATAGGCTAAGATATGGGGGGCTAACATCATGGCTAATCACTCTCTCCATTCCTGTAATACCGCCGATAAACATCTCAATCGGCCTACCCATTTTGTCTTTGGTCTTAATCGTTATCTCAAATGGTACTAGTAATAGTGTTAGTCTCGCCAAATATCTATCACTTCAAGTAATCATAGTCGTTAAATGCCCCCTCTATCTCGAAGGAGTGCGCAGTACCGGCAGTTTGTAGTCGTGTGAATGGATTTGGAGGCTTGTGATAGATGCAAAAGGCATTGAAACAAATTGAATCACAAGCAGAATCATACATTCAAAAGCATCAGAAACAACGTGATGAGTGGAACGCTAAAGTTGTTGAAAACCGCTCACGCAGAGACCAAATAAATGGTCAAAAACGTGAATTATATGATGAAATTGAGCGGCAGAGAACTGTACGAGATAAAGAGAATACTAGGGCGCGTGAGGCCAAAGTTGAGAGAAAGAACGCTAACGAGAAATATTTTGCTCTCCGTGAAGAATTATTTGGCCCAGAGGTTAATGATCGCAATAGGGGTAAAAAAGGAGATAGCCCTGAATTTATTAAGAAAAAGATGAATAATCTAGAGATGGCTCACATGACGGGCCAAATTAAAGATGCTAAATTCTCAGAACAGATGAAATCATTATCACGTAAATTGAAAGATTTAGAAGCAGCTAAGAAGGTGGAATCAGTTTCTGGTGATAATGCTGAATTGGATAGGCTGTATGAAGCTAAAGAAGCCGCCCACAAAGAGGTCATTGAATCTGCTGATGCTGCTCAAGCAGCTCACGATTTGATGGGCAAATTACGTGATGAGACCAAACGCATGAATAATGAGCATGAAATGGCACATCGTGCTTTCATATCTGCAAAAACAGAGGCGGATGAAGAGCATCAACATTACATTGTGGCCATGCGATCCGCATACAGTGCTAGACATCTGATGAAAGCAGCACAGGATCGTGCTGATGGAATTCAACCCTCCAAAGCAGATGCGATTCCTCAAAATGTTGATTTGATGAGTGCTTTGATGTCAGGTCAACAACTTTCTACTGAGCAAATCATGGCTATGCAAAGAAAAGATTGAGGGTGATTATTTTGATTAACAATTCAGATATTTCTGAGATTTTAGATGATTATGATCGCATGAAGTTACGAATTGGAATGACTGCTAGTCATTCTGCGTTGGATATTTGTGATGGCGCTATTGAAGAGGGATTTCCCACAGTAGCTTACTGTCAAAAGGGAAGGGAGAAGACTTACTCACAATACTTCAAGACTCAACGAAACCAAGCAGGCCGCGTTGTAAGGGGGATGGTTGATAAGGCAATTGTTCTGAATCGTTTTGATGATGTCCTAAATCCTTCATTTCAACAGAGTATGAGGGAAAGAAATGTGGTTTACATACCAAATCGTTCATTCACTTCTTACTGCGGAATTGGTGCGATTGAAGATGATTTTCGAGTACCTCTGTTTGGTAGTAGAAATATGCTGAGGATGGAGGAGCGTACTGAAGAGCAGGATTACTATTGGATTCTAGAGCAAGCAGGGCTTCCTTATCCTGAGGCCATAGATGACCCACAGGATATTGATTGTTTGGTGATTGTAAAACTTCACCATGCTGAGAAACAATTGGAGAGAGGATTCTTCACCTGTGCATCATATGAGGAATACGAAGAAAAATCCCAAGCATTACTCAAGCAAGGAGTCATTGATGATGTAAGTCTTGCAGGTGCAAGAATTGAAAGATATGTGATAGGGCCTGTATTCAATTTAAATTTCTTTTACAGTCCTTTAGAAGA
>Ga0208408_1000500_pt1 | contig 25876 bp, 34 predicted proteins | sample ETNtaG_4_FD_185776 | JGI IMG/M metagenome (GOLD analysis project Ga0208408, IMG submission 185776) | Marine microbial and viral communities from oxygen minimum zone, Eastern Pacific Ocean - ETNP201406SV67 (SPAdes) (version 2) | ecosystem: Environmental > Aquatic > Marine > Oceanic ... | reverse complement strand
GTACATCAACACTTGACGTATCAATTACTGGGGCTGAAGTTGATTCAAAAACAGACATAGGAACTGACCACCAGTAAGGTTTACCAGATTTGTTAATCCTACGTTCAAGGGCCATACCCTTAGCATACGCTTTCTTTCTGGTTCCAGTTCCAATCTCGGAAGTGTATTTCACACCATCAATATCCCAAGCGTTGAATCTGTTTCCAGACTTTTCGATTTTTACAACAACTGAATTGTTATTGTCAATATTAGTCATTAAATTTGACTCCTTTTTTTTATTAACTTGTTTTCTCATTTCACCTTAATATACGAAAAATGCACACATGAGTCAAGAGCTATTTTCACTTTTTTTTGAACCAATGTAATTTACCATTTCCATCATCAAATGTTTCCCAACCACATTTTTTCCAAATACATTTCCATTGATATCTATCAGTATATCTTTCGAATGGTTTCATAACCCAACCACAATTACAAGTTGGACTATGTTTATAATATTTTTTTAATAACCACTTAAACATTATTTTTCTAAGAATCTTTTGTTCATTGTTTTTGAAACAGACATTACATTCGTGACATCAATAAACTCAGCATCTTTACCATACATTTTCTTGAAAGTTTCAGTAGAACGACCTCTCTCCCAAGTATCTCCGATGAAGTAACTTAGAACACTAACACCCATGTTACGAATTTCATCAACCATTTTTTTAGTGTGATTGATAGCTGTATCATGATGATAATCAATGTCATCATTACCAAACATTGGCATCCCATCTGAGAAATTTAGAAAGTAAGAATCTCTATCAACAGATGTCGGAACAATGTCTGAAAGAATAGCTTCAAAACATAATCCCTCTGGTGTAGTTCCACTTGGACGAATGTAAGAAAATAAATTCTTAACTTTTTGAAATTTATCAATTCTCGAATCATACGCTACCAAAACAATTGGATACTCTGTACTTCCCCGTCTATTCGAACCACTTCTTTGAGTACTTCTGAAAGTAACTACCACATCTACATTGGAAATCATACTAACCGCTTTACAAAGAGCTACAACAGAGGTCATGGTGTTTTCCCATTTCTCACCACCCATTGAACCACTAGCGTCAATTGAGATGTGAAGAAAAGCGTCAGAGTAAGATTCAACAAAAGTATTTTGAAAAACTCTATCATTACCAAACCCAAGTTCGGCTACTAATCTTTTATCTATACGTCCAGAATCTAATCTTGACCACTTAGTCTCACGAGACTCTCCACGAACTTGAAGTTTTCTTCCAAGTGTAGTTCCAAGTCTAATACCAGCTTCAACATAACCTTCATCATTTTCTTCATCACGATTATAGTAGTAACGAGAATACTTTGAAGAAGATAACATACCAATAGTATTACTTTCAATTAAAGTCTTGGTTAACTTCTTGACCATGATAACTTTCGTAGGAGTTTTTTTCCCATAGTATCTATCTTCAAGACCTTTAGCTACATCCACGTAACTCATACCAGACTTATCAATTGTTTCTAAGTCTCTATTATCTTTCTTGGAAAGTTTCTTCTTCTGAATATCACCATCCATAAATTTCTTTTGTTTCTTGACGGCGTTCTCAAGTTGTTTTTTCTGATTATCAGATAATGAAACCATTTCAGATTCTTCATTACCAGAACCAGATGAATCGGATTCATCTCCAACGTTATCTAACATTTCTTTAAATTCTTCATCAGAAAGTTCTTTTGGTGATGATAGTGATTCTTCACCAGTACCATCCTCATCTGAAGAGTCGGCTGGTTTAGTACTTTTGTTACCATACTCATCTTCTTCTTCAACACCATCTTTAAGATTATTCATTATGACATTATAAACTTCGAGAGACACTTTTAAAGCTTCTTCAGAACTTTCAAGTCTTGAAATATTTTTCAAGTCAATAGTTTTCCAAATCTTATGAAGACCATTTAGAGCTTTTAGATTTGTATTCTTATTAGCAAGGTTAATGAGTCTAAACATATAAGAATCTAAATTTTCTTCGGTGTACTCATTAGATGTAAGAGCTTTATCAACAATCTTAGCGTAAAAATACTTTTCGTACATGGAGTGATAATAACCCTTGTAACCTGGTGAAGAAGTAAAGATGTAATTATCAATTCGTCTATCTTCAACATAGTTTAAAATATTTTTTATGTGACCCACAACGGCTGTTTTGTAATAACCTTTTTTCTCACCAAGAAGAAAATATTCTTCTGGTATATTATTTTCAAGATTCTTTATCAAATCAAAATCCGAAAGTTTAATGTGAGAACCTTCGTGGAGTGCAAGACCAACAGTAGAATCAAAAATTTTATCATCTAATTTAGAAGAGATGGTAACTCTTTTACCATCCGTATAAGAATCACCAGCCGTAGTAAATGTAACTTTGATGTCAGAGTCACCAGTAACGATACCCACAAAATTACCAACAGCTCTCCTATATGAAGAGAGGGCGATTAAATCAGTTTTTGGTTTTACATCTTCGTCATCAAAGATTGAAGAATTATTATCCCAACCATCTGTCAACCAAAAAGAACTGAAGTTATTTTTTTTATTTAAAGAACCCACCGAATACTTCTCACGAAGAGCCATGGGATTGAATTTTTTCGTTTCGTTCATTTTATCCTTGTCGTTTCTCATTTCACCTTAATATACGAAAAATGCACACACGAGTCAAGAGCTTATTTGAGCTATTTTCACTTTTTTTCAATATTTTTTTCAATTTTCTTATGCATCTTATTTAAAGCTAACATTTGTTTTTTGGATAATGTCATACGAGATTTAGCTTGATTCCTTACACTTTCAAGAAAAGAAAGGACACCAAACTTATAACCCTTTGACCAGTCGGTATATTCGACTTGAGATATTATTAGATTTATTTTGGGTATAACAGACATAACCCATTCATCTCTGGTTTTGAGAAATTCTGGGCTATTACGTTTGATTATATTGTGAATGGCAAAAAGCATCTTATCCGTTATGTGTCTACCACTTCTCATGGCTAATAACATATCGGCTGTAAATGAATCAACCACCCGCTTAGATTTAGTTTGTGTATTAATTATTTCAGATAGAGATTTTATCTCTGAATGGAATTGGGTTGTATTAGATTTGACCCTATTCGTTATATTTTTTTTCGTCCTCATATACTATATATACGAAAAAAGCAGTATACGAGTCAAGAGCTATTTTAAGATTTACTTTCCTCAACCGAAGCTTTCCTATATTCGGTGACCAACTTCTTAATTTCACCAATATTCTTTCTAGCGCGCGTTCCTGCAGATTTATTTCCCTTATCAGAAAACTTAGTATGTTCTTCTTCAAATGATTCCCAAAGGTCTTTCAGTTGTATAAACATTTCTTTTGTACTCATAGTAACTTCCTTAATTTAGTTCTATTGTTTCTTCGAATAAGAATGTGACGATAAATTTTTTATCTTCATCTTCATCCCACTCTTCATATTCAATAAATATATGATTAGAAGACATTCTGTCCATAACTTGTTCCATTTGCTTTTCTGTATTACAAATTATTATAGTTTTATCTCCATCTGTTTTTATATACACTTGATTATCAGCGTGATTGTAAATTATATTATCCTTGATAATGTTCTATCCAATGGTCAATCATCTCATCCATTAATGTTTCGAATGTATATTCGGGTTCCCATCCAAATGTTTCCCTTAGTTTTGTAGAATCACCACGAAGATATTTTAACTCTTCCGCTCTCATGAATCTCTCATCTTGTGTTACATAATCTTTGTAATTTAAATCTAATTGGTTGAATACATACTCACACATATCACCAACCGAATTACTAATTCCTGTGGCACATACAAAGTCATCTGGTTCAGTATGATTGATTATCATATGCATCGCCCTAACATAATCTTTTGAATGGCCCCAATCACGATACGCATCTAAACTACCGAGTGGTAGTGTATCTCGTTCTCCGAATGAAATCTCCACGGCCGTCTTTACAACTTTATTAGTTACAAAATTAGAACCTCGTCTTGGTGATTCATGATTAAACAGAATACCATTGCATGCAAATAACTTGTACGCGTTTCTATAATGTCTAACCATATTGTAACCAAATACTTTAGTACAACCATATGGGCTTGTTGGTTCCATTTTAGTTGTTTCTCGTTGATAACCATCTTCATCTACTGAACGACCAAACATCTCTGATGATGAAGCTTGATAGAATCTTGCAGATGGACAATTGTTTTTATACGCTTCTAAAACATTTAACAAACCAAGTGCGTTAGCTTGAACCGTATATTGTGGAATGTCCATACTAATTCTCACATGACTTTGGGCCGCCAGATTATATATTTCATCGGGTTGTATAGTCCGTATCAATCGTTCTAAAGAACTAATATCAGTTAAATCACCATAAAAAGTTTCTACTCCATTTCCATCTAAATGATTTATCCTACTCTCTTGATGTTCTGCTATAGAATGTCGTCTTACGATTCCATATACTTCATAATCTTTTTCTAACAATAACTCTGCAAGATAACTACCATCTTGTCCAGCAATACCAGTTATAAATGCTTTCTTTTTTACCATACTATATCCCCGACACATTTTAGAGCCGAACCAATAACTTGATGCATATCGTAGTATTTAAAATCCCCAAGTCTACCACCAAAAATAGTATCGGTCTCTTTGTTAATTAATTTTTTATATTCCATATATAACTTTTTATTCTTATCATCAAACATTGGATAATATGGTGTTCTATATTTTTCATACTCAATTGGAAACTCTCTTGTAACAATTGTCTTATCAGATTTTGTTCCATAAAAATGTTTATGTTCTGTTGCCCTTGTGTGTGGTACATTTATATCAGTATAGTTTATTACGGCCGTTCCTTGATAATCTTCAACATCATAAGTGGTGTGTTCAAAGTCAACACCAATCCATTCTAACTCACCAAGTTCGTAATTAAAAAACTCATCAATCTTACCAGTATAAATTATTTTCCTAGCTTGTTTCTTCCAATACGAATGTTCCAACTCAAAAAAGTTTATACCACATTCTATCTTTATACCATCTTGTATCCGTTCCATCATTTTCGTATAACCTTCTACAGGCATGCCTTGATACTTGTGATTAAAATAATTGTCATCATAATTTAATCTATATGGTAATCTTTTTAAAATAAAAGATGGTAACTCCTTTGGGTCTCTCTTCCATTGTTTAATTGTATAACCTTTAAAAAATATTTCATATATCTCTTCACCAACCATTGATAAGGCTACTTCTTCAAAGTTTTTTGGTTTATCTATTGGTATACGAACCTCATCCAATTTCTTTTGAGCTTCTTTTGGTGTTTTGATTCCCCACAATTTATTCATTGTCATTAAATTAATTGGTAATGAATACAACTCATCTTTGTAAATAGCCTTTACTCTATTAACATAGTTATTAAACTCTGAAAATTTATTTACATAATCCCATATTGGTTTACTATCTGTATGGAAGATGTGTGGGCCATATTTAGATACTTGTATTCCATGCATATCTTCGGTATATACATTACCGCCTGCATGTGGCCTCTTATCAATCATCATACAAGAAAGACCAGCATCAGTTAACTCACGAGCACAAACTGAACCAAATAGTCCCGTTCCAACTATTAAATAATCATACATCTTTATACAATTCCATTTCTCTTAAATCTGGCCAATCTTCCAATTTCCAATCTTTTGGTTTGGTTTTAATTGCGTCTGGTAATTTCTCTAATCCCAATTCTGCCGTTTCTGGTGTCATATAATAATGATAACCAGTTGTATTTATATTTTGTTCTCTCCAAGGTACATCGGGTTCACGACCATCATATGACATTTTTTTAAGTTCATCACAAGATTCTTTATCGTTTGTTAAAATCATACCACCTCTACCAAGACTTAAATGTTTTTGATATTGAAAACTCAAACACATAAGACTATTTGAAATATAACTATTTCGTTTCCATAATACTGCGGCATCTATTATGTTCGTTCCACCTAATTGATAATAGTCTTTCCATTCTCGTTCTTCCCATTCAAACTTAATCCCTATCTTCTCCGCTAAATTTGGAATTGATGGATAAGTATTTGGTGGAACCGTAAATTTCTCTACCTTTTTATATCTCAAACATAATTCGATTGCATGAGTACAACAATCCACGGCTACTGCATATGGTGCATCATAAAACTCGGCTATCTTATACTCAAATTCTTTTATCTTATCAAAACTCATTTAGTACACTCCACATTTAAACTTATCAATGTTCCATTCTCTTTGTCCATGTGTGGTAAATACGCTTGTGAGTGGTCATCAAATTCTGAATGAGATGTTTTTCTCCAGTCGTATCTCTTTACATCTTTAAAACCAATAGACAACAATAATTTTTTTAGACTATCAAAATCATATACGGTTTTATGGTAAATGGATTCTCCATACAACCAATCCGCAGACCACTTACCATATAAGGGCCCTACGAAATTGTCTAAAGTATAATCATTACCATAACTGTTATACAATGAAATCATTTGTTTAAAATCGGGTGTAGCTACTCTTAACACACCACCAGGTTTAATAACTGAATACCATCTTTTTAATAATCCAACTATTTCTTCTCTATCAAAATACGCTATCAAATGAGAAGTATAAATCAAATTAACTATATCATTTGGATATTCTTCTAACCAAATATCATCTGAATCGGCGTGGTCAAACTCATTCTTGTCTATGTGAATCCAACCCTCACCAAAATTTCTTTCACCACAACCCATATTAATTTTAATCATTTATAAAAACCTTATCATTTTCTATACCAGTATATGGACCAGTTTTGTATTCGTATACAACTGTATCATCTTCAAGAATCTCATATGTATGACCACCAGCGAAAGTCATAGAACAATCACCAACTTCTAAGATTGGTGTTTCAAGAATTGTATCATCTAAATCAAACATAATAACTTTTACTTTTCCTTTTATAACCACCCAAGATTCTTGAGCAATAACTTGGTCTTCTCCTTGTTTATAAATATGTTTATGAGGCCTAAAAGTCGTGCCTTTTTTCATTCGTAATGTAGCTAATTGTAAGAACTCTTCTTCTGGTGCTACATTTGTTCTATCTACTATCTCTTCATATCTATGTACTATATGTAATAATTTATTAGGTTCTACTTTTGAATATATCTTTTTCATTTTAAACTCTCATGTACTTTATCTACAGCTTCCTTTACCATTTCAAAACTAATTTCTTTTGAACACTCAAAATCTTTTTCTTCTGGACACCAATTCCAATTTGAACTATCAAACTGATGTGTATTCCAACAACCATTACATGGATTATCATTATGTACTCTTTCCATATTAGTAGTAAATTCATTCCAAGGTTTTGTAAATCCAGAAACCATAACTACTGGTGTTCCAACTGCATGAGCGACCCAAGATAAACCCGAACTTGTTCCTATAAAAAATTCAGCGTGTTTTATATCTACTATCCGGTCTTCAATTGGAAATTTTCCAGTTAAATTAAAAGCTCCCTTTGGTGTGGAGTTCATACAACCTTCGACGCCAAATGTATGGTACATATCAATACAAATAACTTGATAACCAAGTGTTGATAAATACTCTATAAGTTTATCCCATCCACCAGTTAAGTTCCAATATTTAGCTTGAGTAGTAGATTGTATAGCTAAACAAACATATTTTTTGGGAAACCGTTTTGGTTTGTCTGGAATATATATCCTTGGTGTAATTTCTTTATGTTCAAGTCCAAGACAATTTGAAGCCTGTTCTTGTACACCACACTCTTTATAATCTTTTAATGGTCTTGGGTTATCATACATCTCTTCTTCTTTTAAAACCAAACCAGCAAAATCAATAGTATGTCTTTTATTAATACCATAAACCATTTCATGACGTTCAACAAATGTTAATTCTGGATAAACTGGTTCTAATATATTATTCCAAGAAGTACAAACCACAACTTCATCAAACCCAAATTGTTTTTTATATTCTACACAATATGGGGCCCAGGCTATAGTATCTCCAAGAGCGGCCGAACCTATTGTTATTAATGCTTTTTGTTTCACTTGTATCCTATCTTCCGTTTTAAAAGTGTTGTCTATTAAAGATTCCCCCTCGTGTTGTTTAGCTACTTCATCATATAAGATTCCCATTTTGAATCCTTCGGTCAATCCCATCGTATCACCAACCAATGGATGTGTTTGGAACACGTGATTAAACCAAGTGTCTGGTGAATCCCAACCAATCTTGTTGTAACAATCTAATAGATAAGGAAACACTTTCTTTGGCATCAATGTCATGTGAGCTAAAACTATTTTGTATGTCTGATAATACAATTCACTATCATCATATTCAAGATGTACTGGCGAATTTAATACACCATCTAACATCCTATCACCAAATGAAAAGTACGATATATCTTTCTCAGAGACACCATCACAAACTTCATTCAATATTTCAATAAATTTTTCTGGTTCTATTGTTAAAATACAATCACATTCACATATAATTAAAAAGTCGTGGTCATTTTTGAATCCATCTATAACGCCTTTCTTAAAAGAAGTCCAAGCTCCATAATGACCAGAACTCAATGGTGATGGTGGGTCTGGAAATGCCGTATGAAGTGGTGGGTCATCAGTATAAGGTTCGTTTATATGTTGAACATAATCAATTCCATAATCTTTTAATACTTCCAACGACTTAATAGAAGCTCTTTCTCTTTCATCGTTTGGTCTTGTTAACAAATGAACTAACTTTACTTTATATTTTGTATGTGGTCTCGTTTTAGATAACAAAGATTTTCCACTATTCATCTTATCTATTGCTAATTTGACATCCTCAAAAGTAATTGGTTCAAACTTATTCCAATCTTCCAATGTTTCCGCGGATTGAATTGGATTCCAATTCCAATCACCTTTATTAAATTCAAAGTTAGAATCATTCCAATACCCCGAATTTATACTCTCTCGATATACTCTAATTGAATTTGTTTTAAATTCGTGCCATGGTTTACTCATAGATGATATTAATATTGTTGGTGTACCAACTGCCCATGCCAACCAAGATAATCCAGAACCAATACCAATATAATACTCGGCGTGATTTAAATCAACCATCCTATCTTCAAGAGAATAATCACCAGTCTTATCAATAATATTTTCTGGTGGATAGTTCATAACTGGTTCTTTACCCAAACTATATTCTTTTGATATTAAAACTACTTTGTATCCTTGTTCATTTAAATAGTCAACTACTTTCTGCCATCCATCCTTGTGATTCCAGTATTTACATTGTGATGTTCCATGTATTCCAATACAAACATATGGTTCTTCTATAGTCCTTGGTTTATCTGGTATTGTTATTTTAGTTTTTATTTCTACATTATCCAAACCAAGTATATCTGCGGCCGTTTGTTGTAATGGTATCTCTCTCACATCATTTGGATGGAGATGATGTTGGTCAAACCACCAACCAAGAATATATTTTATATATAAATTTTCTACAACTCCACCAGGGTCAATGAAGTTAATCTCTGGATATTCCTTCTCAAACATTGAGTTATACCAAGTGCAACAATATACATTACAACCATGTTTCTTTCTAAACTCGTCAACATATGGTATCCACGCTATATTATCACCAAGTGAATTACTTTGGAAGTCAATCAATACATTTTTATTTTCCAAATCCAAACGTTCTTGAAACTCAACCCAAGGTTCATTTTTATCTTGTACCCGTATTACCCAATCGGTATACCATCTTCTATTACACATAGTCCATGTGTCGCCACCAATCGTTGTTTCGTGAACAACTTCTTGTGTTTGATTATCTATAAAAGAAACTATCTTCTCACTCGACTCGCCTGTTATAGTTAATTTTGGACATCCTTCAATAAATGATACCCCAATTTTATAATTGGGTTTCCTAACAGATACATCTCTCTTCTTTACATTATCATATAACCTACTCATATTCTCTAACATAAAGTCATCACCTAAAGTAGTTTCGTATATCCTATTTAAGCGTCTACAAACTTTATCCCAATGATACTTCTTACTATTTTCTAAATACCATTCAGAATAATAATCATAATCAGCTAAAACCTTTTTTATAGCCTCTTTTATTTGTTCCTTGTCTCGTTCAACTACACAATCTTCATGTAGAACTCCATCACCCATGTAAGTACCAATCACTGGTAAACCACAAGACATAGCTTCAATTATGGTTAATGGTGGATGTCCAGCTTCAACTTCACTTGGATGAATCAATATATCACTTGTCTTATATAAATCTATAAGGTCTTCTTCTGGTAAATCATACTTCATAGTATAATTCCAATTCTTATCTTTATGCTTATTTATAAACTCTTCGTTGTCTTGCCGCGGGCCAGCCCAAGTTATAGATACACGGAGCTCATTGGCGGCTTCAATAGCATAAGAGAAACCTTTTCTATCTTCTGTTGTATCTGTAACATAACCTGTCTTACCAACACATAACAAACCTTTACCTATTCTATCTTTAGGCCAAACTTCTGGAATTGCATATTTGTCTGGGTCTACACCATGTTCCAAGTAAATTGGAATGTTATCAAAGTACTCAACAAGATATTCGGCGGGAACTATAGATAACTTAGCTCCTTTTATAGCTTCTAAGTTCTCTTTATATACAGGACTTGTCTTACCTTGAATATAAGCGTGATGGTCGTGACAAGTAAATATATAAGGAATACCATCATTCTTAGCTTGAATCGCTAAATTAGCCATATGAATGTGAACCACATCAAAATCATGTGAAGGCCTTTTTTCATTTTTTATAAAACTAAGTTCATCTAAATGCATAATATCAACTTGATGACCTCTACGTTCTAACGCTAATTTATATTCCCATATAATCTTTTCTATAGCACCCCAACCCTTTGGCGGAATTTCTATATTTCCTGGTGTTACTTGACAAATACGCATTAATCTTCCTTTATTCTGATAAAGGATGGAATCAGTTTTTCTAAATCCACATCTCGTTCCAAATAAAATTCATTACCATCTGGACAAATTATGTGTGTACCTCGTTCATCTATCTCGATGTGGTCTAAACGTGTATCATATAATCCTTCGATGGTGTGTTCCCAATAAAATTTTTCCGATGGATATACTTCAAACGTTAATTCTTGTTTATCTTCGGTATGTGTATTACAACTAACTAAGTAAACATGGTTGGGTGTTGGTGACCTGAAAACTGAAGATACATATCCTTTATCTAAAATACCGCTTGTATTTGATGGTGACGTTAAAGTATTCCATTTTGTATTTGAATTAAAATCTGAAAACATCTCTTGACCATCTTTAATAATTAACTCACCAAATACTGGTTCCAAACAATAACGATATAATTCTTCACAAATTAAAAAATTGTTTTCACCAGTCAAATCATTTACAAGTTTTTTATAATCACTCTCGTATTTTATATCTGGGAATACATCTATAGCTAAATCTAAATCAAGATAGAGAAAGTCTAAAGATATATCATGTCCATTATCATATATAAAACCTTTCTTGTTTTGATTCTGACAATCACGTACAACACTATTTAAAAATTCTATATCATCTTGGTGGTGTATTTGGTCATACTCCATTCTCAAAACATGAGTGAAACCAAGTGATTGAGCGAACTTAACACTATTTAAAAAGTTTACCATATAAGAAAACCCGTGTTTTTGAATACCACCATGTATTACATTAACAACCATCGCATCATTTGGTGCACCTGGAACATACCAAAACAACCCGTCGGGGTATCCAGAATACTCTTCAACAAACAATCTGTTTTCTTTATCATAAAAAATATAATCAACTTCATTTTGTATTTCTTCGCTAACAATACTATTAGTAACTAACATTATAGGATAACCAAGTTTCTTATAAAACTCCAAAGACTCCATAAACCTTTTCTCATTTACTTTACTATGAAAAAACGCATCAAGAATAATAATTGGTTTATGTTTGTATTGTAGAACGTCTAACATTGCGTCTTTTCGTTCTTGTATTGAACGATAACCATTTAAGTGACATATGAAATTACCAGGTTCGTAGATATGATTCTCATTCCAATCTGAATATAGTTTCAACATCTCTTCGTCTTTTATATACCACCTTGAGTACAAAGATGAATAGGGTAAGTACAAGAACCTATCTTTATATTGTGGATTATTATTTAAACAAACTCTCAATTGACGCATTTCGTGGTCGAATGAATCAATATGTATTTGTTCTCGACCATCTTCAACATACTCCAAGTTCCAGGTATCTTTTAATAATAAGTGCATCAATGGTGTATTTCTAATTAAGAAATGACCAGAGTGTGGTGCCATACCATCTTGTGTTTCAGTATCTGGTACTATAGGTTCTGAGACCGTTATGAAATCATATCCATCTTGTATAAGGTCTTCTAACTTTCTTGTATCGTCCATGATAACACAATCGGCGTCAATCCAAAATAACCATTTGTATTTATGTAAATGTTCTTGTAGTCCTTTTATCTTACTCCATTGTAATGGTCGTGATGTATCCAAGTCATCGGAAAATATAAAATCATACCCATTCTTTCTACAATAACTTTGTACATTGTCTCTCGATACATCACCAACTGGTGCGTAATCTTTATCATGCATCATCAAGACACCAATATCTTTTCTCTTTCTTTCTGCCCACATTATACCATGATGGTCATCTTCTGTAGTTCGTTGTCTCCCATCGGTTTGTTGAAATAATTTATATTCAAATCCACACCTATCTAACTTGTCCAATATATGTTTTCGTAATTCATCGGCATGACTATCATGAAACTCTAATAATATCTTATCTACTTTTGATAAAGTCTCATCGTCTATAGTGTCAAACATCATATATTCTGCACCTTCGATGTCAACTTTCAATATATCTATTTTTTCTAAGTCGTGTTCTTGCATAAAGTCAACAAACTTCTGGGTCTTGACTTCAAAACTAATTATGTTTTGCTCCCCCCCAGTATATTCGACTATATGTTTTTTATCAAAAGATGCTATCGTATCATTCCAAGGTACTGTATACATATCGGTCACACCATTCTTATCACCTATAGCTACTTGTAATGGTAATACTAAATCACCTCGTAGTGTATCATTCAAATCATCAAACGCTCGTTTGACTGGTTCTATAGCGTAAACTTTAGAAGCCCCTCTATGTAAAGCATACATCGCGAATGTACCAATATTAGCACCAACATCAACTACAACACTATCTTTACCAAAATCAAAATCCTCATAAACCTTTTGATAAAAGAACTCCATATAATTAAAATATGCTAAACTATGTAATGGATTCATTGTTTCATATCTAAAAGATGTAGTGGGTTTATTATCATGTAATCGTAATTCGTGAACATCAAGTAACCTATCACCAATTTGACTTTGTCTATATATTTCATTTCGTGCTAGAAAATTATCTCCACCATTATCTGGTTCTTTATCATAATACTCTATACGAAATCCATTAAATTCTGGTTCTTTACCAAAATAAAAATGGTGTGTTGGAATTGGTATAGTCCAAAATCCACAATGGTCTTTTAACTCTTGTGACCAACTATAAATTGGTATCCACGTATCTATGTCTCTTAAAACAATATGTACATATCGTTCTCTATCACTCTTATAATTAAAGTTAATTTTATTTTCATCTTCTCCAAACGACAAGTCCATAGGTACTTTGCGATTACTATGATACTCTTCTAAGTAAGATATAACCGCGTCTATTTCTTTTGGTCGTTTCATTCCATGAAAATATTTTACATCACTCTTATTCTTAGAATACGCTAACCAACCTCGTTCAACTTCTGGTTCATGTATATCAATAACCATCCTATCCGCAATCTGTAGACTATCTTCGTATGTACCACCAACTTCAAAAAAGTGTTTAACAGAATCTAAGTTATGTGGATTAAAAAAGGATTGTGGTAACCTCTCATCATATCGTTTACTCCACAATAAGTAATTGATTAAAGTCTCTTCATGAAATGGTACATACTTCTTTATAGTTTCATCATCATCAAACCAACCCCAACCTACGGCGTCCTTACATAATTGCGACCACTCTTGTATAAAGTCACTACAATCTTTTGTCACCAACATAGAATTAGTTTGTCTATACCACACTACATTCTCTTCTGGTATTTTCATTTCTTCAAATGAAATAGACTCATCTGTAATAATCTCATTGAACTTCATACGTCTGAATTGTGCTTCTGGTAACAATGGATAGTTAGTCAACTTGTGTAGGTTATAAAATATTGTATCAATATTATTATTTACTATAACATCCGCGTCTATGTAACAAATTTCATCAATACCCATATCGAAACAATTCTGAATGATAGATGGTTTCAACATCATAGTTTTTATTTTACCCTCAACACCAAAGTCATGAAAACTATGTTTGGTGGGGCTGTTATCTAAATCGGCATCATATCTGAATGTGGTGACATTCTTTTGTTTAATATCAGAATCAAAATTAATTGTAAATACTATTAACTTTTCTTTTGAAAATAACTTGTGACTCTTCAACAATCCTTGCAGTATTGGTACGTATGGTTCATCACAATGTGTAACAAAACATCTTGTTGGAATCTTGTCGTCTATATTTAATTCATTTCTTATTTTATCTTCGTTCATCCCATCCCCTAAGAACGTAACATTATCTAAACCATTATACATTCCACAATACACTTCAAGATTATACAACATGACTGGTATTCCCCAACCAATCGCTTCTTTTAATACAAGTGGATTCGTTTCCTTGTCCTCTTTAGTTCCTCGTGACGTAAACAAAAACATATCCATACAACTATAAAATTTATCTACATCATCTCGTTCGCCCCAAATAACACAATTGTCTGGTAAGTTCTCCATTAAAGGCTCCCAATACCATTTGAAGTTATCGGCTTGATTACCAACAAAATGAAACTTTACATTCTCATCTTTTAATTCTTTAGCATATTCTATAATCTCGGCTTGATTTTTTCTTGGTGTGAACAACCCTACATTTAAAACGTGTTTATAACTTGGGTCAAGTCCTAACTCTTCTAATGTTTTATCTCTATCTGGCCTATCCTTCTTTATAATTGGAAACTCAACAACCTCATATGGTATGTCATACTCATTACATAAATCAGAATACATCTTAGGATGAAAATCACTTATGAATGCGAAAGCGTCTGGTAGATATTTCTTACGAGTATCTACCTCTTCCGCAAATCCAGAGTCGTGTGATGTTTCTATAATCTTATAAGTCCTATCATTCGAATAAAACTGAGTACTCACATTATCAGGCATCCACATCTCTGGATGTTCTTGTAAATGTATTATGTCTGGTTTTATTTTACCTATGATGTGAAAGAATTTCTTTTTCTTTTCTTCATCAGTGCCTTCTAACGTGGTAAAGTTCCTTGGTAGTAACTCTTTTATGCGATTCTTTTGTACATCGAATACTGGAGCTATGTCTGACCATTCTAATACATAAACATTGTGATTAGTTTCTTCTACTAACTTTTTGGCTTGAACATATAAATACTGAGGCATGCCACCAGTAGATAGATGTTGTGCTATTAATAGTATTGTTTTAGAACTCGTATCCAAGCTTCATAACCTCATGACGATACAAATCGTGACTACGACAAAAGACTTTATTAACTTTTATCTTTTTTGTAGTACCATCTTCATTAAACTCTACACAATATACCAATTTGTTTTTTGGTTGAAAGAACTTCATTTGTTCATCAAAGTTCTTTACATTACTTGTGTACTTTACTTCACTATCATAACCGACTTCTGAACCATCAGGCCAGACGTGTTTAATAACCTTCATTAGTGTTTTCATTATTACTCCTTTAGTAATCCTCACCATACAAAGAAAACTTCTTTGGTGGCGGTGGTGGTGGTGCACTTACTTCAACACTTTCGACTGTGTACACCAGACCAGCCGAGGCGTCTATTTGAAATGTTGTCAAACCCGTTTTCTGAAACGCATGTTCTAATCCTTCTGTCAATGTTGGAAAGATTTTTTCACTATCTTCGTCTGTCCATCTGTCACCAGGCGGTACACGATTCAATATAGGTTTCTTTACTTCTTTTTCTATTTTCTTCATACTAATAATTATCTACCTTTAAGATATTGTTTATATTTTTTGATTCCCTCTTCTAATTTCATAGGTCTCCAAGTAGGTAACATCATCTTAGGTTCTGCTTGTGTGTGATACTGATATCCATTTGGTGTGTTGTTCTTGTGCCAATATTCAAATGGTATGTCCATTAGAGTTAGTACATCTTCAAATGTTCTAGCTTCACCAGTACCAACGTGGTATATACCACTACGACACTTTTTAAATATTGGTATTAATGTTGCGTTAACAACGTCATCAATGTATACAAAATCTCTTTGTGGTTTACCATCAAATAATTTGAAAGAACCCTTCTTCCACGCTTGGTAAGCTACCGAAGACATCTTACCTTTATGTTCTTCTCCTGGGCCATATACATTAAAGTATCTTAGAGCATAAAACTTATCAACTACATTAAGACCATATTGTTCGGTAACATATTTAGACCAACCATAAAAGTTTGATGGTAATCCATTGTCACCATCATTAGCCGCCGATGAAGCGTATATTACTGGTTTATCCCATATCTTAGCTAAGTCAAATAGAACTTTACTAAACTCATAGTTATACTTCATCATCTTGTTATTATCTTGTAACATAGTGTCTGATATGGCACCTATGTGAATTATATAGTCCGAGTCACTTACAGCTTTACTAAGAGTACTTTCCCAACCCGTATAATCCATATAAGGTTGTTCTATAGAAATTAAAGAACTAATTGTATCAGAATACTTTGAATCATCAAAGATTGTATTCTTGATATTACTACCAATGAATCCATTGGAACCAGTTAGTAATATATCCATTAATTAAATGATTCCCAATTATTCTTTTCTACTACATCAAGAATACCTTCAACCAATTCTTTAGCTATAGCTGGATTGAATGATATACCTTTTTTTGTTGGGTGGTATTCACCATTATCATCTTCGAAGAATATTCGTAGGTCTATGAAACTATGACCTTTATATTCCGATTGTGCGATTCTGATAACTTCTTTACTATTCTTTTTTATTTCTATATTCACTATTTTCCTTTACCTTATTAATTAATTTTTTCATACCTTGATTTAAATAGACTTTCGGTTCGAAGATATTTTCCCATCTTTCTTCCCACTCGTCTTGTGAAATTCCGGTTCGTGGTTTGTCTCCCTTACCAGCGTTAGAATATTTACTTTTTGGTTTCTTACTCATATGTTTGTAACTTGTATTAGAATGATTGCAACTGCTAATAATAAACATACAAAAGTTTTTAATGTTGGAATTTCTCCTAACAATCCCCAAGTCAATATACCAAAACAAAATGTAGCTATACCAAACCCAGCTAACCTCATATTCCAAAACGCACCAAAGTGTTCAAACGACCACATAGTACTGTAAAAGAACAATGGAGCTATAATAACACTTGTACCATAAACCCACCACATTGATTTGAAAAATGAAATCCCTGGCCAAACATAGTGTGCTTGTAATTGAAAAAAGGCTAATATAGCCGCTATAAAGTTAGCTGTAATAGCTTTTAATAATAGAGTCATAAAGAATACTCAATTCCAATTTTACCTTTATAAAACTCTTTACCTTGTAATTTGGATACCTCACCTACATTATACAACCTAACCTTATCTGTGAGTTTCCATGAGACTTTAAACTTATCTTCATATTCAAATGTGGTATTCTCTCCACTCTCGTCTGGTGGCATATATCCATCAAACGAAATTTCCACATCTACCGTTTCCCAATAGGTTTTCTTTTTACTCATACCAAAACTAAAGAACGTTTCAAAGTTCTGACTAAATACATCTTCATCATCATTACGACTTGTAAATCCATAAGTAATATCTTTCCACTTATTTCTCCAGTCCATCTTAAAGTATCGTACATCGTGACTTTCTTTATTCATATACTCTGGTTTAAAATATACCTTACCACTTTCCAACTTAGCCCAAAACAAATCATCTATGTAGAACTCACCAAGTTCTCTTTCCCATTGTCTATTGGCATGAAAATTCTTATGAGTCAATCCAACACTAACCTCGTAGTCATCTGGATTTGGTTGAACGTTTGGTGTCCTTACAGCGAATGAACTGAATAACATCACTCCTGTTAATAAACTATCTAATATCATTTTTCTTTTCCTTCTTTAATTTGTTTAAGAAATCATTCCTCTACTCTTCATAGTAACTTGTAGTTGGTCTACAAATTCTTTAGCTTCTCGTAAACTTACTTCGTCATCAAACTTTTCTTTCATTTCATTTCTGTAATGTTTAATAGCATTTATCTTCTGATTTTGTGATACGAAGTCTTCTACTTCTTCTATCATTATCGAATGTTCCAAACCATCCCATTCGCCATTCTTTACTTTATTTCTCATCTTCCATAACTTATTAGCCTGCTTCATTACATCTGTCATTGAATAATCAGTTAGATGAAAATTTTTATTTGCTACTTTCTCTAACATTTCTTTAGCCGCTACATATTGACCAGTAAATAAAGTCTTATCATCTGGTTCATCTGGTTCAGTTTCGCCACATAACTCAACTAACATTTTTAATCTATCTAATACGTGGTCTTTATTCATTTCTCATCTAATCCAGAATCTCTTATTATATCAATTAACGTATCGTTATATTCTGGATATTTATCAAGTATCATCATTAAATTGGCTAAGTACTCACCAGGCATAAATTCTAATTTATTCTCACCTACCATAACCGTAGCTTCTATAAACGTTTGTATAGCTATTTGTAAGTCTTCTGGTATATCACTACGAACCTTATACTTTTTAAATCGTAACAAGTCGTCTTTTATTTTATTACGCTTCGGCATCTATAACATCATTTGTTTGTATTTGTATTAGTTCCAATCTTTCTTTTAAAGGGTCATCGTCTGGTAATAAGTTCATCATATCATCACTAACATGACCATCACGTAAACCAACTAAAAATGTAGTACAAACTTTCATTCGTCTATTAAATTCAGTAGTCCGTTTTCTTTGGTCTTCTAATGAGAGTTCTTCAAATGGTGTCTTCATTAATTTCATGTAATCTTTATGTTTCATTATTTAAAATCCAAATCATGTTTATCAATAATATCTTTTTGTATATCCCCAACATCTATACCATCAACTTCGTTTAATATATCATATACCATAAGTCTCGCTTTCAATTCCTTTAAATCTTCTATCACTTGACATTCCTCATACCACTCTTCCAGTATACATTTAACTTTTATATCATTTAGAATATCTACATACTTCGGACTATTGATAGTTAACATAACTTTGTCTTTAGGCCACGTTGCCATATCGAATGATGATACATCCATCACTATCACGGCTTTGAAATCTTTTAAAGTAATATGTAACTTGGGTCTTGTAACTTTTGATAACCATTTTTTATATAACCTTGAATTATAACCATAGTATCTCCAGTCGTCCAGTTGATATGGATGCATCTTCAGTTTCCTTTACAATGTAAATCAATAACACAAGATAAACAAAGTTCGGGATAAAATAACATCTTACCCCGCAACTCTTTTTTACATTTCTTACAATTCTTCATATTGACCAACCCATTACTATGAAGTGAAAAAACAAATACCCAACCAAAACCCATAAAACCATTTTAAATTTTTCCTTACGTATATCCGAATCTGTATACTTTACTTTTGATGTATACATATCTTCCCGCGTGACTTTATGAGAGCCGTACCAATTCCTAGCCATATCTTACCACAACTTATCAAATTTGGTTTCTTGTATATCTCTGATAAGACTTCGGATAGTATCTAAATCTGTTTGTATTACTTTAATCTTATTCATTATTTTATTATCTACTAATGTTAACTTATCCGGCATATCCATACTCATATCAAACAAATCGTTTAAGTCTTCATTCACTCTGAGTTGTTCTTCTTTCAATGTTAACAAGTTATTATTAATTTCAGTTATCATCATTTTTACTTGTTGTCCGAGAATGATATATTCTTTCTCTATACGAACAAGAGCTAAATCTACCTCTTCTCCATTCTCTATTATCTTTCCAAGTATGGTCATATTATCTAATAGGTCATTTAATTGTTTTACATAAGAACGTACAATCTTTGGGTCTGATACTTTAATAAACGCCGAAACTTTGTCATCGGTATCTTTATATCTAACATCCCACTTAGTTGTTTGTTCTTCTACTTTAGTTACACCAAGATATAACCCACCAACGAAACAGATTAGGCATCCCAATGATATCGTCAACATAGTTTTCATAAATTATCCTTCCTCTTCATCTGAATCCAAATCTTGTTCACCATGAACTATGTCATATTCAATCTGGTCAATTAAATCATCCAAATCATCACATTCATCAGAACCAAGTAGATGTTCGATGTTTTCATATATCATCCGTAACCGTTCTACAATAGCTACTTTATCCATTACTAAGTACTCCTTTATTTAATTCATTATTAATTTTTTGTTCTCGTTCTCTATTCCATTTACTATTATATATAACATCATAACAATCCAAACACAATTGACCAGCGGATTCTATATACCCAATCCTAAAATCAATGTGAACTTCTTTTTCATACAATGTTTCTTGTTTACAATTAATACATTTATCTTTCATCAATTTGCCTTATAATAGTTTGTGTTCCATTTAGTATCCCTATCTACCCAGTCTGGTGTTCCATAGTCATATGGTAATCTAACCAAATAATATAGTTTGTCATCTATACTAAATATCTGTGACTTCTCCATTGGATTAACTAATTCAAATCCAACTCTTTCTTTTAGTATTTCCATCACTTCTGTTTTTTGTATACCCACCATATTTTGAATAGTTAGTGGTTCTATTATTTCTATGTCTACCCAACAATAGTCATCGTACGCCGGAACAAACCTATATGGTACTATTTCTGGCTTATAATGTACCTCTTGTCCACCTAACCGATTCCAAACAAGTATGAATGTTAATATAAGGAATGCTAACAATTTGGGTATGTAAGAAAATAGTACTTGTTTAGAATACTTATCCATGATAATATATAGTCCTTTTATTAATGTAACAATTAAGCTTTTTTTGAATATTTTTTATATAGAGAATTACATCTCTTCATTTCATCTTTACTCAATTCAAACCCATAACCATCTTCAGAAGTTTCTATTAATCTCTTCTCTAAATCTAAAATAAACATATATTCATTTTGTATATAAGTTGGACAATCTTTAAAGTTATCATACTCAGTTAGATACATATCTTGTAGAGTAATCTTTAGATGCCGTATTTTGAATAGATGACCTTCATCTTGATGGTAATCATATTCTCTTTCCATTTGGTTTAAAAATTTGTCATTCATTATATTGGTAATGTTTGTACAAGTAGATAGGTATCAATCATAACTTTAGTTATATAACCAATTCCAAATCCAATTACTATTCCTATAATGATATAATTTATCATTTCATCTACATTGCTGTTTCGTCTCATATAGAATCCCGCTCCTTGGCTACCTACCTACTTATATATAAGTATACGATTAAAATAAAATCTCATTACTTTTTTTTAGCACAATACCAAGTACAATATTTACCACCATTGTGATTAACTACTGCCTTGATTTTTTTACATTTATTACATTTCATCATTTAACTCCCGTATTGTATATTGTTACTATGGTATTATTCATTACTACTAACGAATGTTTACTACCGAAGTGAATGTATTGCGGACTATCAAAATCCTTCCTTCTCATCAGATGTTTCAATTGATATGGTTTAAGAACCTTACTCAAATATCCTTTCAAATCCCCAATCTTCCATTTCTCATCTCTACCGAAATATCTGAGATTGAATCTCTCAATGAAGTGGTTTGATATCCTTAACTCATCCATACTTGAATATACTACAAATACTAATAAGAGTCAAGAGCTATTTCAATTCTTTCCAAATCTAAAAACCTTTCTACATACCCATTGAGTTATGTTGTTGTGTGACTACCGCAGGTACAACTGGTTCAATCTTATTACTCTTCTTTAGATTGGCGGTCTTTTCAACTAATTGTAGATTAGTTATTGCGTTTGGATTAGTACCATGTAACTCCGACAACCATTTACTAATGGGTATTATATGGTCAACGTGATATAATGATGTATTGTTCCATTCGGTAATAGTATTACCAGTAATTTTACAGAAACCTTTCTGGTCTTTATATAGGGTTTCTCTTATATCAGAAGTAGCTTGAACTCGAGCTTGTTTAACTCTGATTATCTCATTAGTTTCCAACAAGATTAATTGACTAGCGAATATTTGATATATCACGGATAAGTATTTGACACCCGATTTTATAATATCATTATACGTTCTTTCGTCACTAATATGTGGGAACTTAAACTTATCATTATTAGTTACTTGTTCTGTATGAAAGTTTCCAACCCACTCATAAACACTATTCCAATCATCAACATAATAATCTTTGTCTATCTTATGAAACAACATTATTAATGCTCTTGATAATTGAAGATGTGTTCCAACCCATTGTGTACCAGAGTTAGTCCACTCCGCATAACCCTTTAACTTAGTAAGAGCTTTCTTGGTACTTACCATGTCTTTATCCACAAGAGTATCATCCTCGTAATGTGAAGTAACTATCTTTTCTGATATTGTTTTGATTGGTTTTTCTCCAAACCCAGTTGGGAACATATTACCAAAATCATGTATCATAGTTAATGTAAACGCTACAAAAGATTCGTGGTCTCGGTAGTTAATATTTGTTTCATTGAACTCATTTAAAAGGAACTTCCCAAACTTATCATCATCGTTAGCGTGTCTTCTAACCCATTCGGCTATCTCTACATCAATACAATTTCTATCTTCTTGTTGTTTCAACTTCTGACCTTGATTTATACAACGAAATATATTATGTAATTGCGGTTTAGTACATTGAGTGATAGTATCAATACGAATTTTTTCATCACCACGTATCATATATTGTTTAAACTCATCACCCATAACATCATCATTTAATATATCAGAGTATGACATAGGTTTAGTAAATGGGTCAGAAAGATATTGAGAATCAGTTTGAAGATTCCATAATGGTATTTGAAACCCCTTTGGTAATTTAAACATATCATTAAAAAACCTATACCAAGCCCAATTTCTATTATTACCATCAACTGATAACCAGTTATAACCAGCTTCGTAGTAACGTTTAAAATACCACCACGTGGCCTTCGCTCTTTGACCACCATCGTTTACGTTGTTCCAGGTCTTGTTTATATCAACAACCGTTATAGGAAGGGTGGATGCTCCATTAAAGAACGCTTCTAAATATTGAATACATTCTTTATTTTTAAAGTATGGGTGTCGTTGGATATCGAAATCAACCATATACTTCGTGTCCCAAGCATCAACAATCATTTCCTTATATCGTGATAATGAATAAAATGGAAATTCCCATTTAATTCGTTTGAGGGTTTTTAGAAGTAACTTCTGTTTTCGTTGGTTTGTCATGTTGTAACCTTATTGTTATTTGTCATTTGTTATTTGTTAATTAGTAATTTTTAGTGTACATCCATATATATACGCGTACAACTCAAAACGTTCAAGCTATTTTTCACTATTTTTTGGTGGTAGTGTAATGTCATAACGATTCCATATTTTATTCAATTCTTTTAATATAGTGCTACTGAAATATTGTGTTCCATTATATAGGTTATTATGCATACTATCTACACATTCCCAATCAGTTTGTTTCCATACAAGTATACCTTCGTTCTTACCCTTACCCCAGGTCTCTTTAGCATTCTCCATATGTTCATACCCATACTCATTACACCATTCCTCAATACGAGTGCGTAATAGATGGAGTTTATCCAACATCGTGTCAGCGTCCAGGCCATCATTAGTATAAACAGAGTTTTCGCCCGGTAGGATATTACCACTTGACATACTTAATTAATTAGTGTCATGTTTACGATTATACCTTTTAACTTTTTCTCTTCGACTTACAAAGGGTTCTTTAGATTGTTTCTTTGTCTTTCTATACATGGGTAAATAAGAAATCAAACCTAATAGAAATACACCGAGAAAGAAAGTGAATAATATTTTATACTCTAATGTCAATTACAAGCCTTTTCTTTCTTACTCATCTTACTCCAATGTTTCTGAATACCACCACCAAACTTCTGAAGGTTCTTATCACGTATTGGTTTAAGTAACACATCTATGATGTATTGAGATTCCTTATCTGTAAAGGATGTAGGAATCAATTGACCCCGTGAATCACGTAGTGTTGGTAGAGCCAACTTACGTTGGATTTCTGTTTTCTCTTTATTAGTCATAATTGTGAAGGTGGTAGGATTCGAACCTACTTGATGATTAAACGGGTTTACAATCCGCCCCCTTTCCATGTCGGGCTACACCTTCAATTCTTTCCCCACCCAAACGTTTCAAAGCTTCCACTTGTAGTGGGGACATTAATGGAAGAGAACTCAACCTACAATGCCGGAGGGGGCTTTCTCTTCAATCCATTAATGGATTTTTGGGGAATGGTGGGGACTTGAACCCCACAGCCATCCAAACGAAATTCAAGTTATCAACTCTTTATCTCTTTGACTCCATTACTCCACCAGGTGATTAATCCAATGTTAAGAGCGTCATTCCTTGTCTAAGAACGGGGGAGACTCGAACTCCCCATGATTACCATTCGTCCCTTATGACCCCTTAGTATACGAAGAATAAATGACAATGTCAAGAGCTTATTTGAGCTATTTTATCACTATTCAAGTGGGTAGTATTACTAACCATTTGATGTCTCATAATGAGATATCAAGAGTGACCAAGAAAGTGACCAAGAAGAGTGACCAAGAAAGGTTGATATTTTACTTATCAACCGTATAGGGTTGACTCACCACTCTGATGATAGTGGTGGAGGCTGAGGTAATTAGAGGCTCTAATCCCCTTAAATTGTGAGGTGAATAATTATCACGAAGTGATATCATAATGATATCAAATCTATACAGTCCAGGCATCCCCGCTGTATGCGAACGAGTCAGAGCCATGTCACTATGTCATGCAAGTTCACATTCACGAAGAAATGGTGCTTGTCATATTGTCATATACACCAATTCAGCTTATACAAAAGCCTCACTTACTTGTAGCAGGTGAGGCCCTTGTGGGTGACGTACTCTATATCTTGTGTGGTTATGTACCTTTACGCCCTTAGGTACTTTTCAATGTTATCCTAACCTAATAGGACGGGCTTGTTATAGTGTTTTTAAATTCATCGTGTAGTTCTCTTTCTTCATAACTGAATATACAACACTTTACCTATATAAGTCAAGAGCTATTTGAGTGAGGTAATAGCTTTTCTTCGTGTGTCCGGCCTCTTTTGTGGGGGCATAGGGGGCAGCCAAGTACTCTATCCAAGATATGCCACGGGCCATATTTAGCTATCCCCTATAATATACGAATAATGCGTGAGAAAGTCAAGAGCTATCTACAGCTATTTGGAGCTTTAAGAAAAAAAACTTGCTCTGGGGTCGTGGCAAAACACTATATGGGGGGAAATCCAAGGAAATGGACGTATTATTAGAGGCTATACACCCTAATTTAACACGCCGCAGGTATACAAGTCAAGAGCTTTCT
>Ga0208408_1000493_pt1 | contig 26130 bp, 7 predicted proteins | sample ETNtaG_4_FD_185776 | JGI IMG/M metagenome (GOLD analysis project Ga0208408, IMG submission 185776) | Marine microbial and viral communities from oxygen minimum zone, Eastern Pacific Ocean - ETNP201406SV67 (SPAdes) (version 2) | ecosystem: Environmental > Aquatic > Marine > Oceanic ... | reverse complement strand
TTTTTCTGAAGCTCCATCAGTAATACTAAAGTCTTTATCAGCACCACCTTTAAATATGAAATCTCCACCACCCTTGGTTTCAAAGTTTAATGGAATATCAACATTACTACCATCAACTTTAATAGTATTAGTATTATCAATTGATAAGAAGTTTGTGGCAGGTCCAATTGTAACTGTATTTGCAGTTGGATCTACCTTGAGGAATGGAGAAACATTTCCAAGAGTGGAATCTATTTGAAGTTTAGAAGTATCAAATCCAGCAGAGCTAAGTCTAAATGTTTCTGTACCTGCAATTGCAACTCCAATACTATCAGCAGCTTGTCTGAATAAACCAGTAGTTAAAGAATTATCAAAGTTTAATGTTGGAGCTCCTTCACTACCATCAGCAAGACTTGCAGTTGTTTGAACAAGAGTTGTAATACCAGCAGTTGTTATGCCACCATTGAAAGTTGATAATCCAGTAAATGTAGATGTGGATTGTGCTAATAAAACACCACTAAACGTTCCAGTAGTTCCAGTAACACCTGTGAATACTGCATTACCACTTCCACTAATACTCCAAGATCCAGCAGATACCTGACCATCTGGATTTAAAACTAATTGAGTTGCACCTGTAGGTCCAAGAGTTAGAACTCCCAATTGGGACATCTCTAACTGTTTAGTACTGTTTATAGTAGCAAGAGTTGCAGAAAGACCATTTCCCTGTGTGACATTAGCACCACCAACAGGACCAAGTATTAATGTATCCGCAGCTTCATATGCAGTACCTTCAGAAGATACAGCTAGTGCAGTACAAAATCCAACGTTACTAACAGTATATTGGAATCCAGATCCACCACCACCTCCAACTGTAGCATCATCTACAGAAAGAACATCACCAATTATATATCCAGAACCATCTAGTGATATGTCAGTAACAGTAGTAACACCTGTAGTATTAGTTTGAAGAGTATATTGGAAACCAGCTCCACCTTGACCACCAAGATCTACATCATCTGCCAATAAGACATCACCAATCTGATAGTTAGTACCTTGAGCTGTAATAGTTGCAGTAGTAACAGCACCACCACTAACAACCAATGATGCAGTCATCTGATCACCAGCATCACCTAAAGCACCAGAAGCGAATGTAATTACTGCATTCTCGGACATTGTAGCTCCGTGAAGCTGACATGTATATGTCGAAGTTGCAGTAGTTCCAGATACAGATTGAAGAATAACTTCAAAATAAGATCCAGCCTGTCCTGGAGTTCCATATTGTCTAGTAGCCAAATCTGGAACACCAGTTATTTCTAATAGGTGACCAGTATTGGATGAATCACTAGTATCAAATCTATATGTATTATTATCTAATAAAGTAAAGCTAGCAGCTTCAGTTGCACCAGAACCAGTATCAATGAAATACCTACCAACTCCACCAGATAAATTATCTAACGTTGCGGTAGCATTTGAAATTCCACCTGTTATAGTATCTACTTGAGCATCTGAAAATGTACCAGAAGCATTATTAACATATATGAAAGCAGCACCTGCATCAACATATGTAACTGTTGCAGTTACACCAGAACTTGATCCAGTTACTGTCTCTCCTACTTGGAAAGGTCCATTAGTAACACTAGAAAGTTCTAATTTTTCCCTATTTGCTACTGTAACTGGATATGTTGCAGTTGGTGTATTGCGGAAGTTTACAGCATAAGTTCCATCTAAGTATCCAGAACCAGCAGCAGTAATAGATCCTTGAATACCTGGAATAGTGAATGTAGCAGTTGCCGTAACATCTGGAGATCCACCAGTAAAAGTTACGTTTGGATATGTACCTGCAGTATAACCAGAACCAGCAACACTAATGTTTCCTTCAAGAGATTGAATACTAGCTTCCAGAGTACCACCAGTACCACCACCTCCAGTAAATGTAAGTGTTGGAACTGAAGTATATCCTTCACCAGGAATAGTAACAGTTACAGATGATATTCTACCTTCTTTCTCGTTAAGTACAGGAGTAAACTGTGCATCTACTGTAGCATCGCCTGAACCAGGATCTAATACTGGAATATTTCTATATCCTAAACCTTGACTAGTTAATGTAACTGTATCAACAGGAAATCCAATAACTGCAGTTGCAGTAGCACCAGATCCAGTTGTATCTCCAGCACCAAGGGTAAATCCTACTGTTGGTGCAGATGTATATACACCACCTTGACCAACTGTTATAATATCAACTGAAAATCCTAATGTAGTTGTAACAGCAGCACCAGCACCTGTTCCAGAATCACTTATTGTAATAGCAGGTGAGTTTTGATATCCACTACCAGCATCAGTAATAGTGAATCCATCAATAACACCACCAGTTTGACTGATAGTTACAGTTGCAGTAGTACCAATAAGGAATTGATCTAATGTACCTGTGCTAGTAATATCAATTTCAGTTCCAGAATTAGCATTACCTAAAGTAGTTGCTAATTGAACAAAATCTTTATCTACTCTAATAACAAAATATGAACCATTGTGAGCAAGTCCACCAGGAGCAGTTGCAGCAGGATCTATAGTTTGTGAATCAAGAGTACAAGCCATCCCAGTCTCAAAGGAATGGTTCTCAATACGAATAGTATTTGCAGTTACATCTACAGTATTTTGAGTAGCACTATTAGCATCTTGATATGTGCCATCACCAGTATAAAGATTTTGTTGAGGAGCATCTACAACACCAGTAGGACCAGAATAGTTTGCACCACCAGTTTGTATACCAATAGAGTTTAGAATACCTGCTTGACCTAATGTAGTTGACGCAGCACCACCACCTAGAGAACCACCACCAGTAAATGTAACAGTAGGATTAGCAGTATAATTACTTCCTCTAGCTGTTAATGTAAGACTTTTTAATGCACCATCTGTTGAAAGGGTACATGTAGCAGTAGCAAGTTGGAATGGGTTAGTTGTAACTTCAATAGGTTGTACACCACCAACATATCCAGTACCAGCATTAGTAAGAGTGACGGTTCCAAGACCGTTCTTCATTACAACGAAAGATCTTGTAGAGAAACAAGATGCTTCAGATGAACCAAATAATGTACTGTCATTAAATCCAGTAATATTCAGAGCACCTTGAGTTACGCTACCAAAAGCAACAGATTTGTTTACATCAAAGTAAACTGCCTCTTTAACAATTGTTTCAGCGTTAACAACAAAGTCTTCGTTACCAGCAGGGTCAACAATTACCTGACCTGTTGTAGAAGTAAGACTGTTACCTGCAAGACGTAAATTACCTGTCTCAATATAAGCAGGGTAAATGTTTGTAGTACCAGTTCCATCACTTAATGTGATGTTTGCAGCAGACTGTGCTTGAGATGTTGCTTGGAATGATACGTTTCCAGTTTCTTGATCAACTGAAAAAGCTTCACCAACACGGAAGTCACCGTCTTGGTCAGTTGATGAATAGAGTACCTTACCACCATTTAATTCTTCAACTTCATTTGCTTGAACTGCAAGTGAAGGGTCATTGGTATAGTCTGCTTGAGCACCAACATAACCAAAGTTATGTGCGGTAAGAATTATCTTACAACCAGAACCATCGGCTTGAGCACCTTTAAGTCCATATACATTGGCAGAACCAACTGAACGTAACTCACAACCAAATTGTGAATAGTCAGCAGTGATCACAGAAGTAGCAGAATCTCCTCCACTAGATCGTACATCACTTATACCACCAGAGGTGTCTGTGAAGGTCGTAGTAGCGTCGTCACCGTTCGCATGAAGCAATAGTACCGTATTAAGATCAGAGCTATATTCACCTGTTGTGGGAGTGAATGCACCTGTGAATCTAGCAGCACCTTTACTAACTCTTACTTCATCAATATGACCATCAAATTCTTCAGCAGGAGTAGCGGCATAGTTTGCACCAATCCTTATTGGTTTAGTAGATCCATAATCATTAGTATCTGCACCAGTACCTAATTCTACTCCATCTAGGAATAATTTTGTTGTTCCAGCATTTCTTGCAACTGCAACATGATACCAAGTACCTGTAGCAAGAGTACCGCCACTACGAACTGAAGCGTTACCTACACCAAAGTGAAGTGTAGTACCATTCAGATATAGTTTGGGGGCAGTATCTGTAGCATTAGTATCTCTTAAGTCAAATATATGTTGTACACCACTTACACTGTTGGGTCTAATAAATGCTTCAAGACACCAGTTAGAAGTACCAAATCCAAAATCTTCAATTGTAGGTACATTTAGAGCATCCTCAGTACCATCTAATAAGATTGATGCAGTACCAAATTTCTTTTGATTAGTATCAATCTGTGTGTCACCAAACCTACTAGTAGTCTTTACTGCTTTGGTTGTAGTTATAAATGCGCCTGTTCCCTTACCATCAATATAAACATAAGTACCATCATTGCTGTCAAGGACACCACGAGCAACTACTTTCTTATATGTTACGTTACCAGAAGCAATTGTTCCAGATGCACTATCAGTAAATGTAACAACGTTAGCATCTACTTTAGTAACTTGATAGAAGTTATCTGTAGCACCACCACTGATAAAATCTGCATAGATGTAATCATTAGTTGATAAACCATGTGCAGTTCTTGTTAAGGTAACGGTTGTACCTGATCTTGCATATGTACCAGATTGGAAACTGTCCTCTAACTGATATGCTACCTCTGCAGCACTAAATGTACCACTAGTACCGCCAAGTTTTAAACGAGTTTTACCAGTACCGAACTTACCTGTTGCTCCCTGAAGACCTTGTATACCAACAGAAGCAAAATAACAAAAAGAATTTAACCACTCAACACGAATACCATTAGTACAAAGTACACCAACTTGATTTGGTGTAATGAATGTACACTCATTAAAGAGTACTGCTGCATGTTGTGATGCAGCTGCAATTTTAGAACCATCTAATTTAGCACCACGTCCAGCGTCTCCTTGTGAATATCCATAAGGATCAGAACCAGAAGTTACACTACCTTTAGTACTTACAGTAACTCTTTCAATGTAAGGACTCTTATTAGCACTAGTAGAAGCTGCTAATTCAAATCCATATCCATCATCATTTCCAGAATCATATAAAAAATCTTTAATAGTTAAATCTGATACATGTGTATCACCTTCAAGTATAAACGCAGTGTTAGACGCTGTAGGTCCAGTTGGCTTAACTTGAGTAGAACGTAAATTAGTACCACGAAGAGTTATCCCATCAGGAACAGTCATTGGGAAGACTTCCTGATATTCACCAGGTGCAACTATAATAGTATCACCAGATGTAGCAGTTGTGAGTGCTTTTGTTATTGTTAAGAATGGGGTGTCTGGATGCTTTCCTGCAGCACCACCATTAGCAAGAGTTGTTGTATCTGAACCTACTGTAGCAACATACCAAGTTTTCCCCTGACCATTTGTAATGTCAGTGGATAACATCGTAGTAACAACCTCACCCGTATTGGGTTTCTGGTTTGCTACTTCTATTATATTGCCGCCATTTCTAGCGTATAACTTTCGATCCGCTATATTAAGCGCAACTTCTCCGTCATCTAAATTAGAAGTCGTCGGGACGGTTGCTGCCGTCGTCGATCTCTTTAGCTTGATTCTCGTTGCCATCTAGAGCATTCTCAGTTTGTTGTTCTTGATTCATACTATTTAACTGACTTTGTAAGTCGCTTATTTGCGCCTCTAACATCACGTTAGTCAGTATCAATTCAGAGATTTTCTTCTGTAATGTAGCAATAACAATTTGTACGTTCATGATTCATTAATTTTAAAAAATTCCACCGTCAATAGTGTTTGTCCATACAGGAACACCAGCAGCCGAAACTGTTAGTACCTGATATGAAGTTGTTGCATCAGCCCCTGTACCAGGAGATGCCATATTAGCAGCTGCTGTTACTTGCAATGGGCTTGCAGTATTACCGTAAAGAATACCATTTGCAGTAAAGGTAGAAGCACCAGATCCACCGTATTGTACTTCAAGATCAGTGTCTAATTCAAGATCACCAATAACGACAGTACCACGGTTACCAGTTATACCGAATACAGTACCTGTGTCGGTTGCTTCCTCGATGAATGTCCAAGCACCAGCAGTATCAGAACCGCCTGTGCGATCATAACCAAAGAAACCAAACTTATTAGTACCAGATGCATTGTAGTGTACTTTAACACCACGATCCATTGCATCATCAGCACCTCTGACAGTAACTAATGTAGCACCAACAACTTGGTCAGCAGTAATTGCTGCACTTAATGTAAGTGTTTTTGTTCCTACGTTAATAGAAGCAATAGTTGTACCACCAGGAATACCAGTACCAGTGATTGCATCACCAGCCTGTAACTGTTCTACAGCATCAACCACAACATCAACTGTTGCGTTACCTGCAAAGGTAGCAAGAGTTTTAACTGTTACAGGTGTAGTAGGATCACCCAATTCAATGGTAGGATCGTTAACACTCATTGAAGCAGAGTTAACAGTCGTTGTTGTACCATCAATTTGAAGGTCACCTTTAATTATGACCAAACCATCAGCGTCTCCACCTGCAGGATATGGGTCAATAATCAATTCTTGTATACTATTAATAGTGGAAAGTGTATTTCCATCCATCTTAAGGTTGTCTATTTCAATAGAACCAGTCTGGGATGTGCTACCAGTAATGGTTGTTTGACCATTGAATGTTACACCGTTGTGGAACGTTGTAGTTGCATTAACTGTAAGAATATCAGTATTAGCAGTACCCAATGTTGTATTGTCATCAACCTTAAGGTCTTTGACCCATGCAGTTGCAGCAACACCAATACCACCTTCAAATGTTGTACTTGCTGTTGATACGTTTGAAGCATCAGTAGTATCAGCAACGTTTAATAAGACACCTGTAGCAAAGTTCCAATGAGCACCTTCTACTTGTAACTTATCTGAAGCTGCCTCATCATAGTATACGGAAGAATCCTTATCAGTACCAAAATGAAGCTTCATATCGTCAGCGATACGCAAGTCGGGGGTACCTGCTACACGCTTGATGTCTACAACAGCGTCAGAGTCATTGAATACAAACTCTACATCACCTGTAGTACCAAATTCTAATTCTTGTCCATCTTCAATGACAAGTTTACCTGTACCATTTGCTCTGAATATTAAGTCAGCATCTGTGGTGGCAGTAGTAATAACATTAGCATTTAAGTTAATGTCATCAACATTCCAAGTATCTACCTTTGAGTTACTGTCTACAAGAACCGCAGAAGAAGCAGTGACAGTTCCATGAACATGATCGAGCATGTCAGTGAAGAACCTACCACCTACTACCTGAGCAGCACCGTTATTATCTCCAGCAAATAAACGGTCACCCGCATTTGCCTGTGTACCGTTAGCACCTGTAGTTAATGCTAATTCACCATATGTAATGGTGCCTGGTGCGGTTGATCCAGTACTCCTTTTGATGAGTATATTTGATGCCATCAGAAGCTACCCCCGTTGATAGTGATGTTATTGAGAACGTTTGTTGGAACAAATTTTGTGTTGGCTTGGTCGTAAACCAGAACTGCGCCATCCGCAATTCCACCTTGAGATACGTCTGTGAGATCAACATCAGACATACCACCAATAGTACCACCGCCACCACCTGTGGCTACTCGTGTTACTCTTGGTACTGATTGATCTCCAAATCTGAGTCTTGCCATTAGACGGTTACCCCCTCAAGTACGCTTACAGAACCTTCCAGAACTCTGGATTTTATACCAGAAGTTGCGGTAATAACGACATCATATACGTACCTGCCGTACTTCATTGCGGCAGTTTGTCCATTTGTGAGAGATAATTGAATCTGCCCACTAGTTGCGGGAGATAGAATTGCAGCAGTTACAGTAGTGGACGTACTACTTGTGTAATGCTTCTTTATTTTACAAGCCACTGTATACCCAGTTAGGTTAAATACCGTCCCATTATCATTCTCGATATTGAAATCGATAATGAAATCAGAACCTTGATAAATCAGTAGATTGGATACAGCAGAAGCCATTCTCTAAAAGAATCCTAATTATTATTTAGCTTAAATCTATTTATCTGCTTTCTGGACTAAGTTTTTTACAATCTCCTTGAGTTCTGCTACTTCACTCTTTAAAGTTTCCATTTCTCTACTTTTATTCCTTGCATCAGCACGAGCTTTCTTATATGCATCATATCCACTATCATCAGTATTCAAAATAGCATTAGAATAAGAATCCCTGCCGAGGGTTGTGTGACCTTCAACAGGGATTAGTTCAAGTTCTTCAATCATTTATGCAAGAGCAATCGCTCTGAAATCCTTAACTCTAGGTATGTATGGCTGTTCGTAAGCAAGAAGACTGATCTTCACTTGGAAACCATCAAACTCAGCAGCATCATCTACAGTGTACTCATAATCAGTAAACGTAGTTAAATCATTTTGTGGAACTAACTGACCGCTATCTGGTATACCAGTGGTGTTAAAGAACTCGAAATTGAGATCATCAACATTACCTGAATAACCAACAGGGATCAATTTATACATAAGTCTAATCTCAGATTGTGTCCAAGTATTAGCAGCAAGCATAACCTTAAGTCCACTAGCACTCTTATTCATTCTTGCAACTTTAGTGATGTAATTAGCAGCACATTCTCCACCAATACCTGCAGTAGGTACAATATTATTAATAATATTAGCAGATGTTAATGTAGCAATAGCAGTTATATCAACAACAGGAGATAAATGAGTTACGTCTGTTTCAAAATCTAACTCCATAGTAAAGGATTTAACATTACTCATCCTATTAACTTCATTAAGTTGGTTAGCAATAACCTTAGTTGCAGGGAAGTAATTCTCATCATTGATTGTTACATCTGACCATGCAGTATCTTTAACGAATGAAGTCTCTAGTCCAGCATTAGATCCAGCGGAATCAGGACCACATGAGGTAGCTTGAGTACCTTTAACTCTACTAATAATACTACACTGTGGTTGTGTCTGATTATTAACTAATGGTGTTATAACATCCCATGCAACATTCTGAGAGGCACTCATTGTTGTACCACCACCAGCCATGGTTGTTAATGCTTTCTTACCAGTAATCTTTACTTTATAACTATGTGGACTATTAAGTGTCACAATAGATGTATGAGTCTTGTTGATATCTGTCAATGGGATACCATTAAGATTGTAACATTGTACAACTGCACCAGCTGCATGTGCTTTACCAGTTGCAGATCCACCAGAACCAGTATGATTCCTAGGTGAAGTTGTAATAAACTGTACTGTATTAGTACTAATTGCTTTGTATGCAATAATTTCATCACCACTACCATCTGCTTCAGCACCTAAGATCCTAATAAATCCTGGATACGTATCACTTACTGAATTACCACTTGGGTTTCCAGCAGTTCCATACATTGTGGTGTGGAACAATGATGCATCTGTTAATGTTGCTGAAGTTCCAGAAGCAGTAATTTGAGATGCAAGAGTTGTCTCTGGTACCTCAGAAACTACTCCACTGAGTTCTAGATAGTTAAGAGTTGATTGCATACCATGGTTACCATGGAATACTCGGATCTCATCATCCTGTGCAGTAAACTGTAATGCATTAGGTAGAAGACCTAAGTAACCACCATTAGCCTCACCAAGTTGAGCGTTCTCTAGTACAAGTTTACTATTGGATGCTGTAGATGGTTTTGTAAATTCTGCTCTATAAATCTTGAACATCAAGTCTTCATATTGAGAAGGTGTCCAAGTAGATGCGTTCTGTGACTTGAATAGTACACCGATATATGGCTGTTCAGATATCTTCTCACCAGCATGTGCAGCATCAATAGCATCCTTACCAAGGATAGAGATGAATACCTTATACTGATTAGAATCTGAAGTCAATACAACAGCATGTTCTTTTCTGAATGGAAGATATACTGGAGATTCAAATGTGAATGTAGTGGGTTTAGAAGCATCTGTAGATGTGAATACATCAGCAGGTTTCTTAATTACTTTGGAGAATGGTACAATAATCTGAGTTGGATTACCATTAACCACTGTTCTAATATCAAGTGATACTGGAATCTCATCATCTTTAGTATTAAAGAATATATCAATCTTAGTTAAGAATACACCACCTTCAAGAGCAGCATCTTCAATCAAGAATGTTTGTGCAAGTGGGTCACAGTGTCTAGTCTCTGAACTAGTTGTACTACTCGAACTAGTTAAAGTTCTAGCATCACTCATCTCTTCTGTAGTGACCTTAGCGTTCCTTACAGAAACAACATCTTCTTGAGTAGTCTGATGAATACCTGATGATGAGAATTCTGCTTCAGCATTAGAATCTGAGAACCCAATTACTTTACTATCAGTTGAATCATCAGTAATTCTGAATAGTTTAGTACCAGTCTTAAATGTGAGATTACCTGCTTTATTAGGAGCATCTATAAAGAATGAAGCACTAAAGCTACCTGATTTATCACTAACTAAATCCTTATTTGATACTTTAGCAACAGCACCTGAAGTCTCTCCTATAATATAATCATTGATCTTAGGAGATCCATAGTAACTACCCTTTGCTTGATCTGCAAGAGCATGAGTATCAATATTAATAAATGCTAAGTTTGAAGTATAATCAGAAGTAGAACTAATATCTGTACCGTCTAATGGGTTAATAGCATACTGTTCATTTGGTGCAGAAACTCTAGCTTTAAATCTAAATGCATTCTGACCCTTCTGAGTACTAGCATTTCCTTTCTTAACATAGACAGTTTCACCGATTTGGAAAGGAATACTGTTTGTTGTAGAATCAGTATTAGGATCTTTCACAAGTCCCATTATCTTAGGTGTAATTAGTTTCTTAGGAAGTGCAATACCATCAAAGAACGCAAAGAACTTAGTTCTTGGTTTTAGTTTTTGACAAGCAAACTCAATATTCCTAGAACGCATGAACTGAACATGATCAACTGATACAACCTTGTCGCCAAGAGATGTAGTCTCCAACACTGGAGTTATCTTATATCTAATACCACTTCTAGTTTGATTAGTAGTCTTAGTAGTTGTAGTAGTTGTAGTTCTGGACTGCTTCTTCTTAGCACTATGCCTCCAAGCACCAACTTTCGTACTTATACTTGTACCTGTCCAAGTGGTTTTCCATGAATTCCATTGAATAGGAGTATATCCATTCTGATCAGCATTATATTGTCTAATAGTTGTTAAGAAATTACCTTCAACAATAGTTTCCTTAACTCCTGCTAATTTAGTAGTATCTACCCAATTATCTTTCTCTGGATATAATGAAATATCTCCAACATATGTGAATACGTTGAATGGGTTTACATTCTCAACTCCAGATGCAAATGGTTGATCAAGTAAAACAGTATCATCATATGGTAATGTTACTAGATCACCAGTTGTTCTTACATTGGTAGATGATGTTGAATAAACAAGAGGTAAAGTAGTTGTATAGTGAGAAGGTCTTAACTGTCCTTCTTCAAAGTCAAGTGATACCCTATAATCTGGATGTAATGTGTCACTTGTAGAAAGACTTGAGAAATTATCTACGATAAATCCATTCTTAAATCTACTAAGACCACTAGTATCTCTAATCTCCATACTTGCAGTTTCACCTTCAAGCAATGAAAGTTGAGTGTAATATTCTAGGGTCTTGATTCTATCTTCAAGTACCTGAATATCTTTGAAAGTATATCTCTTATAATTTGTTTCTTTAATATCAATATCTTTATCAACATCAAAGACATACGCTTTATATGTCAATGTTGCTAATAACATTGCATCTTCAACATCCTCTGGTGTGACTGGAGAAGCTCCAGGTGATCCTTTTACAACCTGAACAACGTTGTCTTTATTCATAAAGACTTTATCAATCCTTGGAAGATAATATTGTAAACTTAGAATAGTAGTATCTCCTATTCCAGGAACTCCAATTACATTACCAGTGAAGGCTCTTGATTCATAATCAAAGAATTCTGTTCCATTCAGTGTCCATGGAGAAGCAACAGAACCAGAACCAGCAAGCTTCTCAGCAACTTGTGGTCTGAAATCTATAGTATCTCTCAATGGTTGCTCATCATAAGTTGGAATTATCTTATAATCAGTATCAGCATATGAATCTACTGTATATGGATTGACACCAGCAGTAGTTAAGAAACGGTCAAATATAACTAAGCACTGATGTGTAGGTGCAGCATAATTTGCCTTTCTAACAAGACTTGAATAATCATAGAACTGATCTCTCTGACCATTATCTAAATCAAAACTATCAGTTATATCTTTTGCACCAGGAACTATCTGCCCTGTGACAATTTTGAAAGTGGAAGAAGGTGCTGTTATAGTCTCTGCATCTGTAAATTTATCGTCATCTACTGGAATAAAGTATACTTTATTGTTTGTACTGTCGTATGAAACGACTCTTGCCCTAGAACCAGAGTCATCACCTGTGATAACATCATCTACAGATATAGTTCCAACTAAGTTGGTAAACTGTAGGTTGGGTACCATCTCATTGATAGTAGCTGTTGCATTTGTAGATTCATAAATTGCTTTAATCTTGAATACATCACTACATCCCAAAGATATCCTAGCATCATCTACTCTATATCCATATCCATCATTCTCAGCATTCTCTTGAGTTAATCCATTGACAGCTGCAACTACACTCTTATCGAGTTTCAGGATCTTCATCCTTTCAGTCGTTTTAGCTTTAGCAGATCTATCAGAAGCATATACTGTAGCAACTACATCAATAGTTTGTCCATTAGTAAGACCAGTTACTGTGACAGTCTGTACATTAGCTGATGTACCATTAAATCCAGGTGCTTGGAAGATATCACCTTCATTAGTACCACCAGTAACAGACAGAATGAAGTCATCATTATCTGCAGCATTCTTGAATACAAGTCCAGCACCAGCATTGAATGCATGGGTTGTTCCTGATACTGTACCACTAATAGTCTTTCTAAAGTATCCAGCTGGATTAACAGTATTATCCTTATTAGTATTCTTTACTGCTTCAAACCCAAGTGGAGTAATAAGCTTATTCTTTTGTGCTTCCTTAATCTCAGCACGAGATCTAATTATAGAACTAGTAATAGATCCTGTAGCCATTGGATCTGCACCAGAACCACCAGCCTTAATAACATCCATTACATAGGCACTAGTAATACTAGTAACCTTAACCTTCTGTGCAACACTATTGTTGGAGAATTCAATGATGTCTCCTACTTTTAGTTGACTTTGGAAATTAGAAAGTTGTGCTGTAATTGTAGCAGTCTGTGTAGCACCACTACTTCCAAGGTTTGAAATAATAGCAGCAGATCCAGGAAGTGCAACTCTTACATCTAATTGTGCATCAGCACAACCATTAGTACCATACTTATATGATTTTACATCACGGAAATCGTAAGTTGTGACAGCAGCAGCAGTATTAGCTAACTGCCCTAATTGAGTTCCACTACTTGCTTTGTTTAGGTCTAAATACTCATTCTGAGTAAAAGTACCTACTACATCGATAAGAAATCCTTGTGGAGCTGCAGAACCACCATTAGCATCCTTTGCTACGTATCCAGTAGCACCAGAAGTTCTACCTACAACGAAATCACCAATATGCCAATTTACAGCACCCTGACAATCTAATCTAGTGTAGAATTTTGTATCTAATATATTAGCTCTATAAACTGTAGTGGCACTATTAACAGTACCTGATTCATAAGCAGCATTAAGTACTCTAGTCTTACCAATAGTATTACCAGCAGGAGTACCTGGTGCAGTTATTATTTCATCTCTAAGTTCAATACTTTCATATATTTGTGGCAATTCATAAGTCTTAGTTAAGAAAACATAGTTACCAATATCAGTTGTAATAGACTGATTATCCGCACCTGTAAATGTTCTTGGCTTAGCTACATCCTTATATGTTGTAGATAATCTCTCTGTTCTATAACCAGAAACATATGCAGATCCACCAGATAATTGGACAGCTATATTATCTTCAGTTGGGGTATTACCATCTCCTGTAGTAGCAGTTGATGGATATACACCATTATTGAAACCATCATCAAGGTTTTCTCTTGTATCTATATCAAACTTCTTAACGTAATAGTTTCCAGATTCTTCTTTAGTTCTTGTTGCAAGAACATCATTAATAAATCCTAAATCACTACGTTCTACTTTCTTTTGAATCTTACCAGTATTGGTTCTAAGAAGTTCAATAAAGTCAGCAGAGTTAGGATCTGTTAATGCTTTCTTTACGAGTGTTAGATTGACTTTAAATCTATCTGCACCTGGTGCTGAGAAGTTTGTGCTACCTATAGCATTATCATAGAGGGAAGCATCCTCATCAGCAGTTATAATTTTCTCTTCTACTTTTAAACCTACTTTATATGATGGATCAGTACCATACTGGTCCAAAATAAGTGTTTGTTCATTTACAGGAACAAAATATCCTCTAACATAGTAAACACCTGTACCAACATTAGCAGTAGAACCCTTAGAGTTTGCACCAGAATTTAACAGCTGTGCAAGAGGAGTTCCAGATGAAATGGTTGTAGACGCATATGTTATATCACTCTCACAAGTAAGAGTCTCGCCATCTGTAAATGTACTTGTAGTATTATCGTTTGCTTTTTGTAAATAATTTATATAAAAGGTTATCTGATTTTTAGTAGAGGTAGCAGCACTAATTGAGAATAGGACACGACCACGAACACCAGAGGTAGATCCCTTAACAACTAATCCATCAAGAGAAGCACGATATAGTTCTACATCTAAATTTAGATAAGCGTTATTGATTACAACACATGCAACATCATTATTCAGAGTAATACCACCAGGAATTACTTGAGCACCTTCTTTGTAAACACCTTGACCGAAAGAATCGATCTGGTTTTGCATTAAACTCTGGAGAGTTGTTAGCTCCCTTGCCTGTACAGGATATCCAGGTTTAAATAGGACTTTTAAAAAGCCCTTACTCGAATCAAAGTCGTCGTAGTAAGGAGCAATATTCAGGTTCGTGTTCTGTGCCATTTAGAATTCTATGACTACTTTGATTTCTTCATTTTGATCAGCCGATCTAGTAATCGGATTCCTATTGTCTATGTAGAGCATTTCTCCAGATCCAAGTTCAATCTCTTGGGTCGCATAACCAGTAACAAATGATAATCCCAATTCATACACAGAAACACCAATGGTGATTTGAGTAACTGGAACAGCAGATGTACCTATAGTTGCATCAGGAGTTGCTGTATAAGCATTTTGTGATGATGTAATTTGATTTGCCCCAGAGAACGCAATTACGTTTCCGTTGACAGTACCATCAGTTGAATCCTGATAGTATTTCAATACTTTAGTTGTAGAATCATAAGAAACTACAAATCCCTTCGCACCTGTAGATGCTTGAGTGATTGTTTCCCCAGGAGCAAAGTTTCCAGAAGGACTACCAGTACTAGACTGAGGGAAGATCATTGCTTTAGCAGCAGATCTAGTATTCTGACTACAAATAGTTGAAGTATTGTAATCATATGGATTTAAGACAAGTCCAACTCGTCTATATGTCAAATCATTAGGGAAATCAATAAATGCACTAGAAGTTTCTAACTTACTAGTAAACATAAGGCGATAAGCACCTAACTCTCTAACAACATTCTTTCCATGTCCACCAGAAGGAGGAATAACAACATCAAGATTTGCTCCGCTACCATTTCCAACGTTAGGAATTAAAGCAACTTCGATTGATGCAAAAGTATATCCAGAACCAGCAGTAGTAATAGTAACAGATTCGACTGAACCAGAAGTTATCTTTACAGTTGCCTTTGCTTGAGTTCCACCATTAATTTCCCAATCACCACGGAGAGGGACATCAGTATACTCTTTGTTATTATAACCAGTTCCAGCATTCTCAATAACTACACTATCAACAGCACCATCTCCAGCAGCGGCTTGGACTAAGGTGTTTGTCAATACAGGAATAAATTCTGAGGTAACAAACTTAAGAATGTTATCAGCATCAATGGTGTACATGTACTTCCAACGATAGGAGTACACACCAGGACTGTCACCAGTCTCAATGATTGTAGTTGATGTACCAGTTGGTTCTACCAATGAGGGTCTTCCTCTAGGGTAGGTTGGATCCTGACCATTGTACAAACACTTGTACACATTAAAGTCAGAGTTCATTACATAAAAATTACTGTCATAAAGCCTAGTGGCTCCATTGGCAGTAGTTTTGGAAGGTGCATAGTCAGGCTTGTACATTGAATATGTACGTCCTACTCCACCTGTTGTTTGAGTGGGATCAACCCAGTCAACTCTTGGTACTACTAAAGCAGTATCCGAGATATCTACACGCTTAAAGGCAACGGAATCAGCATATGATCCTGTTTGATACTCAAAACTATCGATAGGTTCACCTGCAGGTGGTACATCTGTACTACCCCAAGTCTTCGCCCTACCGACGAACATAAACACCTTATTCTGGGTTAACAAAGTATCCCTGAAGCTTTCTGCGGCGTAAATTCTAAATTTGTCAGTAACTAATGCCATGCCATTGAGCTTTTGTTGTTATTTATAATGATCTCAGACGAACTTGTGGAAGCAGTGAGACGTTTCCGCTAGTAGTGCGCGAGAATGGATATTCAACTGTGAATGTATTTGAGGTTGCAACGGTAATATTATAAGATCCGTCAAAACCTGTTCCACTAGTATGATCTAAGTATATGCTCATACCTGTAACTAGGTTATGTGCAGTACCTGTATTTACCGTACATACAGTACCTGAAGAACTGTATGTTCCTGTTTGTATAGTTATAGCAGAAGCTGTAGTTCCACCATATCCTCTACCACCTGTTGCAACCGTAAGAGTGTTAGCAGTCGTGTTCTTAGCACCATATAGAATTCTCTCTACAGTCCATAGAGTTCCATTCCAATAAGGAATTAAAATTTCACCCTCATCAGGGAAACCTATATTCTGACTGGTATTAAAGTATATATTCTTACAAGTTAGAGTTGTATCTACAGCAGAGATACTAGAAGCCAAATATGTTGTTCCAAGTGCGGTAGTATTTGAAACAATCCTATTTCTTGACTTCCTCTCTACATGTACAGGATGTACAGCAAATACAGTTGGAGCAGTTATATATCCAGCACCACCTTTTAAGTTAGTGATAGATAAAACTTTACCACTTCCTGATTCAATAGTGGTTTCTGCCATAGCACCTGTTCCACCACCTCCTTGGAAGTAAAGTATTGGTGGAACTTCATAATTACTACCTTGATCTAAAATGCTAACACTATTAACACTTCCATTACTAATGGTACATTCAAAGGTAGATACACTTGGTCTAAGTCCAGTATATTCATAAGTATCAATTGAAGTTGCACTTGATACTGTTGCAAGTAAACGATCTTGCCCTTCACTCACAACCATAACTCTATCATTAGGATCAAGAGAGTTGAAAGTATTAGAAGTAAATACATCTTCTGCAGATCCAGTATAGATGTATAGATCACATGTTGATCCTGCTCTTGGAGCTTCAAAGAATTCAATAATCGATCCATTCAAGGCATATGCAACTTCAGGTTCCTGGAATACACCATTAAGGAAGATCATTAAGTTATTGGAAGCTTCAACAGCAGTGTTATCACTCTGTAAGGAGAATGGTTCATTCTGCAACTTCATAGTGAAGGTCTTCTTAGCATTATCAAAGAAAGGTGCAAGTGTATCAAGGATTGTCAATTTACCAAAGTAGAAACCGTAGAAGTCCATTCCACTGGTAGGTGCTTCAGTGAAAGTTATTTCACTTCCAGTATATGTGTATGCAGCAGTACTACCCTTAACCTGTAGAATACTATTCAAGAATATTAGGAAGTTATCAGATGCAGGTAATGCATAGTTACTACCAGCAACTTTAGCATTAAATATCTTATCAGTTCCATCAAATGCTACTGTACCAACCTCAACTTGGAATTCAGGTGATTCAGAAGCAGTTCTAGTAATTCCAGTCAAATTACCTGCTCCACCAGAAGTGGTTCCAACCGCTTGAGTAACAATTGCAGTTAAAGTAGTAATTGCAGATGCAACGTCAGTACAATCATTAGTATCATAAGTTGTATTACCACTATCATTAGTGATAGTTAAATCTCTAAACTGTGCTCCTTCGGTATATGAGTTCGTTGTAACTAAGATGTTACGCATTACCTCACGAGCAATATCTCTAGCATGATTGAATACTAATACAGTTTGATCTTCTTCACCCTGTAAGTGAACTGTACCAACATAGTATTTCGCTGCATCATAGGTAGCATCATTACCACCAAACTCAATATTATTAGCAATAGATTCAGTAATTAACTTAGTATCACGAATACATTTGAAGAAGTTAGGAACAACGAATGTGCTATTAGTAGCTATCATTCTTCCATAAGCAGTAGTTGCAATAAATTCTAAGTTATCGCGTATTAATCTACCAGCATCTGCAAGTCTGTCATATTCAAAACCACCAGATTGTACAAGAGACCTTGTGACACTATTTGCACTGGCACTTACAAACTCATGTGCAAAACTAGTCTTAATAGACCCAGGTTTAGCATTAATGAATGTATGTGTGTGGTTACCACCTGACTTAATAGCATCAGTAGTTGCCTGAATAAAGGTATGAGTGTAGTTGCCACCTGCTATGACGGTTGTAGCACCTGCTGATACAAAACTATGAGCGTACTGGTGAGTAATAGCAGAATCCCTATTGTTAGTATTAATCGTGATAACGCCAGTTTGCTTCTTGATGGCAGCGCGAGTAATAGAGTTACTAACTGCGGAGATAAACGTATGATCTGTTGTATTAGTTGACGGTACACTGTTTAGAACCTGTATATCGAAAGTGTTGGTTGTGACATTATAGATCTTAACCCACTGACCGCTAATTGGATCAGAGGCACGAGGATAATCATGGTTGGAAGTATGGAAGTCCTCATTACATGTAAATCTAAAGGCACCATCATCAATCTTAATTTCTTCACCAGCAACAAATCCATGATCATTAATAGTTATAGTGAATACACCTGTGGTTGGATCGTATGCAGCAGCAGTAGGTGTTAACTTACCTTCTGGTACAAATGTATGTGTATGTTGTCCGTTAGGACCAGCAGCACCAACATTAATATCAAAGGTATCTGTAGTTACGTTAGAAACTAACAACCATTCATCATAATTAGGATCTTCTAAAGTTGGATAACTCTTAACTAATGTATTACTATCCTTATTACATGTAAACTTCAATGATTTCTGATTAACTTTAACATAATTACCATTGGAGAATCCATGTGCAGCAACTGTTGCTGTTAGTACACCTGTACTAGGTACATATGTAGCATTTGATACAGCGTGAGATGCATATGCAACACTCTTAATTGGAATTGGTCTATCCCATGCCCAATCTTTCTTCTTCTTCATGCTGTTTGGTACAGCAGACTGGAATGAATGAGCAGTTACGTTAGTAGAAGGAATAGAATCTAATATCTGAACCTTAAAGGTTGTACTATCAGCATCCCATATAGTTAACCATCTACCACTAGCAGGGTCACTGTTTCTAGGATACGCATGTGTGCCTCCACCATGGGTACAAGTGAATACTAAAGCACTATCATCAAATCTAACCTGATCACCGTTCACAAAGGCACCTGCACCACCACCATGAGTTATTTCAATAACACCTGTGGCAGTATCATACGCAGCACCTGTTGGAGTATATGAGACTGTATCAGTCCTAGGATAAGACTGGTTACTAACACCACCATTATCACAACTCATTACGATACTGCTGTCTGTTAACTTAATAGTATCGCCTAATCTTTGAATGCAATTAGCAGAAGCAGAAACAAATGTATGTGCTTGACCTGTTGCACCTGTTGCAACGTAGAAATTCAATACTATTGTATCATTTGTTACAGAACTTACTTGTAACCATGATCTATATGCAGGATCAGTAGTTCTTGGATAACTATGGTTTCCAGCACCAGCAGTACATGTAAATGTTAATGATTCCTTAGCAATCTGAACAAAGTCACCCTTAGATAATGTATGACCTTTGATTGTTAGTGTTGCTATACCTGTAGCAGGATCATAAGCAACATCAGTTGGAGTATATGTGTCATATCCACGGAACTTATGTCCACCAACGGTTAGATCAAGATCTCCATTGGCAAGATTGAGAGCAGCACCTGTTGGTTGATAGTTTACAGTAGGTGATGGTCCAACATTAACTGTAATTGTTGTACCAGTTGTAGCAGTAATATATTGATTAGTTTTAGCAGCAGGATCTGTTGGTCTTGGATAGTTATGAACACTAGCACCTAAGTCAGTTACGTTTCCACTAGCAAGAATACCATCGTTCTCCATATGACATCTGAACATCAAGGAGTTAACATCGATATTGATACTATTTCCAACTTCAAGACTATGAGATCCAATAGTTAACTGAAGATCTCCAGTTGTCGCAGTATAGGTTGCTGCAGTTGGTGTAAATGCAACTTGAGGTGATGAACCAACATCAACAGTAAATGTATCTGCAGTAACTGTTTCAACTCCAAGAACTTCCTTGGAAGATGGATCACCAGGAGCTGGGTATGAATGCCTACTAAAGTCATCATCCATATCACATGTAAATGTCAATGCGTCGTCATCAATGCTGACAAAGCTAGTTGCATAAAGAATACCATCTGCCAATCCAGATACCCATGTATGGGTAGTAGTATTACTACAAGGAGTATCATTCAAACATTGAATATCAAATGTATCTGTAGATACTGCTCTGATTGTAATCCACTTACCGCTAATTGGATCTGTTGAACGTGGGTAATCACCATTACCGCCACCACCGTGAGTACAACTCATGGTTATAGCACCATCCTTAAGTTTTACCTTATCTCCTGCTCTGAATCCATGTCCAACAACAGTTATTGTAACAATACCAGTGGTTGTATTAAATGTTGCACCAGTTGCAGTATGAGATGTAGCAGCAGTCAATCCATGGTTCTCAGAAGTCAGCGTTAATGCACCTGTAGTTGCGGTAAATGTAGCTGTAGTTGGAGTAAATGCTTTTTCTGCTGTCTGTCCAATATTAACCTTAAACGTGTTTGTTGATACTTCAAATACATTGAGCCAATTACCTGCAGCAGGGTCAGTTGATCTTGGATATGTATGAGTAGTAGCATATGCATCACGAGAACACTTAAATGATAACCCACCAGTAGCGAACTGAACAAAGTCACCATTAGTAAGTCCATGAGCACTAGCCCAAACCTTCATTACACCAGTAGTAGCATCATAATCACAATATGTTGGTTGATACTGGTAGGTTGCTAATGAATCAAATGTATGTGTAGTAGTATTTGTAGCAGCAGTACCATTTAATGCATTAACAGTAAATGTAGTAGAAGATATAGCGTCAACTGGAACATTCTTACCAGAGATAGGATCTGTAGAACGAGGATATGAATGAACACCACCACCATGAGTGCAAGTGAAGTTTATTGAGTTATTTGAGAACTTAACTGTAGATGTAGCAATACTTAAACCACCAGATACAGCAGATACGAATGTATGGGCATCTGTGTTTGTAGAAGGAATAGTATCCAGTACAGTTACATCAAATGTATTAGTTGTTATATTCGATACTTCTAACCATCTATCACTAGCATAGTCAGTATTACGTGGATAATCCTTTTGTGCAGCAGGACCCGAAGCACCACCGAATGCACAACTCAACTTAAGTGAACTATCAGCAAACTTGACTTGATCACCTGCTTTTAATCCATGTGCCACTACAGTAACTGTCATAATACCTGTAGTAGGATTATATGCAGCATCTGTCACAGTTGTAGTTGTAGGAGCAGTTAAAGTATGTGATCCTACTGTTAACTCTAGTATACCTGTACTAGGAGCATATGCTGCAGCACTAGGAACATAACTGTTAGTTAATGGTTTGCCAATTGGGCTAATTCCTAAGATATCATCATTTGTATATCCGTTACCTGGATTATCTAATACTACATTCTTAACCTTACCGTCAACAACTATTATGTCACCAGTAGCACCTACACCTGTTCCAATCTTATTGAACAGTGGAATACCAAGATATGTTCCGTCTGCATAACCTGTACCAGCAGTTAATCCATCAAGAGTGTTTCTAAGTGGACTTAAGTTGGTATTTACCTGTACAGTGATAGTAGTAGCAGTTTCTGCTGAAATTGTTAGTGTTGCACCATATGCTTCATCAGATGGTCTAGGGTAAGCATGTGTACTTGCATGATTATCAGCAGCACAAGTAAACTTAAGGGATTCATTAGCAATTTGAATAGTATCACTAGTCGTATAACTATGAGACCCAATAGTTAATTCTAAGAGTCCAGTAGCAGGAGTATAAGCAGCATTTGTTACATTCTTCTGAGTGTTACTATCACTAACAACTGTTACTGCATTGGATACTGTACCACCAACATAAGTGTGAGCAGCACTACCAGACATACCAGTATCTAAGGTCTTTAACTCATCTCCAATCTGATCTAATTGGAAACTAGAAGTATATGATGAACGATCATAATACATCATCAAAGCACTAGAACCTGATTTAGGTGCAGTTGAAAATGTTATAACATCACTAGCAAAACTATAATTATTTGGATTCTGAACAATACCATCAATTACAACTAAGAACTGAGATTTAACTGAAGTCTTACCAATTTCAGTAGTAATTGTCTTATTATCAACCCTTGTTGTAAATTGAGTATTAACTCCATCAATCCCTACTGTAATTTTACAGGTAACAGTAGAAAGTGAGGATAGTACAGATGTACTACCTCCAAGAGAAGGTTTTAAGGATATTGTATTTGCATCAACAACATCAACATAATATACGGTTCCTGTTGTCAATCCACCAATATCACCTGTAAAGGTAACAGTTTGATTCTCAACTAATCCATGTGCTGTTAATGTAATTCTATTATTAGATAGATCAACTACACCAGAAGATGTTCCATCAAAACTAATATCTCTAGTTGTTATATCATCAACCTTATATGATATACAAGATAAGATCTTTTGAACATCTACTAACTGTCTACCAAATATTTGAACTTCAGTAGGAACAGATGCTGTATAATCTGGTTTACCAAGGGCAAAGTTATTAATAGTTGCCATCTTACCAGTATTCTTAGCAGATGGTTTTGGTGTTACGTAAGTAAGACCATTAAAGGTACTATTAAGACTATTAGAACCAGAGACCCACCAGTCTGTTGTACTAGTAGTACTTAAATTAACGTAGGGTTTAGCTCTATAGACTTTAGCAGCAGACTCTAATAAAACTTGAGTACCAACAACTTTAAATCCTGCAGGGTGAGCAGCAAACTTAAGAGGATTCTTCCAATCTGAAATATTAATAGGTGATGATATCTCATATGAGAATTCTTGGAACCTATTACTATCATATAATCTCTGTTCATTAATATCTAAGAACCCAGTAGTACGTTCCCATTTTGAGGAAGATACACTAATTGGAGAAACTTCAAATACAGCACTAGCTCTTTCAAATGCATGAATTTGACCAAATGATGAAGATTCTTCACCAAATACAGGTTCACCAACTTTAAATTCACCTTCTTGGATTTCTATACTAACAACACGACCTGCAGGATCCCAATTCCTAACATAACCATATGCAGTATATGATGCTGTAGATGCACCTTGATAAACTCTTTCTCCAACTAAGAAAGTTGCAGGTTTCATATATGCAGTAATAGTATCCCCAAGATCTGTAGTAGATAAAGTAAAGGTTGTTAATCCATTACCATCTCCAACTGGAGCAGATGTAAACACAATTGTTGCATTAGTAATTGCATTTGCTTCTGATGTTGCTAATTTAACTTGGTTATTTGCTAATCCATTAGTACCATTAGCAGCAACAACATAATAAGTTGTATTAATTGCTAATGGAGCTGGGAATGTACCAACTACTTCATTTAGAGTTACTGCAGTACCTGTTGGGATCTTTGTATTGTATGGGAAGTTTAAAGTACTATTAGATACTAATCCAACCCAATTATGAGTTACTTTTGCTTGGACTGTAGGAGCAGATAAGAATCCTCTACCCCCACTTCTAACTTCTACAGATTGAATAACTTCATTCTGAACAATTGCTTCTAATTGATAAAGTGAACCACTTCCACCAACAAGAACAATTTCAGGTATTGAAACAAAGTTTGAACCACCATTTGTAACATCAAGATAATCAATAACTTGAGTTCTTGTTAATTGTAAATTATAAGTTGTATTTAACTCTGGTTTTAGAGTTCTATCATGACTATAGTTAAATGTAATATTATCTCCACCAATCTTTAATATCTTACCTAAATCGGAAGATTTCAATAATACTGAAGCACCTTTTCCTGTTTTCTGTGTAATATTAACTACAGGAGCATTTTGGTATAATGTTCCTCCATTTTCAATATTAATAGCAGTAACACCTTCATTTACTATACTTGAATTGAATTTGGCATTAATTCCACTACCACCACTAACAAGAACGTCAGGTGCTGATAGATAACCAGATCCAGTATTGGTAACTGTAATAGTATCAATAGATGCGTTTAATATACATGTTGTGACTGCTGGATCAAGGTGTGTCAGTTTAGTAACTGTCACAGTAGCATCATGAGTAGTATCTGTACCTCCCATAGATGCACCAGAAATGGTGATAACATCACCTAGTCCATATGTACTACCACCATCAGTAACAGCAACAGATTCAATAGTTCCTGCACCATTAACAACTACTGTAAATTTAACATCTGTTCCTCCAGTAGGAGCAACACTCTTTTGAGCAACATTAGTAAATGTGTTAGTTGTATAATTTGTACTAGACTGTGTAGTAAGTGATACTGTGTTTACTAGACCAAACGCAGGATCATCAAGAATAAGAGTTGGGGCAGATCTATAATTAGACCCACCTGCAATAATATTAACGATTTCCAATTTACCTACATTGGGACCAGAACTAGGTACACTACATGTTACAGCAGCATGAACTCCATCAACTGTTGTGATTTTACCTTCAGCATCCGAACTATAAACTTTACCCCTAGCATTATTAGCTGCATAGGTAGTCCACATGATATATCCTTTATTTGCGGCACCACTTCTGGAATTATGAAGAGGTTGAATCCTCAATACAGAAGTTAAGGGATCCCAACTAATAACTTTACCTCTAGCAGTTTGATTGCCCAAAACCTGCTCAGATATGATAACTTCATCTTTAACGAAAGAACCACTTCCCAATACTTCAGTTAGAGTTAAATCTATGAAATCAGGTAATGATACAACACCAGTAGGAAGAGATGCTGGATTATAACCAGATCCCATGGCATCAATAGTAACACCAGATAAAGATCCAGAGATAGTTGCAATTGCAGTCGCACCAGATCCAGATCTACTTGATCCAGTTAATTTTGGAAGTGACTTATAGTTTCTTCCACTATCACCAATAGAAATGGTTCCAATACCGCCTTCTGGATATATTGAAGTTGTGTTGTATGTAATGCCAGAAGTATATCCACTTTCAGGTTCCTTTGAACAAATATAAGTGAAATTAAGATCAGTAGGAGTTACTACAAGATTTGTACCTGATAAAGGCTCATTCATCACTGTAAGGTAACTACCAGCGATATTTCCTTGAATATCGAAATAATAGAAGATACCAGGAAGATCTACCATCTTTATAGTAATAGATGTCTGCTGACCTGTTTGTGCGTTGGTTAATTCTTCAACAACGTTCTTATAAGTGAAAATATCGGTATTTGAAGGATCTAACGTAAATGCAAGTGTTTTTCCATCATTACTTGAATCTGAAGTGTCGAAGACATAAGAATGCCCATTAATCAACTCTAACTTAGGTTCTTGGATATAAACATCAGCAGAAGTGATTGTAGCGGCAGCTGTAGCTCCATGATTGCGTTTTACGGTAAATCTACGAAGAGTTTCCGTTCTGATTACTTCATAATCAGTTTTATTGTATGCAGAAGGAGAAACTCCTGAAATATTAACAGTATCGCCTATTGCAACCTGATGAGCAAGATTTGTATGACATACAGATTCTCTTAGAGTCTC
>Ga0208408_1000491_pt1 | contig 26242 bp, 25 predicted proteins | sample ETNtaG_4_FD_185776 | JGI IMG/M metagenome (GOLD analysis project Ga0208408, IMG submission 185776) | Marine microbial and viral communities from oxygen minimum zone, Eastern Pacific Ocean - ETNP201406SV67 (SPAdes) (version 2) | ecosystem: Environmental > Aquatic > Marine > Oceanic ... | reverse complement strand
CTGAATTGCTGGTAGAAAATTGGAAAAGTTCCGGTTCACGCTGAAAAGAAGTGAAGACCAGCACATACAAAGAAATAATAACAAGTACGGCTGAGCCAATCGTCTGCCAACGAATTTTAAGTGGATTAGCTGAAAAACACTCCTCAGGACCGCTCACTTTAGGAGGTTGATCAGCAAGCAAAACTGATTTTTGCCAGGCCATTTCCGCGGCCTGATTCTGTGCTGCAGAGTAGAAGCTGTTTCCCAGTCGGTAAAAACGCTCAGCGAGGATTCTCTCAGGAACTTTCTCATTTGCTAAAATATTTTCTGCAGAAATATAATCTCCGGAATTTACAATTTCCTGCGGAATTGGGATTTCAGTAAATTTGAAAGCAGTCGATGACATACTGTGCTTAGTGTTGTGTCTCTTTTTGTGTACGCCAGTCATCGTAACTCATGCCTGCCAGACTAGCTTTGCTTTTACGGTGCGAAGTCACAATTCGCTCCGTCATGAAATAACTGATGATGAAACCTGGTACTGCATAAACAATACTGCCGATTATCATCGGCCAGCCAAGGTCGATCAAGAGGAAACGCGCACCAGCTACAATCATCTCCCATGTTCCATCTATTGATGAAATGTGGATGAGATATTCTCTAAACAGTTCATAAGAAAGGCCGTTTTGCGTTTCAAGCAGCCAATAACCGGTCAGCAAAAATAAATAGTAAAGAGGCACCATCGTCAGCGGATTTGAAATCCAGACCATGGCCACACCTACCGGCAAATTAAAATGCCTGCTGAAAATGTAACGATAAATACTCCAAATCAGAGCTACCAGATACATCTGTACACCAACTGTTGGTGTTAATCCTAAAAATACACCCACCGCAACTCCCAGACTAACCTCTGAAACAGGAGCCGTTGAATGTAAAACTGGATTAATTAATTTCTCTGTAATAAGTTTTTCAATTACCTTCTTCATGCTCTACCATGTACCCTGATTTTTCATGGAAGCCCAGGGTTCCTGTATTGGCAGAGAATCTCCGATCTGAAGCAGTTCAACTGAAATTTGATCCGGACTGCGGATAAAGGCCATTTTACCATCCTTAGGCGGACGCAATATAGTTACACCAGCATTTTGTAATTTCTCGCAAAAATTATAAATATTCTCAACTCCATAAGCCACATGCCCAAAATTTTCACCGCTGCTGTAAGGTTCACTCTGCTCCCAGTTATAAGTCAATTCGAGCGGAGGCTCATCTTCAGATGCTGCCAGAAAAACCAGGGTGAATTTTCCTTCCGGAACTTCCTTGCGTCTAACTTCCATCATTCCAAGCTTATTGATGAAAAAATCAAGTGCGCTTTCAAGGTTTTGTACACGTATCATAGTATGTAAATATTTCATATTAGCCTTTTTTATATTTTAAAGTTCACCAGCCTAACTGGCATAAAACTGTTTGCTGCTCAGCAGCTTCAATTATTACTTGAACAGTCACCTTTATGCAAGTTTGAGGTGGAGTTTGAGTCTGTTCAAATTTAAGTGCCGCAATGGATTCAATCAGTGTTTGATAAGCAGCATTGCCTGATTTCCTGTAGAGCACTTTTGTCTCCGGGTCATAACGATAGGTAATTGTTTCCCGAGTATCAGCAAGGTCTCCGTCACGGTTACGGTCTGCTTTTAAGACCACTGAGTATGGTGAGATTACGACTGCGTTTTCATTTCCGGAACCAAGTGCATAACCGGCTTGAATCAATTCTGACTTCAGCAGAAGCAGGAAACGTTGAAAATCTCCCTGCAATGCAATTTTTTGCAGCTCCTGCAAAGCAATTCGGTTAATTTCCAGCAGGGGGCGTTGTGCCGCAAGCAACACAACAGAGGCGATTGCCAACACGAGCATCAGCTCAATCAGGGTATATCCGGAATTCCGTAAGTAGCACACCGGACGTTTTTTGATCATGGTTTTCTCTGCGCAGTCCGCCATTCTGCGAATACTTTTGGAACTGCGTCACTGCTTTTTAGCTGGAAAAAAATAGCGTTAAGCTTTGGTTCAACCAGGGTTACCTGCCAATGCAGTTCAGCATTCTCTCCAGTCAAAGTCACACTTTCCTGGTAACTGCCAGGGATTAATGTAGCGTTTAGTTTTGACAGAGTCCAGTTATCCAGTTGTGCAGCAAGTTCAGTTTTTTGTTCTCTGAGCCGAATTTGTTCTAGAGTCTTCTCTGTAACATTGGCAAATCCTACCACAAGAATGACTAATATTGTGTTTGCAAGCATCACCTCAACCATGGTAAATCCGCTTTTCATACTGAAGCTACCTCTCTACTGAACGTTTTTTGCATTTATCAAACAGATGTGTCAAACTTAAGCATACAAGAGACCTGTAATACTGGTTTCATCTCCGTTCAAGAACCTCACACCAACAGAGATCGTGATTTACATATTTTTCTTGAAACAGAATTGTCTTGCCACAGTAACATTCCCTCATGAAGCATTTAAAAAACAGTATGTTATCTTCCCAATCTTTTCCAAGAGAGTCAATCAATGAAATTTAGTTTCCCAGGTCTGAGCGATCAAGAGGTTTCTGAATCACGTAAAACTAACGGTGCAAATGTAGTGACAACGCAGAAATCCGAGGGTTTTTATGCAAAGTTACTGGCTAATTTAAAAGATCCGATTATCGTCATTTTATTAGTTGCACTGGCTGTTACAGTTTTTTTGGCAGCCTTGGGATTTGCACCGTGGTATGAAGGTCTCGGAATCGCGATTGCTGTTGTAGCTGCAACTCTGATAGCGACCTGGTCTGAATATAGTAACGAGAATGAATTTCAACGTTTACTTGAGGAAGCCTCAAAAGTGAAAGTGAAAGTTTTTCGTAACAAAACTATCTCTGAAATATTTATCGATGATTTGGTTGTCAATGACTTGGTACTTTTGCAGCCCGGAGATACTGTACCGGCGGATGGATTCTTGCTCGAGGGGGACCTCGAGTTGAATGAATCAGCACTCACAGGTGAGTCAGAAACTGTAAAGAAAACAGCTGATGATGATGAAAAATCAGCAATGTCACGTGCCGCCCTGGTGGAAGATGGTGAAGCTGTTATGAAGGTTTTGCAGATTGGAGACAAAACCAATTACGGTGCGACACTCAAAGACTTAACTTCCGCGGAAACACGCCCCTCTCCACTGCAGGAAAAACTGGCGTATCTTGGCCAGCAAATCAGCCGTTTTGGCTACATTGGCGCATTAATGATTGCATTTTCTTTTATGTTTAATCATATTTTTCTTGAAGCAGGCGGTTGGGAAATTTATTTCAGTAAACCCTCTGGTGAAATTATTTATCACCTGGTGACTGCCATTATATTATCCATCATCATTATTGTAGTTGCTGTTCCGGAAGGTCTGCCCATGATGATTGCGGTCGTACTCTCAATGAATATGCGCAAACTGTTAAATGCAAAAGTGCTGGTGCGCAAACTGCTCGGAATTGAGACTTCGGGAAGCTTGACCGTTCTTTTTACCGATAAAACGGGAACGCTGACTCAAGGCAAATTAACGGTTTCAGAACTGCTTGGAGGCAATGGTGAGCATTTCACTTCTTACAAAGAAATCCCTGAAAAATTGCGTGAGACCCTATCATTTGCCCTGCGAAACAACACTCCGGCTTCGATTGATGCTGGAGATCCAGAAAACCTGAAAATTGTTGGTGCTAATCCAACAGGACACGCTTTATTGCGTTTCCTCGGCGCAGATTTAGTCAAACAGGATGATGTTAAATTAAAAGTAAATATACCTTTTAACAGTGCAAATAAATTTTCTGCGAGCCAGGTTGTAGGTTCACAAAATTTGACCCTCGTAAAAGGTGCGGGGGAAATAATACTTGCCGGCTGTACACATTATTTAGATGCGGACGGAAACAAAGCAGAACTGGATTCCGCAAAAGTAATCGAAGAAATGCAGGGGCTTTCCGCACGTGCGATGCGCCTTATCGGGCTGGCTGTTTCAGAGCAGGCTTTAGGGCAAGAGAATGAGCTTCCCAAACAAATGACTTTGGTTGGAGTTTTTGGATTGCGTGATGAAATGCGTGAGGAGTCGCAGCCTGCGGTGAAAACCGCACGGCAAGCGGGAATTCAGGTGGTGATGATAACCGGTGATGCAAAAGATACTGCTGAAGCTATTGCCAAAGAGGTTGGTATCCTTGAAAATAATAATTCGCTCTTACTGACTTCCACCGAACTTGCTGAAATGTCGGATGAAGAGATCATAAAAATTCTTCCGGAATTGCGGGTTGTCGCGCGTGCCTTGCCTACTGATAAAAGCCGTTTGGTAAAACTGGCAAAATCCATGGGCTGGGTGGTTGGTATGACCGGAGACGGAGTAAATGACGCTCCAGCTGTGAAAAACGCGGATGTTGGTTTCTCGATGGGAAATGGTACAGACATGACCAAGGAATCCAGCGATATTGTTATTCTTGACAATAATTTTATCTCGCTGACAAATGCGGTACGCTACGGGCGGACCCTCTTAAAATCAATCAGGAAATTTTTGATTTTCCAATTGACGGTCAATGTTGCGGCCATTTTGGTAGCATTCCTGGGACCGTTTTTTGGCACGGATTTACCGCTGACCATGACTCAGCTTTTATGGGTCAACATTGTGATGGACACTCTGGCAGCTTTTGCCTTCTCCGGAGAAGCGGCGCTTATGCGTTACATGCACGAAAAACCGATTCCCAAAGGTGAGTCACTCATCACTGGTGACATGTGGTCCGCAATTTTGATTGACGGATTTTACATGGCATTCCTCAGTTTGTTTTTTCTCACCTCCGATTTTGTTTCCGAATTATTTGTCTGCGGAGAGGAACGCTGTCCGGATTCTGAGGTAAATCTTGTCTTACTGACTGCTTTCTTCGGCTTCTTTGTTTTCATGAATAACTTCAATAAATTTAATGCCCGTACAGAAGGACTAAATTTATTTGAACACATCACTGAAAACAGAAGTTTCATTATAGTCGTCATCTTAATTTTCTTCCTGCAGACAACCTTTACATATGTAGGCGGAGAAGTTTTACGCACGGTTGGTTTAACCTTGGAAGAATGGGGTTACGTACTGCTCTTTGCCGCCACCATAATTCCTCTTGACCTCACCCGTAAATTTCTGCGTAACACCTTTGTAGGAAACCCTGTGGTATAGCAGAAGCAATCTGGAGCCTAAATCCGCGACGTATTCTCTCTTTGCGAAATTGCTGCTAAAAGACCGACAGAGGATTTAGCTTTCCGGAAACAATTGTGATTCGTTTTGGAAATGGAATTACCCATTCAAAAGCTTGCTAAAAAGGAATTCACCTTTCTCCTACAACAGAAACAGCGGCTTTACAAAGACTGGAAAAACAGCGGAATCATTGCAGATGATTCTGTACTGAAAGCGTTTCTTGAGGTACAGCGGGAACTTTTCGTTGAGCCTTCCTATCGTGACCAATCCTATGCCGATCATCCTCTCCCGATCGGATCCGGACAAACAATCTCCCAACCGTCAACAGTCATCATGATGCTCCAGTTGCTGGAAGTTCTTCCCGGTCAGCGCGTTCTCGAAATCGGTTCCGGCAGTGGGTACAACGCGGCACTCTTGGGCAAACTGGTTAAGCCGACTGGCATGGTTGTGACAGTGGAGCGGCACAAAGGACTTGTGGAACTGGCTCGGAAGAACCTGCGCAGTGCTGCCCTTGAAGAGGTCATTGTTATTGAAGGTGACGGCAAACAGGGTTATGAAAAACTTGCGACCTTTGATCGAATCATAATTACCGCCGCAGCAGACCAAGTCCCCCATAATTTGAAGGATCAACTCGCCGTAGGGGGCTTCATCGTTGCCCCGATTGGCCCCACTCACGGTTGCGAAATGCTTAAAATAAGCAAAACGTCACCGGATCAATTTAAAACTAGCTCTCACGGCCTTTTTTCTTTTGTTCCACTTGTTTAAAAGAACAAACTTCTAACAGAAATTTGTTATCTTAAATACATCTCAATCTAAGTTGATATAAAAAAGTGCCGGGCTATCGCTTAATTTAAATTTAATGATATTTAACTTTTAGCGTAATTTCTCTTGGATTATGCTTTTCACTAAATTATCATAATTGTAAATTTTTCCTCACTCAAGAGTTAAAGTATTAATATTGAATTTAGGGCTTGAACTATAATTCAAAAGTATTAGAATACCTGGTTGGTGGAGAAGGTTTCTTGGTGGGATGAAAACAATTTGTTCAATTATCTGAATAATTAAATATTTTGTTACCTTTCAATTGAAGCATGAAGAAGTATAAACATTTTGTATTTTAAGTAACTAAAGAATGGGCACGAGAGTGCAGCACGCCGCCATAATCTTGAAGTGGTGATCCATAAAAACGTAATTATTTAAGGAGGGCTGATGCCAAGTTTTGTAATCACAGAAAAATGTGACGGTTGTCAAGGACAGGACAAAACCGCTTGCATGTATATTTGTCCCCATGATTTGATGGCCTTAAAGGAAGTCGTGGACAAGGATACCAACGAAGTCAAAATGAAAGGGGTTAACCAGGAACCCGTTCAGTGTTGGGAATGTTACAACTGTGTTAAAATCTGTCCGCAACAGGCGATTAGTGTTCGTTGTTATGCAGATTTTGCTCCGTTAGGCGGTGAAGTAATCCCAATGCTGGGCTCTGACAGCATCATGTGGACAGTCAAATTTCGCAACGGTAATTTGAAACGTTTCAAGTTTCCCGTTCGTACTGTTGAAGCCGGAAACGTGGATATCCGTTCCGGAGTCGGAGAGGCCAGTGCAGACATTTCACGGATCAAAGATCCAGGTTTTTACACTCATCATGCAAGTGGCTCCAGTTTACCAACTCCTTCATGATATGTAGATAATAAAAAATGAGAATAGAAAATGGAACCAAAAGTAAATAATTGGGAATTTTGTGAAAAACCAGAAATAGTTCTGCATGAAACTGATCTTCTCTTGATCGGTGGAGGTATGTCCTGCTGCGGTGCTGCCTATGAAGCAGACCGCTGGGCCACGCCTGAAGGAATACGAGTTACCATGGTTGACAAAGCCGCGACTGACAGAAGTGGTGCTGTCGCAATGGGGCTTTCCGCAATTAATACCTATCTGGGAGATAATAGTCCAGAAGACTACGTACGTTACGTAAGAAATGACTTAATGGGAATAACCCGTGAAGATTTGACATTTGACCTTGGACGGGTTGTTGACGATTCAGTACACCTTTTTGAAGATTGGGGACTGCCAATCTGGAAGAAAGACGACGAAGGCAAGTCCCTTGACGGTGCTCAGGCACAACGTGACGAAATTCCTTCTTTACGTGATGGTGGCGCCCCAGTACGTTCTGGACGCTGGCAAATCATGATTAACGGAGAATCATATAAAGTCGTTGTAGCCGAAGCAGCAAAGCTTGCTTTAGAAAACAACCGCAAAGCAACTGGTGTTGACCAAAACCACTTTGAACGTGTCTTTATCGTTAAACTGTTACTTGATAAAGATGATCCGAAAAAAATTGCCGGAGCAGTAGGATTCAGTGTACGTGAACACAAGATTTATGTTTTCAAATGCAAAACTGCGATGCTCGGAACAGGCGGTGCGGTGAACGTTTTTAAAACACGATCCACTGCTGAAGGACAGGGGCGAGCCTGGTTCCCGGTCTGGAACTCAGGTTCAAACTACGCCATGGCTGCAGAGTCAGGAGCAGAGATGACGATGATGGAAAACCGTTTCGTCCCTGCACGTTTCAAAGACGGTTATGGTCCTGTTGGTGCGTGGTTCTTACTTTTCAAAGCTAAAGCAACGAATGCACTCGGAGAAGATTACTGTGCGACTAATCTTGAAGAAAGCCGAAAACTATATGGGAAATATGTAGATTCTCTCGGAACTTGTATGCGAAACCATATGATGATGATCGATATGAAGGCCGGTAAAGGTCCGATCAAGATTCATACTGATGCTGCCATGCAGGAACTTTCTGAAACAATGTCCAAGAAAGAAATCAAGCATCTTGAATCAGAAGCATGGGAAGATTTTCTGGACATGACAATCGCACAGGCTGGAGTATGGGCTGCTAATAATATGGAACCGGATAAAGTTCCTTCAGAGTTGATGCCTTCAGAACCATACTTGCTTGGATCGCACGCAGGTTGTGCAGGTTTGTGGACCAGCGGTCCCGAAGATTTCGGACCTGAAGAATACTCTTGGGGCTACAATCGCATGACTACAATCAACGGCCTATTTACTGCCGGTGACGGTGTTGGTGCTTCCGGACACAAATTTTCCTCCGGATCACATGCAGAAGGCAGAATTGCCGGTAAATTCATGACTTCCTATTTCCTTGATACAAAAGGTGAGGATGTAGCTTATGCTGAAGACCCTGAAGAGTTGGCCAAGGAAATTTATATGCCGATGGAAACATACGGTAAATACAGTGGTTATACAACTGATCCAAACATTAACCCAAATTACATTCGTCCTGCAATGATGCAGCAACGCCTGCAGAAAGTGATGGATGAATATGTCGGTGGGGTTGGCACATGGTATATGACCAGTAAAACCATGTTAGAGGAAGGTTTTAATTATCTTGTTATGGTAAAAGAGGATTCGCAACACATGGCAGCAGAAAACCTCCATGAACTGCTGAGAGCATGGGAAAATTTCCACCGGATTCTCGCTGGAGAAGCTCACGCGCGTCACATTCATTTCCGTGAAGAGACACGTTATCCCGGTTATTACTATCGCGGAGACTTCCTGGCGATTGACGATGAAAACTGGAAATGTTTCGTAAACTCGACCTACGACAAGGTAACGGGGGAATGGAAAGTTTTCAAAAGGGATTATCACCAGCTGGTTCCTTAAATAAATTCTCCGGATGGTTGCTTCATATTTGAATTTACATCCGGAGTTTGCTTTTGCTTTTCCCCAGAATGCTCCTACCTATAACATAACGTTGTTTTCAGCACTGGTTATCAGGATCCATACCCCAGAGAATTAAAAAATAGAATTGAGTCAGAGGCAAATGTAATGAGTGAACAAGGCAAAATTTTAGTAATCGGTGGAGGAATCAGCGGGGTGACAACCGCCCTCGAAGCATCGGAGGTTGGACATGATGTGATTCTTGTTGAAAGGAGTCCTACACTCGGAGGCCGTGTTTCCAAATTCCATCAGTACTTCCCAAAATTATGTCCACCCACATGCGGTTTGGAAATAAATTACAAACGCTTGCGTGCGAATCCGCATGTTCAGGTACACACAAATTCAGCAGTACTTTCTGTAACAGGAGACGCGGGTAATTTCAAAGTCAAAGTCCGTAAAGATCCGACTTTTGTAAATGAGAAATGTGTGGCCTGCGACCACTGTACAGCAGTTTGTCCAGCAGAGCGCAGCAATGATTTCAATGCAGGAATGGACAAAACAAAAGCGATTTACCTACCCAATAAAATGGCATATCCTCCGAGATATGTAATTGACCGCCCGGCATGCGAACCCGGCTGTTCTAAATGCGTAGATGCCTGTAAATACGATGCGATTGAGTTGGAGATGCAGACTAAGGAAATTGAGTTTGAGGTAGCTTCTGTTGTTGTTGCCACAGGCTGGAAACCTTATGATGCTAAAAAGCTGACAAATTTAGGTTTTTCAAGTGTTCCTAATGTTATCAACAATATTATGATGGAACGCATCTCATCCGTCAGTGGTCCTACCAAAGGTCAGATCCTGCGCCCTTCCGATCAAAAGCCGGTTGAAAAAATAGCCTTCGTCCAATGTGCAGGTTCAAGAGACGAAAATCATTTATCCTACTGTTCCTCAATTTGCTGTCTTGCCTCCTTAAAACACGCCAAATATGTTATGGCACAAAATCCTGAGGCGAAGATATACATTTTTTATATTGATATCCGCACGCCAGGGAAATACGAGGATTTCGTCGCAAAAGTACAGGCAGAACCCAATGTATCCATGATTAAAGGTAAAGTAGCAAAAATAGTTGCAGGTGAAAACGGTGGGGTTCAGCTTGAAGCGGAAGATATTCACCAGCAAAGTAAGGTTCATCTTGATGTGGATATGGTAGTTTTGGCAACCGGTATGGAGTCAAGTTTGAGAGGACAGGCCCAAATTGCCGGGATCGAACTGGACGCTGATGGATTTGTACCAGCGGAGTTGCAGAAAGCTGGTATTTTTTCTGCCGGCGTAGCGAAACGTCCGGTTGATGTCAACAGCTCTATACAAGATTCTACAGGTGCCGCCCTGAAGGCAATTCAAATCGGAATGGGAGTGACAAATGGATAAAAAAATTGGTGTTTATATTTGTTCCGGATGTGATATTGACCAGGCACTGGATGTTGAAGAACTGGCAAAAGTTGCTAAAAAAGAATGTAAGGCTCCAGTGAGCAAAACACATCCTTTCCTCTGCAGCGAGGAGGGTGTGCAGATGATGAAAGAAGATCAGAAAAATGAAAGCATTAATAGTTTCATGATTGCGGCGTGTTCACAAAGATATCATGAAGCAACTTTCGATATGGGTGAAGAAAATATCGTGGTACGCGCGCCGATCCGTGAATATGTAGCGTGGACCCAGAAAACTAAAGACGAAAGTGGGAAGTTTGACGAGGATACCCAATTGGCCGGTGAAGAGTACATTCAAATGTATACCGCCAAACTTAAAAAACACGGAGTAGCAGAGCCATATGAACAAGACACTTCAAAAAATCTATTGGTAATTGGAGGTGGAGTCAGCGGAATGACCTCCGCTATGGAGGCTGCAAATGCAGGTTATTCCGTAAATCTGGTAGAAAAAGAAGATCATCTGGGAGGTTTTTGTCTGAACGAACATAAACTAATCCCTGCTCATGCTCCTTTTCGCGAACCGGAAATTAATTCTGTTTCCGCCGCGGTTACAGCAGTAGCCAATAATGATTTAATCACTGTTCATGCTTCATCATTTGTGGTTTCCATTTCCGGACAACCAGGAGAATTTCAGGTAAAACTCAACTCTTCCGGAGAAATAAAAGAATTCAAAAGCGGTGCAATCATCATGGCAACCGGTTCTCAGCCGTATGATGCAGGCAAATTAACGAATTTAGGAATTCAGTATGAAAACGTGGTAAGCAGTGCTGAATTTGAACAAATGGCGAAATCAGGAAAAATTGTACGTAAAGACGGAACTCCTGCTTTGAATATTGGTTTTATCCAGTGCGCTGGTTCCAGGACTCCGGATCATTTGTCTTACTGTTCTGGAACGTGCTGCATGGATTCTCTTAAACAGGCGGCCTACATCAGAGAGCAAAATCCGGAGGCAAAAGCACACATCATATACAGAGATATGCGCACCCCGGGACTTTATGAAGATTTCTACCGCAGCCGACAAGATGATCCAGGAGTTTTTCTGACTCAAGGAGATGTGGTCGGGGTAAATGAAACAGCCAGCAAAAATATTGCAATTGACGTAGACAACACGCTCTTTGGTGAACAGGTTTCGCTGGAAATGGATTTGGTCGTGTTGGCGGTAGGGCAGGTACCTTCCACCTTAAACGGTGAATCTGCTTTGAACTTGGAATATCGTCAGGGGCCAGACCTGCCGGAACTAAAATACGGTTATCCGGATTCGCATTTTATCTGTTTTCCATATGAAACTCGCCGAACAGGAATCTATGCAGTAGGCTCCGTGCGTCAACCGATGGATATAAATGACGCTAAACTCGACGCGACTGGTGCTGCTCTAAAAGCCATTCAGGCAATTGAACTGACCGACCAGGGGAAAACAGTTCATCCGCGTGTGGGTGATTTGACTTTTCCGGAATTCGCACTCAGTCGTTGTACCTCGTGTAAACGCTGTACGGAAGAATGTCCCTTTGGTGTTCTGGAAGAGGACGAAAAAGGAACGCCGTTTCCGAATCCGGCTCGTTGCAGAAGTTGTGGAGTCTGTATGGGGTCATGCCCTGTACAGATTATTTCGTTTAAGGATTCCAGTCCGAATATTTTCAAAGAGATGATGACCAGCTTCGAAATGCCGGATGAATTTGATGAGAAACCAAGGGTACTGATTTTCGCTTGCGAAAATGATGCACTACCGGTTTTTGATATGGCAGCCATGAATCGTTTGAAAATTAATACTAATGTGCGGATTATGCCAATGCGTTGCTTAGGTGGTCTAAATTTGATCTATGTTACAGATGCTTTGTCTTATGGATATGACGGTATCATGTTTATGGGCTGCGCTTATGGTGATGATTATCAGTGTCATTTTGTCAAAGGCAGCGAACTGGCAAATACCCGTCTGACAAAAGTTCAGGAAACGATTGGGCGATTGAATTTGGAATCTGAGCGCATTCAGCAATTTGCCATCAGTATGAATGATTATGAAAAGCTGCCAAAAATTATTGACGATTTTGTTGAAGAAATGGACGATTACGGACCAAATCCTTTCAAAGGGATGTGATTTTTCAACATTTTGATTGGAGCTCTCAAACAGTTTTTCGTTGGAACAACTCAAAAAATAAGGAGTATTAGATGACAGGACGAGTGGCAGTTAGTACGGATTTAAACTTTGTCGAAGGACTGATGTTGCATGGTGCTGCAGATCTTAAAAAATGTTACCAATGCTCTACCTGCACGGTGGCGTGTCCTTTGACTCCGGATGATCAGCCTTTTCCACGCAAAGAGATGCTGTGGGCACAGTGGGGCATGCAGGAAAAACTGGTGAGAGACATGGACTTGTGGTTGTGCCACAACTGCAACGACTGCACTGACCAGTGCCCGCGTGGCGCAAAACCAGGAGAAGTGATGTCCGCGCTCCGGAATAAAACCATTGAACATTATTCCTATCCTCAAGCTATTTCTAAAGCAGCAAAAACAGGGGCAGGTAATATTGTTTTGTTCCTAATCCCTATGATTCTGGTTGCTCTAGCTATTGTTTTGAAAAACATGGGCAATGATTTTGCTTTTTTGACTGCAAAACCAGTTGTTTATGCAAATATGTTATCTGTTACTTGGATTGATATAATTTTTGTACCGGCTGGATTTTTTGCTTTATTTAATTCCTACAAAACAATCAAAAATTTTGTAGGTGGTTTGAGAGAGCAATACCATCCTACTGAAGAAGGAGAAACTTTTATTGCCTCAGTCAAAGGTACAATTCAGGATGTTCTTTCGCATATTGAATTTAAGAAGTGTACTTCTAATAAAAGCAGGAATATTTGGCACATGCTTATGATGTATGGATTCCTTGGGCTATTCGCTACAACAAACGCGGTGTTGGTCTTACACTACTTGAAAGAGTTTGGTTTTGATGTTCAGGATACACCCCTGCCTTTTTTCCATCCTGTGAAAATTCTAGGGAATGTGAGTGCAGTTTCAGCCTTCATTGGAATTTACTTTATTGTCCGGGATCGTGTAAAAAATTCTGCTACGACCATTTTGTCATTGTTTGACTGGATGTTCATAGGTAACATGTTTTTTACGATTGTAACTGGAATCCTGTGCCAAGTTTTTCGTGTAGGAGATTATGCAAATCTTGCCTTTCTTACATATTATATCCATTTAGTAATGGTATTTTATTTGATAGCTTATGCCCCCCAAACTAAATTTGGTCATATTTTATTTCGACCAGCAGCAATGATCTACTCGAGATATTCTGGAAGGAATAAAAATATTTTCAGAAATTTATAAATTGTGATAAGGATCGTTTTTTGAGGAAATAATCTCTGTCATTATTTAACAATTTATGAGATCAGTATTTCAATGTAAATCCTGATTATATTTGTTTCTGAAAAAGAGGGTTTTTGAATTTTGGTTTTGTAATCGACAACCGTAATTGTATCGGTTGCCATGCTTGTACGGTTGCGTGTAAGGCAGAAAATGATGTGCCCATCGGAGTCAATCGTACATGGGTGAAATACGTCGAAAAAGGACAATTTCCCAACACTCGGCGAGTGTTTTTAGTGATGCGTTGTAATCATTGTGAGGATGCGCTGTGCACAACAATATGCCCTACCAATGCACTTTATAAACGTCCGGACGGCATCATCGATTTTAATAATGAGTGATGCATAGCATGTAAATCATGCATTCAGGCTTGTCCATTTGATGCCATCTATATAGATCCAGAAACACACACAGCGGCAAAGTGAAATTACTGCGCGCACCGTGTAGATGTTGGACTGAAGCCTGCGTGTGTTAATGTATGCCCCACTGAAGCCAGTCCTGGAAAAATTCAATCTAAAATAAAAATGCAAATTATATTATAAAGTTACAATGATAAAACCATTCGGCTCAGAAATTTTGACACCTCTTTTTGTAAAGGATGAATCACGCAGGAAAATGCTGCTGGAGGAAGCAGAAAAAATTCCGTCAGTTGTTGTTTCTTCTGCAGCAGCAGCAAACGCGGTGATGCTTGGCGGAGGTTATTTCAACCCCTTAAACGCTTATATGAATCTCGCGGATGTCATGGCAGTGGCGGAAGGTATGCAAATGCCTTCCGGCTTGATGTGGCCAACTCCTGTCGTGAATCTGCTTGAAGGAGATGCTTTATCAAAAGAACTCAAAACTGCATCTAAAATAGCACTTCGTGATCCTAATGTTGAGGGAAATCCTGTTATTGCAATTCAATCAGTGGATAAGATTGAACAAATGAGTGCAGAGCAGATCAACACAGTTTGCACACAAATTTACGGGACATCATCAACTGAACATCCCGGTGTAGCTGCGTTTGTTGATGCAGGTGACACGCTGATTTCAGGCACGGTTGAAGTGCTTAACTTTTCATATTTCTCAACTGATTTTCCTGACACCTTCAGAACTGCGGTGGAAATCCGAAACGAAATAAAGGAAAGAGGTTGGGAGACAGTCATAGCTTTTCAAACGCGTAACCCAATGCACCGTGCTCATGAAGAACTTTGCAGGATGGCGCAAAAGGAGTTGAATGCAGACGGTATCCTGGTGCACATGCTGCTTGGAAAATTGAAAAAAGGCGATATCCCTGCGGAAGTCCGGAATGCCTCAATCAGAAAAATGGTTGAGCTGTACTTTCCGGAAAACACTGTGATGGTTACTGGATACGGATTTGATATGCTTTACGCAGGACCTAGAGAAGCAGTTTTGCATGCGATTTTCCGGCAAAATTCAGGTTGTTCACACCTGATTGTTGGACGTGATCACGCAGGTGTTGGAGATTATTATGGTGCATTTGATGCTCAGACTATTTTTGACAAAATACCGGAAGGTGCGCTGCAGATTGAAATATTCCTTGGTGATCACACTGTCTGGTGTAACAAATGTGAAATGGTGGTGATGATGCGTGATTGCCCACACGGCAAAGAGGATTATCTCCTGCTCTCCGGAACAAGGGTGCGTGAAATACTGGCGAAAGGTGAGGCACTTCCGCCGGAGTTTTCACGTCCGGAAGTTGCAAAAATTCTGTCTGAATATTATCAGACTTTATAATACTTTCTCTGGCATGCGCAAAATTATGCTTACATATTTTGGAATTCGATACCCTGTGATTCGAGATAAGCCTGTGATATTTGCTTTTGTAGTCGTTCAGCTGTTTCTCTGTCTGCGTCTGCCTGCTCTTTTTCGTCCATATTTTCGAGCACAGCGCAGCGGCTGAAATAAGCAGTTGGATAGTGCGGGTCCAATTCAACAGCTTTGTTGAGATCTTTCAAGGCAGAATCATTTTGTTTCAGACCCAGCCATACGTTGCCACGGCTGCAGTACAGCTTGGCACTGTCCGGCTTGAGCTCAATCGCTCTGCTGAAATCATGCAGTGCTTGCTGAAAATCTTGCTTCGAGAAATACGCAGTACCTCTGCTGATCAAGGCAATTATATTTTCTGGTTCAATTTTCAGAACGTTTGTAAAAAGGGAAATACTTTTTGTTAATTTTTTCTGAACCAACGCTTCCTTTGCGGAAAGTAAAAGTTCTTCTGTGGTTTCCATTGTGTTTAAACCGGCAAATAATTAAATCAAATGAGCTCATCTGAACCCTCAACAAAACCTGATAATCATTCTGAGCGAAATCAGGAAAATTTCAATCTAAAGCCGATTCCGCCGGAAGGAATTTTCTCTTTTGCCTGTCATCCGGGAGTTTCCTGCTTTAACCGCTGCTGCCATGAGATTGACGTTATCTTAACACCGGTTGATATTTTGAGAATGAAATCCGAGTTTAATTTACCCTCTCATGAATTTCTCGCTAAATACACCAGTTTTCACTCTTTGAAAGAAACCGGTATCCCACTGGTGAAACTGCAAATGAGTGAAAACTCAAATGGAGCCTGTATTTTTTTGGATGGGGCTAAAGGTTGTTCCATCTATCAAAACCGTCCACAAGTCTGCAGAAGCTACCCCCTTGGAGTGGCTGCTCTTGATCCAAGACATGCCAAGCAGCAAACTGAAGGCCAGTCCACTGAAGCACGCTTCATAATTCAGGAAGACATGTGTATGGGACATCGGGAGCCTAAAACCTGGACTCTGAAAGAGTGGATGGAAGATCAGGCCACAATTCAGCTCGAAGAAGAAAACAAGGTCTGGCTGGAAATTGTGGCAAAATTAAAAGCCATGAAAATTGCTGAGACTCAACAACGTGAAATCAGCCTGTTTATCATGGCAAGCTACGATCTTGATACCTTTAGGAATTTTGTCTTTGAAAGTACTTTTCTGGAGCGTTTTGTTGTGGATGAGAAAACTGTTGAAAACATCAAATCAACTGAAGCAGAGCTATTGAGATTCGGCATGGAGTGGTTGCAGTACGCTCTTTTTGGTGAAGGAAATATTCGTCCAAGACTAAAATGATGAGAATTATTACAGTTTAATCCTCATTATTTTACTCAAGCAATTAATTTCGATGTTTCATAATGAAGCCAACATTTATTTTATTAATTGATAAATTTTCCACCTGAATGTTGAAAAATATGGTGGTTTTAAAGTTCTTTGTCTTAAACTTTTGGCGTAACGGCTCAAAAATATTCCCTGCTCAGCAGCAGGTTTTCGGAGTAATAACTTGACATTGAACCCCAAACATGGATAATACTCCGAATCAAATAATTTCTTAGAGGAAAGTGTAATGAGTGAATTTGATGCCGAGTTAAATTGCGAAGGACTTAATTGTCCCCTACCTATTTTAAAAACCAAAAAAACTATTGACGGCATGAACAGCGGCCAGCTCCTGAAAATGACTGCTACTGACCCCGGCTCCGTAAACGACATGGATTCCTGGTCAAAACGTACCGGGAATAATTTGGTTTCTCATGCTGAAGATGGCGGCGTACATACATTTTTTATTAAGAAGAAGTAATTTTTTTATATTCTTGTTATAAAAAATGATTTTTTTGGCTCAATATATTCTAATATTTGAATATACAAGCTAGTTAATTTTAGTTGTTAAGACAATACAGCAGGAATTGCTGAAAGTCATCCGCTTTTATTTGAACGCAAAGGATCTGTTTTGGAAGAAACAAATACATCTCGTTTACTGATTTCTGCTCCTCAAAAAAGTGCGGGGAAAACGACAGTCAGCCTGGGTATTCTTCACAACCTGCAACAGGAGGGAGTGAAGGTCCAGAGTTTTAAAAAGGGTCCGGATTACATCGACCCAATGTGGCTTAAGCTGGCCAGCGGGACTGAATGTCACAATTTAGATCCTTATCTGCTGGGAGAAGAAGGTTGTCTGGATTCATTTGGGCGTTATAGTACTAAGACCGATATGGCCTTGATTGAAGGCAATCATGGATTACACGACGGCATGAGCCTTGATGGTTTTGACAGCAGTGCAGGGTTGGCAAATATGCTGCAGTCACCGGTACTGCTAGTGATAAACAGCAGGGGGATGGGACGTGGAGCGGCAGCAGTGGTGACTGGAATGCAAAAAATGCAACCTGAGCCAAACATCGTAGGAGTCGTGCTGAATCAAGTCAGGAGTGCCCGTCAGCAAGAAAAACAAAAATCCGCAATTGAAAAATTTTGCGGAATTCCGGTTGTGGGCTCTATACCGATAGATGAAGCTGTAACAATTCCGGAGAGACATCTAGGTTTGACTACAGTTGATGAAATGGGATCAGCCAGAGGAATTATCAACCGTGCGGGAGAGTTAGTTGCCCAGCATTGTGATATGGATGCGATCAAATCAATGTTTAAGGCCACTCCGCTCCATACAGGCTCACTGGATAGAAAGCCTCTCATTCCCGAACATGCTTCAGTAAAAATTGGAATTTTCTATGATCCTACATTTTGTTTTTATTATCCAGAAAATTTAGCAGCCTTAAGGGAAAACGGCGCCGAGTTGGTTTTGATAGATTCGCTGCATGATAATTCACTGCCTGACCTGGATGGACTTTACATCGGCGGGGGTTTTCCTGAATCATTTTTTGAGGAAATAAGCGCCAACCGCAAGTTGCTTTTAGAAGTAAAGGAACGTGTCCACAGCGGAATTCCCGTTTATGCGGAATGCGGTGGTTTAATCTATCTCTGCGAAACAGCACATTTCAAAGGTAAAAAATTTAAATTAGCAGGGGTTCTACCGTTTGAAATAGGTTACCAGATAAATCCTGTCGGTTATGGATATCTATCTCTCAAAAGCCGTTGCCAGAGCAGGTGGTTTGACGAAGGGGCTTTGGTAAAAGCACATGAGTTTCACTACTCAAAACCACTTTCTGCAAGTAGAACAAAACCAAGCCTTTCCGCAACAACCTCGTCGGACCGCTATCAATTCAAAGTAATAAGAGGATATGGAATTGATGGAAAGCAGGATGGAATCCTGCATCAAAATATTTTTGCGTCTTTCGCACATTTGCATGCAGCGGTGAATCCGCAATGGGCGAGAGGATTTGTAGAGCTGGCAACAGAATACCAGCGCTGATATAAAACCCTAACATAAGGAGTTACAAATGAGTTTTGACTATGAAGGAAGCACCATTGAAACTGATGAAAATGGTTATTTAATTACACTTGAAGATTGGAGTGAAGGAGTTGCTGGGAAACTTGCAGAAGATGAAGAAATTGAAATGAACGATCAGCACTGGGAAATAATCAATTTTCTCAGGGATTATTATCAGGAATTTCAAATTGCGCCTGCGGTTAAAGTTTTGACCAAGGCAATTGCTAAGAAAAACGATATTCATAAGAAAGAGGCATCGGTTTTTTTGTATGACCTTTTTCCAAACGGACCCGGGTTGCAGGCCTGTAAGATCGCGGGATTGCCTAAACCTACCGGTTGTGTTTGATACCACTAAAGTCAAGATTTTTGCAGCAATGAGGCGCACAGAATGCCAGTGGTGTGGGTTGCAAACGACCTTATTATGTCTCAAATTCAGGATATAGAGTTGCTACCTGAATATTAATTAAGTCTTAGAAAAGGAGTTGATATGGAAGATTTAAAAGGAGCCGGTTCATCCGGTGATGAAAAAGATACTGGCGATAATAAAGGAAAATTCCTCAACCCTACCCCCATTCTCGATGAGTTGGAAGGCGGTAAGTGGCCAAGTTTTATCACGGGATTTAAAGAACTTGGAGAACGTACTGAAAAACCCATGATTCGTGGAGTTATGGATCAACTGGAATATTCCTATAAAACGAAAATGGGATACTGGAAAGGCGGGTTGGTTACTGTCAAAGGTTATGGTGCAGGAATTATTACACGCTTTTCAATGATCAAAGACAAATTTCCGGAAGCAACAGAGTTCCACACTTTTCGTGTACAACCTGCTCCGGGACTGCATTATAATACAAAAATGTTAAGAGAGGTTTGCGATATCTGGGAAAAGCACGGTTCCGGATTTGTCAATATGCATGGTCAATCCGGTAATCTACAATTGATTGGTATTGAACAGGATAAAACGCAGGAGTGTTTTGATGAACTCAATCAAGCAGGTTGGGATCTGGGTGGTGCAGGTGCAACAGTCAGAACAGCGGCTTCATGTGTAGGTCCCGCCCGCTGCGAACAAGCCTGTTTTGATAACCTGAAAGTCCACGAGAAAGTTCTCAAAAATTATGCAGGTATGACTCACCGCCCGGAATTCAACTATAAATTAAAGTTTAAGTTCTCCGCATGTCCGAATGATTGTGCCAATGCAATTATGCGTGCAGATGTGGCATTGATAGGTACCTGGCGGGATTCGATTCAAATCGAACAGGAATACGTCAAAGAGTGGATCGACGAATATGGGGAAGACGCTCTGTTTGATCAGGTCGTCAATATGTGTCCGACAAAAGCTATTTCACATAAAATAGGAACGTCCACAATCGAGATTGACAACAAGAATTGTGTGCGCTGTATGCACTGCATAAACGTGATTCCCAAGGCTCTTTCTCCTGGAAAAGAAAGAGGTGCCTCCTTGTTGATCGGAGGGAAAAACACGCTTAAGGTAGGTGTCAACCTAGGCTCGATGATGATCCCATTTATGAAACTTGACACCGATGAAGAGGTTGAAGAATTCATTGAAATGATGGATGAAATCATTGACTGGTGGGATGAAACCGGTTTAGATCATGAGCGTGTTGGAGAAACCATTGAGCGTGTCGGGATGAAGCAATTCCTTGAGGCCGTCGGTATTGAGGCGAACATTGATATGATTGTACGACCTCGAGACAATCCATATTACAAAAAACAATACGACAGCGCGTCTTAGCAAATTACTTTGTTGTTAGAAGAGGATATGCAGTTATAAAACAGTACTATGAAAGTACACCTTCTGTATTAATTTACACAAATAATTAGAGGAGTTTGGTATGAATGCCCCTATAGAAAGAACCTGGAAAACCGTTGAGTCAGGCCCACATACGCTTGAGGGCACACTGCATCCTGTGGTTGTAAAAAATTACGGTAAATGGAAATATCATAAATTGATCAAACCTGGTGTGATGGTTCATTATGGACTCAGTGGTGATGAGCTATACACAGTTAGGGCCGGAACTCCACGTCAGAACACGGTTGATCTTGTCCGGCAAATTTGTGACCTGGCAGATCAGTACGCAGATGGATTTATGCGATTCACAATTCGGAACAGTGTGGAATTCATGTTTTCTGAAGAATCCAGAATTGAGCCGTTGATCAAGGATTTGGAGGAGATTGGTTTACCAGTTGGTGGAATAGCAAACTGTGTTGCTCCGATTGCACATACTCAAGGTTGGCTGCACTGTGATATACCTGCAACCGACGCTTCAGGAGTAGCGAAAGGAGTTATGGATAATCTTTATGATGAGTTCAAAACATTAGAGATGCCGAACAAGGTCAGGCTTTCAACTTCCTGTTGCTCCATCAACTGCGGTGGACAGGCAGATGTCGCGATCATAGTAAAACATACCCGACCTCCGCGTATTGACCACGCGAAACTGTCAACACTATGTGAACTTCCTAAAGCAGTGGCACGTTGTCCTGTTGCCGCAATCCGTCCAACTATTGTAAATAACAAACGTTCATTGATGGTAGATGAAGAAAAGTGCATTGTCTGCGGGGCCTGCTTTGGTGCATGCCCTTCCATGGAAATAAATCATCCTGAACATTCACAATTTGCGATTTGGGTTGGTGGCAAAAACAGTAATGCACGTTCAAAACCTCAGTCCATGAGCCTTGTTGCAGAAGGAATTCCTAACAATCCTCCACACTGGCCGGAAGTAAATGATGTGGTCGGAAGAATCTTGAAAGCATACAAAGCAGGAGGAAAACCATGGGAACGTATGAACGAATGGATTGAACGTATTGGTTGGAAACGCTTTTTTGAGGAGTCAGAATTGACATTTGAGGTGGATATGATAGACAGTTACCGTCATGCGAGAACTACTTTTAACCAATCGACTCACGTTAGATTTTAATATTATCAACAGATTATGACTTTCGAATCAAATCCAATTCTTGATTTTGCTAATAACTATGAATTCCCCGAATATTCTGATCAGGATGGTTTTCATAAGGTTGTTGCTTTTGGTGATGAAAGTCACAAATGCCCAATATATGTAAAACAGGTCCCGCCATGTACTGCAGGTTGTCCTGCTGGTGAAGATATCAGGGGCTATCACAACTTGTTGACAGGTGTTGAAAAATCAGAAAATAAGTGGGACGAGGCCTGGTATAGGATTGTTGAAACAAATCCTTTTCCGGCCATCATGGGCCGGATTTGCCCGCATCCCTGCGAAAGCACCTGTAACCGTCAGCACCGTGAAGAAAGTATCGGGATTAATGCAGTAGAGCACGCAATCGGAGAACATGGCATTGACGCAGGTTTAAAATTGCACCCTGCTGGAGAAGATACCGGAAAACATGTTGCGGTAATCGGAGCAGGCCCAGCCGGACTTTCAGTTGCCTATCAGTTGAGACGTAAGGGTCATGCAGTGACAATTTACGATTTCAATGAAAAGCCCGGTGGCATGATGCTGTACGGTATCATGGGCTATCGTGTAGAACGCAGAGTCCTTGAAGCTGAGGTAGGTAAAATCATTGACCTCGGTATTGAAATGAAAATGGGTGTTCGTATTGGAACAGATGTCTCTCTACAACAGCTTGAAACAGATTATGATGCTGTTTTCATTGGAGTTGGAGCACAGACCGGAAAAGGCTTGCCGATTGAGGGGTTCATGAGCAAGCCGGAAACCACCAATGCAATTGAATTTCTCCGAGCTTATGAGATTCACGGAGACGAAGTTAACATCGGAAAAAAAGTCATCGTTATTGGCGACGGTAATGTAGCTATGGATGTAGCACGTTTGGCACGTCGTCTGGGTTCAGAAGCGACAATTATTTCTGCAGTTCCAAGAGAAGAAATGAATTGCTATCCTGATGAGTTCGATGACGCAATTGAAGAAGGTGCGAGGATTGAATATTTGGCTGGAACGCTTGAAGTCCTGGAAAACGGCGACGGTGTACGAGGCGTTAAATGCGCTAAAATGGTGAAAAAAGAAAATGGCGAAGAAGGCTGGAATGCTAAAATCCCTTTTCTGCGTTACAAGACTACCGATGAAATATTCGAAATTGAAGCGGATATGGTAGTCGCTTCAATCGGGCAAGCCACCGATATGCACGGTTTTGAGGACAGCATTCATGAACAAACTTCTTTGCTCAAACTTGATAAAAATTTACGTGTCGTTGGTAAGGATAATGTGTTCGGCGGCGGAGACGCACTCAAGGTTGACTTAATCACCACTGCAGTAGGTCATGGAAGAAAAGCTGCTAATTCAATTGATGCTTTTCTCAATGGTTTAGCAATGCCGGAAGATCCATATAAAAGTGTCATAAAAGTCAAAGAACAGGACATTAACTACTTTTTCCACTCCAAGCAGGCAAAGCGTAAACATAATGTCGCAGAAAATATTGTTGGCAATCATGATGAAGTCCTGGAAGCTCTGACTAAAGAACAGGCAGAAGAAGAGTCAAAACGTTGCATGAGTTGTGGATTATGTTTTGACTGCAACCAGTGTGCGGCTTTTTGTCCACAGGAGGCGATTTCACGTTATCGAAGTAATCCAGTTGGGGAAGTAATGTACACTCATTATACAAAATGCGTTGGATGTCATCTTTGTGCGCAGGTTTGTCCCACCGGTTATATTCAAATGGGAATGGGAGACGGACTTTAACATTATTAAGGGGACTGTTATGTATGATGATTTGATCAAAAAAACAGAAACTGCGATTGACAGTTCCTTACATTGGGCTGAAAGAGGATGGTCTGCTACTTTTGGCCCGAGACAGACAGAAATCAATTCACTTCAGGCTGCAGAAGAACTTCCTGAAACATTTGTCTACCGTATGGAAGCAATCAATTATTGGAAGCAAGTTCGTTTGACAGGTCACGATGCAGGAGTTTCCGGACAAAAAGCTTTAGAATCTCTCAAAAAAGGTGATCTTAGAGATGCCGAAGATCATCTTTATTTTTCTCAATATGTAGAAAAACCATTTGCGGAGTTTTCTAAAACGTGGGTTAAGGTATATGAGGCCGCAAAAGCTCAAATGCTAGAAGATCAATAATTTCCCATGTTCAAAAAAACAATTTATGGAAGTCAGTCCATTCAACCTTGAGGATAACGATACTTATTCACGCTGGAGGGATAGAAAACTCAGGAATTATCCTCAAAAGATTGAAGATCTTCTGGTGGAAATCAATGATCCTCGTAGGTTAAAAACAAACGAGTTTGAAGCCCTGCTGAAGCGTTGCCGTAAAACGAACATGGCTTTTTATGCTGGTAGTACGGGGGCAGACCAGGATCCGGAAATTCCTTTTTCGATTGGACGGCGTTTCGGAGTCAGCGGACTAAACAAAAACATGCTGGCAGATGAGAACTCCCTAACATCACTAAAGGTTCACGAAGACGGAATCAAACAGCATTATATCCCATACACAACCAATAATATGAACTGGCATACGGACGGTTATTATAATACTCCGAATGAGCAGATTCATTCTATGATGTTACACTCGGTTCAGGGAGCGGCAAGTGGTGGTGTGAATAGTTTGCTGGACCATGAAGTTGCTTACATCAAATTGCGGGACGAAAATCCTGAACACATCCACGCATTCATGAGTCCAGAAGTTTTGAGTATTCCTCCAAGAATAGGGGAGCAAGGTTCGGTTGCCCGAAGAACTGAGACTGGTCCAGTCTTCAGCATAACACCATCCGGAAAATTACACATGCGCTTCACTATACGGAAAAAGCATGTAATTTGGGCAGACAATTCACAAACTAAGGCTGCTCTGTCAGCACTTAGAAAAATCCTGGCTAGTGATTCACCATATATCTTTAAGCTTCAACTAGAGTCTGGTATGGGACTGTTGAGCAATAATGTCTTGCATAACCGCAGCGCATTTGTCAATGATTCCGAACATGTACGACATTATTACCGTTCCCGTTATTTTGAACGAATCAGCGGAACATAAATTTCAGCAGCTGATTATTTTTTTGAAAGCCCGGCCTTGACAGTCTGAGGAGGCTTCGTCTTTAATTAAATAATAACCCCCAATGACAACAACTTTATGAATATTGGAATATTACTCAAGGAGGGTCCGTATAATCATCAGGCGGCGGACACGGCCTACAAATTTGCTGAGGCCGCGATCAAAAAAGGGCATACGATTGACGCTGTCTTTTTTTACAATGACGGCGTTATCAATGCAACCAAACTGATGGATCCGCCTCAGGATGACCGCCACATTGCCAACCGCTGGGCAAATTTGTGTCAAAAGCACGGTGTGCAGATGTTAGCCTGTATTGCCGCAGCTAAGAGACGCGGAATTAATGATGATGTGCTGATTGATTGCGGAACCATTACCGGACTCGGCAATCTGACTGATATTGCCATCCGCAACGACAGACTTGTCACCTTTGGAGATTAAGGAAATGGAAGAATTTGAAGATGATGAAATAGTTAAAAAAATAATGCACGTCATGCGCGAAGCACCCCACGGGACTATTTACACCTACGAGGGTTTGGAAATGATTTTGATTATGGCAGCATATGATCAGGATATTTCGGTAGCGTTTATCGATGACGGTGTATATGCTCTTAAAAAAGGTCAAAATACTGAAGGCATCGAAATGAAAGGTTTTGCTAAAACTTTTGGAGCACTCGATGGTTATGATGTAGAAAGATTATTTGTCGACCAAATTTCCCTGGAAGAACGTGGACTGACTGAGGATGATTTGGTGGTCGATGTAGAAATTTTGAGTTCTGCTGAAATCGGAAAATTGATGGCCGAACAGGATGTTGTGGTTCATCATTAAATACACTTTGTAATTCATATCATGTTAAAAAATGTTACATACAATTAATAAATCTCCATTTGGAAACAATAGTTTTGAAACATCTTCCCGATTCCTTCAACCGGGGGATCCAATCCTTTTTATCGAAGACGGTGTATACGCAGTACAGGCCAATAATAAGTTTTCTGCGGCCTTAAACGATATTCTTAAAAACAATCCGGTCTATGCTCTTGCTCCGGACCTCAATGCGAGAGGAATTGAAGAAATAACTGCAGGTGTTAAATCCATTGAGTATGAAGGTTTTGTGGAACTGGTGGAGGAACACCAGGTGAACAGTTGGCTTTGATTTTAAAGTTAGCTGAATAAACCTGAATTATTTTCAGTCGTATTTAAATTGTATGGTTCTTCAGCCTTAATTCCTAAACTTGGAACAAGAGTATTATTTGGATGTAGTATACAGACATATGACTGTTCAAAAAATTGAATTGATTTTATCAGGCAAGGCGAATGACGATTTGTGTGATCAAAATCAACTTTGTGATAACATAAAAAATTTATGACAGA
>Ga0208408_1000488_pt1 | contig 26322 bp, 22 predicted proteins | sample ETNtaG_4_FD_185776 | JGI IMG/M metagenome (GOLD analysis project Ga0208408, IMG submission 185776) | Marine microbial and viral communities from oxygen minimum zone, Eastern Pacific Ocean - ETNP201406SV67 (SPAdes) (version 2) | ecosystem: Environmental > Aquatic > Marine > Oceanic ... | reverse complement strand
GTCACCATAAAAGACTTTACTGAAGATGATTGGGACATGGAGTGGATAAGAGAAGATATATCTTTGAGTTACTTTACCGTTGAAGAAGAGAATGCTTTTTCTTTTAATTCAAGATGCGTGGTTAATTAGCTTAATCTAATTGACTATTTAGAACATTACAATTTATTCTATCCCTGTCACGGCGGAGGTCGCGAGTTCGAGTCTCGTCCGGTCCGCCATTTAATATCTATTAAAAGAAATTTATTTAATGTAATCTAGCTTGTATAAGTATAAGAATATGAAGTGGTCATACGCGAGCGGAAAAATAAATATATCTTCGGATGAAGAAGAACAACAATTCTTACTCGAAGAACTAATAGAAGAAGCAACCCGACACCAAGTCAGAAAGAAGAAGATTTTGGTTTTCTTTGTTGTTTTGTCTGTAATTTTATTAACAATGCAGAGCTACGGTGCTAATTTAGCTGAAGGTATGTCTATTTACTTTTATATTGGATATTTTTTGACTCCAATAATAATTTCTTTGTTTATTTCTTCCATTGCATATCTATCGATAAGAAGATCACCAAAAAAATTTAAGAGATTAAATAAACACTTTAAAGATTAGTAAAAAGTTCTTGCACTGCCTCCGTCAACTTGGACAGCAAGTCCAGTCATATAGCTTGCTTTTTCGGAAGCAAGAAAAGTAATCAATGCCGAAAGATCAGTTGCTTCACCGATTCTTTGCATAGGAATATTGTTAGCTATTGCCTCTTCAAGCTCCTTTTTATTTTTGCCTGTGGATTTAGATTGAGCGTTCAAGATATCTTCAATTCTTTCCGTTTTTGTAGTGCCAGGGCAGACAGTGTTTACCGTTATTCCATAAGGCGCCACTTCATCCGATAAAGCTTTAGCCCAACCAAGGACACCCATTCTTATGCTATTGGAGAGAAACAATCCATTTACAGGCGTTTTAACTGAGACCGAGGAAATATTTATGACTCTGCCCCATTTATTCTTCTTCATGTCAGGTAAAGTAAGCTTAGAAAGTCTAATTGCTGACATCATTGTGTCGTTAAAAGCTTTTTGCCAATCATCATCAGATAGTTCTTCAAAGGTACTAGGAGGAGGTCCGCCGTTATTGTTGATCAATATGTCAATTGTCTTTAGTTCTTGCTTGGCTTCTTTAAATAAATTATTTATATCCTTTTTAGAGCTAAGATCAGCTTCTATCGCAACTATCTTTACGTCAGAAATATCCTTAATTTCATTTTTAACTAAGTTAATTTTTTCTTTATTTCTAGAACAAATTGCAAGGTTAACTCCTTCTTTTGCTAAATCAACAGCAGCTGATTTCCCCAAACCTTGACTGGAAGCACACACTATGGCGTTTTTTCCTTTTATTGATAAATCCATATATAAAATTTATTAGAGTTAATTAAATAAATCAGTATGATTATGATTGTATTTTAGTCAATAGGGGGATGTATGATTTCTTTAAGGAAGAAGTTAATTGTAATTTCTAGTTTAGTTTTTAGTCTTTCCGTCTTTTCTAGCTCATATGAAGCTAGTCAAGCTGGAATGTTGCATGAAAGGTTAGAGAAAATAGCACCTACCCTTGCTGAACAAATAAAGGAAGGGAGATTCCCCGGTTTTATAACAGCAGTTGCAAGAAAAGGAAGAGTAGTTCATTTTGAAACCCAAGGTTTTTCGGATGTGGAAAAACAAATACCATTACAAAAAGATTCGTTGTTTAGGATCTATTCAATGAGCAAACCAATTACAGGGGTGGCATTAATGATTCTGATTGAAGAAGGTAAGGTTCGTTTAAATGACCCCGTTTCTTGGTATATCCCTGAGTTTGCTAATACAGAAGTAATGGTAATGAACGAAGATGGAAGTTTCAATACTGAGAAACTTAAAAGAGAGATTACCATAAGAGATTTAGCTACTCATACCTCAGGAATTGCTTATAGTTTTACTGCAAACGACGCTTTGCAAGAAATTTACGAAAAAGAGAAATTATCTCCTTATTTTTTTATTGATAATTTAGATACGTCTCAAGTAGGCAATTCAGTAGTAATTAAATCTGAGAAATCCTTTCCAAACATTTGTGCTTTTAGTAAAGGGCTAGCGACAAAAGCACCTTTAATGCATCAACCAGGAGATCAATATACTTATTCAATGGGTATGGACGTATTAGGTTGTGTAATAGAAAGAGCTTCCGGTAAGACGTTTGACGTATTCTTGGAAGAAAGGATATTTAAACCTATAGGTATGAAAGATACTTCTTTTTATGTTCCTGAATCTAAAAAAGATCGGTTCACTAGCTTGTATGCATATCCCGGAGATTTAAGAAGGCTTATCCCCGGTATGGAAAGTCAAATACCAGAAGATCTATTAATGATAAAAATAGATGATAGATCGTATAGTCCTTATTTAGTTAAGGCTAAAGTTTTTGATGGTGGCTCTGGGTTGGTATCTACAGCAGAGGATTATCTTAAATTTGCCCAAATGCTTTTGAACGGAGGAAAACTAGGGGATGAAAGGATACTAAGTCGAAAGTCAGTTGAATTACTATCTTCAAATCATCTCAGAAAAGAGGTATTAAATAGAACTGGGTCAGATGATGATTATGTAACGGAGGGCATAGGTTTTGGTATTACTGTCGGAGTTATTACTGATACTGGTCTTACTGGTCAATATGGTTCTAATGGAATGTATTTTTGGGGAGGAGCTGCATCAACTATTTTCTGGATAGACCCGGAAGAAGAATTAGTAGCTGTTGCAATGACTCAAGTACTGGCAAACACGTGGCCACTAAGAGAAACTTTTAGTGCTTTGGTTTATCAATCAATTGATGATTAGACTCCTTAATTTATCTACCAATTTAATGTTTAGTAGAATAATTTCATCTCTGTTTATTCTTTTTATTTCTTTTACGATTCATTCTAATAGTAGCCTTCCTATTATTGAATACAGTGCAATTAATCATCCTGAAATAAGCAAGACAGGAATGGTTGTTTCTCAAAGGCAATCTGCAAGTGAGGTTGGGGCAGAAATCTTAAGGAAAGGAGGGAATGCGGTTGATGCAGCTGTGGCAACAGGTCTGGCTTTGTCTGTCGTATTACCTAGAGCTGGTAATTTAGGAGGTGGAGGCTTCATGGTTATTTATCTTAAAGACATAGATAAGACCTTGACTATTGATTACCGAGAAAGAGCTCCGTCTGCTGCTCATAGAGATCTATTTTTAGATGAAAAAGGTAACTACGATAAACAGAAAGCTCAGTTTTCTTTACTTTCGGCTGGAGTGCCAGGAACCGTAGCAGGTCTGCATCGAGCTTTAACAAAGTATGGAACAATGACTTGGCAAGAAGTGCTAGAGCCTTCCATAAAGTTAGCTGAAGAAGGTTTTGCTGTTCCACACGACTTGGCAAATATATTGGCTTCATCGCGTTATAAGCAAAGACTTTCCTCTAATGAAGCGGCAGCTAAATCTTATTATAAGAGCGATAAGAGCAATTACCAGGCTGGAGAAATACTAAAGTTACCTGATTTGGCTTGGACTCTTAAGCAATTATCTGCAAATGGGCCGGATGCTTTTTATAAAGGAGAGATCGCTAAAAAGATTGTCAAAGAGATGGAAAGGAATGGAGGTTTAATTAGCGCAGAAGATCTTAAGAATTATATGCCCGTTGAAAGATCACCTGTAGAAGGAACCTACAAAAACTTCAAGATTGTTTCTATGCCGCCTGCCAGCTCGGGAGGTATTCACTTAATTCAAATGCTTAATATGATTGAAGAATTTCCCATTAAAGATATGGGTTTTGGGAGCGCAGAAAGTATTCATATATTGGCTGAAGTGATGAAAAGAGCATACGCGGATAGAAGTAAGCATTTAGGTGACATGGACTTTTATGACGTACCTTTTAGTTTAATGTCTAAGAAATACTCTAGCTTCTTAAATAAAAGCATTTCAGTTAATTCCAGAACCGCTTCGAAAGATGTTTTTGCAGGGGACCCTTACCCATACGAAAGTCCCGATACAACTCATTTTTCAGTAATGGATCAATATGGAAATGCTGTTTCTAATACTTATACTTTAAATTTTTCTTATGGATCAGGAATTATGATTCCTGGAACAGGAATGTTAATGAACAATGAAATGGATGATTTTTCTTCAAAACCAGGTGTTCCCAATGGATATGGACTATTAGGCTCTGAAGCTAACTCGATTCAAGCTAATAAAAGACCTTTGAGCTCAATGACTCCAACAATTATATTTAAAGATAGCAAACCTTATCTAGTTCTAGGAAGTCCTGGAGGAAGCAGAATAATTACCACTGTATTGCAGGTAGCACTTAACGTTATGGAGCATGATATGAATATAGCGCAAGCAGTTAATAGCCCTAGAGTTCATCATCAATGGTTACCAGAGGTTCTGATGATGGAAAAAGGGTTTGGACCAGATACAGAAAAACTTTTACAAGAAAAGGGCTATAAATTATATCCTTCAAGCACCATGGGAAGTGTTCAAGCTATTCTCAAAGATGGAGAATATTTTTATGGAGCAGCCGATCCAAGAAGGCCTAGTTCTGGAGCTGTAGCTCCTTAGAACAATTATGAAAAAACTTCTGATACTCTTCCTTTTAAATTGTTTATTTATAAGCAGTGCTTTATTTGCTAGAACCCAAACCACCCTAGATTATCAAGATCGAATTCATGCTGAGTCTTCGGAGAATTTTATGGTCGTATCTCAGAATACCCACGCCACTGAAGCTGGTTATGAAATCTTAACTAAAGGAGGTAATGCTGTTGATGCTTCGGTCGCCGTTGGTTTTGCTTTAGCTGTTACTTTACCTAGAGCAGGCAACTTAGGCGGCGGAGGCTTTATGCTTATTTATGATAAAGAAAAGGATAAAGTGGAAACCCTAGACTACCGTTCTGCATCACCTAAATCAGCTAGGAGTGAAATGTTTGTAGATGGTTCAAGCGTAGTTAGATTTGGTCATCTAGTCAATGCTGTACCTGGATCAGTGGCAGGATTAGTAAAAGCACATGAAAAACATGGCAAGTTAAGCCTTAGTGAAGTTATGAAACCATCTATAAGATTAGCTAAGAACGGAATACCCGTGACTCATGACTTAAATTACGCTTTGGAGTGGTCTAAGGAATCTCTTTTAGAAAACTCTACTTCTAAAAATAAGTTTTACGACAAGAAAGAAAACCCTATCGCAGTATCTTATTTATTAAAACAACCTAAACTGGCTAAAACTTTATTTCTAATTAGCAGGAAGGGTAAAGAGGCCTTTTACGAAGGTGAAATAGCTAAATGGATAGAAGAGGATTCCTTGAGCAATGGAGGTCTGATTACTTTAGAAGATTTAGCTGCTTACGAAGCAAAAGAAAGAAAACCAATAAGTATTGATTATAGAGGATATAAGATAGTTTCAATGGCTCCTGTTGCAAGCGGAGGGCTAGTACTTCTGCAGATCATGAGTATTTTGGAGAATTTTGATCTAAAAATACTAGGCCCTAATTCTGCTGAAACTGTTCATTTATTATCTGAATCTATGCAAAGAGCATATGCTGATAGGGCCCGTTATCATGGTGACCCGGATTATTATAATGTACCTATTAGGCAATTATTATCTAAGGAGTATTTACAGGAGCGATCTAATTCTATTACTAAAATAAGAACTGAAGATGGACTAATTTATGCTGGCGACTTGAGTAAAATAGATGAAAGTCCAGACACAACTCACTTCTCCGTAATAGATTCAATAGGTAATGCAGTTTCTACTACTTATACTTTAGGTTCTTCTTTTGGATCAGGCGTTACCGTAGAGAAGGGCGGGTTCCTGCTGAATAATCAAATGAGAAATTTCTCTCATTTTTATGGAAAATCTAATGACTTATCTTTAGGTACTAGTGAAGCAAATAAGTTAGAGCCTGGAAAGCGTATGATTAGTACCCAAGCACCTACACTTGTTTTTAATCCTCAAGGTAAGTTATTCATGGTTTTAGGATCTCCTGGTGGAGGAAGAATACCTAATATAATAGCCCAAGTTATTTCTAACGTTATAGATCACAACATGAGTTTTGCATCAGCAGTCATGGCTCCTAGAATAAATCAAAGGTTGGCTGGCAACTTAGAGTTAGAAAATGGTTTTAGTCCTGACACAATAAAATTGTTAAAAGAAAAAGGTCACAATGTTAAAAGGTCTATGACAATGGGAAGTGTTCAAGCTATATTTATAAAAGACCAAGTTATTTATGGAGTAGCAGATACTAGAAGACCAGGAGCGTTAGCTAAAGGAAACTAGGTAAGAAAGTAAGGAACTGAAACTGCTGCCACAAAAGATACTACCAAAATCCCTAAAATATTAATTAGAAATCCTGCTCTAGCCATTTGAGGTACTCTTATTAGGCCTGATCCAAATACTATGGCATTGGGAGGTGTAGCTACTGGTAACATAAATGCACAGCTTGCAGCTAGAGCAACAGCCGCTGTAACAAGTAGAGGATTAAATTCAGATTGTATAGCTATTGCAGCAACCACCGGCAAGAAAGTTGCTGTAGTAGCCATGTTTGAAGTTAATTCAGTTAAGAAGATGATCATAGTCACTACTAATATCACAATCAGAACTATACTTATTCCTTGAGGAATCAGGTTTCCCATCCACACAGCTAATCCAGTTGCTTGAACTGCATTGGCTAGGCTTAATCCTCCTCCAAAAAGAACAAGTAAACCCCAAGGGACATTCTCTTGAGCATCTTTCCATTCTAGTAAGGCACCTCTTTTTTCTTTGTCGCCGCTAGGTAAGAGAAAAAGAAATAAAGCAGAAATCATAGCTATACCTGCATCTGATAAACCTTCAAGACCGTTTATGTCATCTAATACAGTCCGTAACATCCAAGTCATGGCTGTTAAAATAAAAACGACAAAAACTTTAAATTCAGCTCCATCAAATTTCCCTAATTCTTGTTTCATGTTACTTAAGAGATCTTTTGTCTCTTGAGAAGTTTCAAATTCCACTTTAAAAATTATTCTCGTAAGTATTAACCAACTACAAGGAAGCATAATTGCACTTAAAGGAACACCAACTTTCATCCAATCAACAAAACTTATATCAAGGTTATAGTTATCCGCCATAAATGCTGCAAGCATTCCATTTGGGCCAGTACCAATTAGGGTAGACATTCCGCCAATCGTGGCTCCATAAGCTATGCCTAATAAAAGAGCTAATTGAAAAGACTCCATTTCTTGATCACTTAAACCTTTAACTGTTTCTTTAACGACTGTAATTACTGCAAGTCCAATGGGTAGTAGCATGATTGTAGTAGCTGTATTCATCACCCACATACTTATTAAGGCTGCGGTTAACATAAAGCCAAGGATTAAAGATGCCCCATTCGAGCCAGCATACTCAAGTACAAATAGAGCAATTCTTTTATGTAAATCCCATTTTTGGATAGCTGTAGCTATCAAGAAACCTCCAAAGAATAAATAAATTGTTTTATTTGCATAAGGGTTAGCTGCACTTTGTATATCAAGTATGCCCAGCATAGGAAATAAAGCTAAAGGAACTAAGGCTGTAACTGCAACAGGCACTGCTTCAGTTGCCCACCATATTCCCATTAACAAGAATAAGGCAGCCGTTTTGTGAGCTTCTTCAGAAAGGCCGTCCGGGGTAGGGAGCAACATAACTACAATTGCAGCAGTTACTCCAAGCAGGAATCCAAAATTTCCTTTTAAAACTGACATTATTGAATAATTTTAAATAAAAAAGGGAGCTTACGCTCCCTTTTTCAATACTAAAGGATTACTTCATTCTTAAAGTGAAATCAACGTAGTAATTTCTTCCATAATCTTGATGAGCATCAGCATAGTATCCATAGTATCTATCAGCTGTTGGAGCTCTTTCATCTTCAAGGTTTTTAACAGAAAATCTAACTCTTGCATTTTGATCTCTTAATTTAAAGTCATAAGACATTGTTAGATTCAAAGTTGTCATAGAAGGAATTAAATAAGGCACTCCACTTTTAGTCCCTAATGAGGTTTGAACAAATGAACCTTTCTTAAGCCCATATAGGCTAACTCTGTAAGGTCCCTTATCCCAAGACATCCTTAATGTATGTTTATTGTCATAAATTCCATCTTTTTCAAGTAGGTCTCCAAAACCTTTTAAAGGAATTGATTCAGGAATTACACCAGCATCTTTTTCAGCTTGAAGTCTAGCAAATTCTCCACTAGCTTTTTGTTCAAACTTATCAATGAAAGTTCCGATGTATCTAATACCAAAGTCCCCATAATCACTTTCAACATCATAGTAAATTCCAATATCAGTACCTTCAACTGTTCTTAAGGCCATATTGGTGTAATTATTTTTGACGTATTTAATATCACCAAAAGGACATACGCCTGCTGCTGCAAATCCCGCAGCATCACCTGCATCCGGAGCTTCTCTAACAACTAAAGGATCACCTGCAAATGTTGAACAATTATTTGTTCCATTAGAAAATCTTATAAGCATGTCGTTAACTGTTTGGTTTTCACGACCGAATAATCCTATAGTTTTATCCTTTTCTATAGACCATGTGTCAACAGTAATGATTAAGTCATCTGTTGGTGAGAGAACTAAACCAACTGAATAGTTTTCTGATTCTTCAGCATCAAGATTCTCTGCGCCTGTTGCCATTCTTTGAATGGTATAACGTGAGTCAGAATCAATAACATTTTCAACACTCTGAACTGCATTAACTTGAAATGCTGCTCTGTCGTACCTTGTTCCTGATCTTACAACAGTTTTTTCATTCATCTGAATGATGTTTGGAGCTCTGAAAGCAGTTGATGCAGAAGCTCTTAAATCCATCCAAGGAGTAACTTCCCAACCTAAAGCAAGTTTAGCTACTGTTGAGTCACCATAATCAGAGAAACTTTCGTGTCTAAGAGCTGACTGTACATTTATTTTATCCGTTAGCGGAATTTGTAACTCTGTGAAGACCGAAACAATATTTCTTGAGCCGGAAACATCAGCCGTTGGTGAAGAGTTCAGTACATCAGCCACTAATGGGAATGTATCGCCTTCGTAGTCAGTGTATGTGATAGTCCCATCTAGCCTTGGGTCTCTATCGTCATCCATTTCCTCATCACGGTATTCTAATCCAACCAATAGACCCATGTTGCCTCCTGGCATTTCCCATAAGTCGTTACTTGATATTTTGAAATCTACCATCGTTAGATCGCTTGTTCCTTTTCTATAAACATCAATCAATGTCCTTTCAATATTTGAATTAACTCCTGCACTAAAAGGGTTGTAAGCTGCTGGCGTAGAATCGTTTAGTGCTTCTTTCAATAGATTATTAGACATTCTATTGGTAGTGACGTCATTTGATTGAGCTTGCGATTTAACAAAAGCTGTTTCCCAATCCCAATCGCCTCTAGATCCTCTTAAACCTTGAAGAAACCTATAAGTTTCTTTTTTAACGTTAACCAGTCTTTGTCTTTCTTCGTAACGATAGTTATCTATATAAAGCTGTTTGCCAGCAAATATAGCTGTAGGCACACCGTCTACATCAACTTTGAGTTGATTTAAATAATAGTTGTCTGGACCTACCCTATGTTTTGAAGATGAGAAAGCATAAGAAGCATGCGCTGTTCTATCACTTTCTGATTTATATAGAGCTAATTCAGTGAATGATTCTCTACCGTCCCCTAAATCATTATTAATAAATATTATCGCATTAGTCCTGACCAACTCTGATCTAACATCAGTAGGTCCCCAGAAGTTACTTCTTAAAGCGCCATTTCCATCTTGAGCTATACAAGTTCCATAACCTGTATCAAAGAGAGGATGACCTCTGTTAGTACATTTAGAATCGCCTAGAGGGAAGATTTCAAATTCTCCGTTAGAGTCAGTCCATAAATGATTATAGCTTTCTCCTGAATGCTCACTTGAACTTACCATGTCAAATTGACCGTAAAGAGAGTTTGAACTTAAGTTCCTAAAAGAAGTGCTTGTTTTCCAAGGAGAGTCATCATCAACAAAAGGTCTGTGATCTCCCGCTCCCCATCTTGGGTCTTCTTGAGCATTTATGTTGTCTCTATCGTAGTGATCAAAAAATACACTTATGTTACCGTCTCCGTCGTTAAAGAACGATCCCCATTTAGCTGTGATTGTAGTGTCTTGAGCTTCAAAGTGATCGTAGCCACTCACTCTAGCTGTTACGCTCAAGCCTTCATAATCATCTTGTAAAACAGTATTTATAACACCTGCAACAGCATCTGCTCCATAAACAGCGGAAGCACCATCGCGAAGTATTTCTAATCTTTCAATTCCAGATACTGGAATTAGGTTTGAGTTAACGCTTGTGGTAGGAACATAGTCTCCTCCGATTAACTCTGTTTGATAACCAGGAGAATTAACTAACCTTCTTCCATTCAGGAGAGTAAGTGAGTTACCTACACCTAAGTTTCTTAAGTTATAGGCTCCAACGTCACCACGAGATGCATTTACACCACCTGAAGCATCTTCAGCTTCAGTAAAGTAGTTTTGTCCTTGTTCTGCAATATGTTCTAGCAAATCATCACCATCAATAGCACCAGTTGCTTCAATATCTATACCTGTAACTACAGAAACAGGTAAAGATCCAGTAATCTTTGCACCTTTTATTTGTGAACCAACTACTACTACTTCTTCTACTTCTGATTCATCATCAGCAGCAAAGAGTGGTGCGCTTAAAGCTAAGCAGGTACCAATAAGAGTTATAAACAATTTTTTCATAATTAAATCCCCATCTTTTATATGATATTAAGTCATTTTATACTTTAAAAGAAAAAATAACATTGATAAATGTAACAATCTAATAGAACTATATCTAATACTTGTTTTAACTATAGTCATAGACTAAGGTTATACAGTAACAAAAATAAATTAATGGTAGTGAATTGAAAAGTAGGCAATTAGAGGTATTTCATGCTGTTTATACTAAAGGAACAATTACAGAGGCAGCTAAACACTTAAACGTATCACAACCTTCTGTGAGCAAGGTCTTAGCTCATACAGAGTCGCAGCTTGGTTTTCTACTTTTCTCAAGATTTAAAGGAAGGCTAGTCCCCACTTCGGAGGCCAAGATAATCTATTCAAAGGCAGATAAGATTCATAAAGATTTAAATCAATTAAGCTTATTAACAAAGAATTTATCTGAAAACCCTTCGGGCTTAATCAGACTAGCCTGCACGCCCACATTGGGATTAGATTTTGTTCCAACAATGGTGTTTTCCTTTTCTGAAATATCTGAAGGAGTAAAATTTGAAACCCATACTTTTCATTACGATGAAATGCTAAGTCATATAAATGAAGGAAGTATTGATATGGGGATAGCTTTTGAAGCTGTACCCGGTAACGATTTAGACATTAAGAAAATAATAACTTGTAAATTTGTTGTAGTTGCTTCTGAGAAATTTTCTCTACCAAATCGAACACTTAAATTGGAAGATTTAAAAAATGTTCCTTTTGCTAACATAAAAGGTCCTTTATCGAAGAAACTATCATCATTTTTTAGAAAAAATAAGTTCTCTCCAAATATAGTTACCTCTACAGATTCTTATTTCATGGCTTCGTCCTATGCAAAAAAAGGTTTAGCGGTTTCAGTTTTAGATGAAATATCAGCTAATTCATTGTGCAATAAAAAGAATATTTGGCTATTAGAAGAATCTCCTTCAACTGATATATATATTATCCTGCCTAAGAAGGCTTCAAGATCTGTAATAGAAGAAAAGTTCTTGTCATATATAGCCGAACAAGAGTATAAAATTAACTCCTAATTATTTTTAAACCTTAAAATTGAAAAAGAAATACATTTTATCCCTTGATGGCGGGGGCGTCAGAACTATAGCCTCTATAATTTTCTTACAGAAGTTAGAGTCCCATCTTAAGGTTTCTTTATCAGAAAAATTCGATTTCTTTATTGGAACTTCTGCAGGAGCTATCTCTTGCTTAGGATTGTCGGTTAATAAGATGCCATCGACTGAACTCATGAATATTTGGTCCAAAGAAAATCTCGTTAAAATCATGACCAATTCTTCGTGGGAGACAAACTTAGGAATAATGCAGATTAATCCAAAGTATACAAATGAGGGAAAAAGAGAAGTATTAACTGAGTTTTTCTCCGATAAGAAATTAGGAGATGCCTCTAAACCTGTAGCAGTTACTTCTTATGATATTGAGAAAAGATTACCAGTTCTTTTGACTTCCTATAATGACCCTGAGGTATCAGTAGTGGATTCTGGCGATGCAACGAGTGCAGCTCCAGTTTATTACCCCACCGCACAAGTTGGGGATAGATTTCTTATAGACGGAGGCATTGTGGCAAATCATCCCGCCTTGCATGGATACGTAGAGGCTAAAAAAATGTACCCAGATAATGAGTTGGTAGTCCTAAGCATTGGAACTGGGTTAAACAAAAGACCTCTTAAAGGGGAAGACTCAAAAAAATGGGGTTTAATCGGATGGATGATGCATGATCTCTTCGGTTTGATGGTAGAAAGTAGTATGGATCATGAACTTGCTGAAGAGTTAATAGGAGAAAATTACCTTAGAATTAATTCGCCTCTTGGAAAAGTTAATAGAAGGCTTGATGATAACAGTGATTCTAATATCGAAAGAATAATAAATATGGGTGAAAGTTGGTGGGATGAGTTTGGGAAAAAAACTCTAGACTTACTGAAATAGTGAAAAAGTACTACTTCTTAATTTTATATATTGTTATTTCTGGTTGTTCCGTTAATCCTGTAACTGGAAAACAAGACTTTGTAATGATTAGCGAGAATCAAGAAATCGCTATGGGTAAAAGATATCACGCTCAAATATTACAACAAACTCCTCTATATCAAGATACAGACCTTCAAGCTTACGTTCAAAAAATTGGTGACTCTTTATCAGTAAAAAGTCATCGTCCAAACTTATTTTATCGTTTTACTGTGTTAGATAGCCCTGACATAAATGCTTTTGCTTTACCTGGTGGATATATTTATATAAATAGAGGGTTAATGGCTTACCTATCTTCTGAAGAAGAATTAGCTGCAGTTTTAGGTCATGAAATAGGTCACGTAACGGCAAGGCATAGCGTAAGACAATATTCTCAATCTCAAATATTAGGTATTCTTTCTACTGCTATAGAAATGAATCAAGGTAGATCAGCAGGTAATTTAGCTAATCTTGCTTCGGGAGCATTATTATCAGGATACGGCAGAGAGATGGAATTAGAAGCAGATGATCTAGGGGCTCAATATATCTTTCAGGAAGGCTACTCAACACAAGGAATGTTTGATGTTTTATCAGTTTTAAAAGATCAAGAAATCTATTCAAAGGCTTTGGCGAAGAAAAGAGGGCAAGAACCTAAGAGTTACCATGGTGTATTCGCTAGCCATCCTTCTAATGATAAACGCCTTCAAGAAATGCTTGAGGAAGTCACTAACTCCTACCCTAAAGGTACTAAAAAGATTTCTAGTAATTATTTAAATAAAATTGAAGGAATCGTTTATGGAGATTCTGAGCAATCAGGTGTTAGAAGAGGAAATGAATTCTTTCATTCAGAATTAGATTTATATTTTTCATCACCCGATGATTGGGAAATTATCAACACCCCGCGAAGCTTAATATTTAGTTCACCAAAAGGTGAAGCAATTCTTCAAGTTGATTTAGAAGATTTAAACTTTAGAGAGCCTCCTAGATCTTACATGGACAGAGTTGCCAAAAACCATTACGAGGGTAAAGATTTAAGAATTAATGGTTTTAATGGATACACGGCATTAAGCAACAGGTCCGGAAGAACCGTTAGGTTGGCCATAATTTTTAAAGAGAAGCAGATATATAAATTTATTGGTTATCTGAAAGAGGGGTTTGATTCGTTTGATAAATATGATGCAACCTTTATAAAAATTATAAAAACCTTCAATCAATTAGATGATCGAGGAAAAGAACTATCTAAACCTTTAAGAATTAATGAATACATTGTTAAGAAAGGGGATAGCTATAAAAGCTTAGCTGAAACAAGCAACATTCCTTTCAACCCCGAAGAACAATTAAGACTATTAAATGGAGATTTTCCTGATGACCCCTTAGCTGAGGGTCAAAGTATAAAAATAGTAAATTAATTAAAGGGGGTTAACTAAATGACCGCCATCCACTGGAATAATAGACCCTGTCATAAAACTAGAAGCGTCACTAGCTAATAATAAAAGAAGCCCATCAAGCTCAGATTCAAGACCTAATCTGTTCATGGGGATGCTCTTTATGTAACTTTGACCATCTTCAGTCTTAAAGAAGTCATCATTTATTTCAGTCAATATATATCCAGGTGCAATAGCATTTACCCTAATGCCTGATCTAGCAAGCTCCAAAGCCATGCTCTTTGTAAGTTGCACCAGTCCAGCTTTAGCAGCTGCGTAACTGGTTAAGTTTAGTCCTACTCTCAATCCTAAGATTGAAGCTATGTTAATTACGCTTCCAGGTTTTTTTTGCTCTAATAACAAGTCGGTAAATGTTTTCGCTACTCTATAAGCTCCATTGAGATTGGTTTCCAAAACATAATTCCAACTCTGTTCATCTAAGTCTTTAAATTTCCTGGTGTCATTAACTCCTGCGTTATTAACAAGTATATCTGCTGAACCAAATTCTTTTTTTATCTCTTCGAATAATTTTTTAACACTTTCGGTGGATGTTACATCTAAAGAAAAGATATGTGATTTACCATTCAATTCCTTTTGTAATTCAACTAAGTTATCCATCCTTCTGGCACTTAATATTACAGTTGCACCTGCTTCGGACAGAGTTTTAGAAAAGTGACGTCCAAGTCCAGAAGAAGCTCCTGTTATGAGAGCTACTTTTCCGCTTAAATCAAAAATATCAGTTGCCATTGTTTAAATAATCTCAAAATATCTCGATAATTCCCAGGTGGATATTTTATCATTTTCTAAAAATTTCCTTTCTTTTTTGTATTCGTTATATTCCCAATTTCTAGTGTCTGCAAAATGATCTACAAATACATCTCCAAAAAGGCTTCTTGCAGCTTTGGAGCTATAAAACAATTCAGCACTCTCGCCCAAGTTTGACGGTACTTGGTGCTCTCTTGGAACTCTAATATCGTAAGCGCCACCTTTAATGGGTTTGTTGGGATTAATTTTTTCTTCAATTCCTAATAGTCCTGCTCCCAATGTAGCTGCTAAAGCTAGGTAAGGGTTAGCGTCAGCTCCACCCAGTCGGTTTTCTATTCTCTGACTTGAGGGACCTCCCAGAATAGCTCGAAAAGCTGTAGTTCTATTTTCTACGCCCCAGGTCATGTTTATTGGAGCCCAGGCACCTGGACAAAGTCTATTGTAAGAATTAACTGTTGGAGCATACATTACTGAAAGTTCTCTCATGTATTTTTGTAGCCCTCCAATAAAGAACAACATTTGATCTGGAATATCATTATCTTCTTTAGAAGCAAATACAGGCTTCTCATCAAGATCTAAAAGAGAGATATGTATATGACCAGATTGACCTGGATATAGCTCAGACCACTTAGCCATGAAATTGGCCATTAATTCATTTCTTTGGGCCACCACCTTTGTAAAAGTCTTAAACAAGGATGCCTTGTCTGCTGATACTAAGGCTTCATCTACTATAATTGCAGCTTCTAAGACCCCAGGTCCAGTTTCAGTATGTAAGCCTTCTAAAGGCATATCCATAGATATACACATATCTAAAAGTTGATGATACAAATCTGAGTGAACTGAATTGCGCAAGACGGAATATCCAAACATACCAGGAGTAAAATTATTTAAACTTCTGTATTTCTTTTGTCTGATAGATTTAGGAGTTTCATTAAATAGGAAGAACTCGTACTCAAACGCAGATTTAGACTTATAGCCTAAGGATTCAAGTCTATTCAATACCTTTTTTAAAGTAGACCTAGGACACACGTCTCCATTTAAAAGTTCAGCTAGAAAAAAAGGAGTATTTTTTTCAAAAGGTATATTTCTAGCACTTTCCGGAACAATCCTTACTTTACTGTCGGGATAACCTGTATGCCATCCAGTAAATAGACTTTTCCCATCTCGCTTTTTAAATTGATAAAGTTCATCATTACTGTCCCATCCAAAAATAACATCACAAAATCCAAAACCAGATTCAGTAGCTTTAAGAAATTTATCTCTATGCATGTACTTGCCCCTGAGGACACCATCTATATCTGTTATAGCTACTTTGACGTACTGACTATTTACAGTGTCTAGGTGCATTTTTACGTCATTAGCATTTTTTAATTCTCTTATATTCATGTTCAGCTCTTTTTATATCTATGGTTTTAGTATAGATCTATCCTCAGATGGTAGAATTGCATTGTAGATTGTATCTTGAGAATCATATTTGTCGAAAAAACACATGAATAGCAAAAATATATCTGTATTAGGTGGAGGCAGTTGGGGGACAGTTCTGGCAAATTTAGCTGCGAGCAACCAACATAATGTAACATTATGGATGCGAGATTCTGAAGTTGTTGAAGAGGTAAATAAATCTAAGAGGAACTTCAAATACTTACCTGAGCTTAAGCTTGAAGGAAATATTAACGCTACAGAAGACATCTCCTTAATCAATAATTCTGAGATGGTTATATTTTGCATCCCAAGTGATTCTTTTAGAGAAGTTTCTAAGAAGGCCTCTGAATACATAAATAACAGTGTTCAGCTTGTTACTGCTACTAAAGGCGTAGAAAAAGATAAATTCAATTTAATGAGCCAGGTTCTTAACGAGCATATGAAAAATAATTCGGTAGGAATACTTAGCGGTCCAAATTTAGCTCAAGAAATAGCAACCAAGCAATTATCAGGAACTGTTATAGCCAGTGAAGACAAAGCTCTGCAAAAAAATGTAGTAGATATTTTGGGGTCAGATTTCTTTAGAGTTTATGAAAATGATGATCCTTTTGGGGTTGAGATGGGAGGTGCAATTAAAAATATTTATGCCATAGCTTGTGGAGTAGCTGATGGCCTTAATTCTGGAGAGAACACAGTTGGGATGATTATGACTAGAGGCCTGGGCGAAATGAGCAGACTAGCAGTGGAATTAGGGGCAAATCCTCAAACATTCTTAGGATTATCTGGAGTAGGGGATTTAATTACAACATGCGCATCACCATTAAGTAGAAATCATAAATTTGGAAAATATATTGGTGAGGGACTTTCAGTAGAAAACGCAACAGAAGAAATAGGTCAAACAGTGGAAGGCTTAAAGACTCTAAAAGTAGTTAAGGTTTTATCAGATGAAAGAAATATTAATATGCCAATAGTAGATTCTCTATACAAAATCATCTATAAAGGAGAGAATCTTAATGGTTCTGTACAAAATATTTTGGGCGAAGATCTTATTAAAGATGTAGAATTTTTTAAATAATATTATGGCAAAAGACGATAAAGAAAAAATCATTGATGTAGGTTCTGAAGAATTTATCGATAGTGAAGAATGGAAAGAGAATTTACTTAAACAAGGAAAGTGGTTAAGACTGTTATGGATGATAGGGTTTTCATTTATCTATTATCTTTCTATGACTGTTTTATGGATCATTGTATTAATTCAATTTTTGTTTGTACTCTTAACAGATAAAAGGAGCTCAAATGTAGCTAAAGTATCTCTAGGCTTTAGAAATTATATGATTCAAATTTTAGATTACATTAATTATCACTCTAGCGAGAAACCTTTTCCGTTTAGTGACTTTCCTAGTTCAGAGGAGGCAGAATAGGAAAGCATTCATGGAAGACTTTAAAAATAAAATAGCCGTGGTCACTGGAGGTGGCACAGGGATGGGAAGGGAACTTGTTCTACAGTTAGCAGAAGAAGGATGCGACGTAGCTATGTGCGACGTTATTGCAGAAAACATGGAAGAAACTTTTGAACTTGTGACCAAACAATCGCCAGATGTATTAGTTACGAAACATACATGCGATGTATCTGATGAAGAACAGGTTTTAAAATTTAAAGATGAAGTTTTATCGGAGCATAAAACTGAAACAATAAATCTTCTTTTCAACAATGCCGGAATAGGAGGAGGAGCAAGTTTTGTAACTGGCTCTAGAGAAGAGTGGGAAAGGTGTTTCGCTGTCTGTTGGTACGGCGTTTACTATTGTTCCCGTGCCTTTATACCTCATATTGTTTCCAGTGAAGGGGGTCATGTTATTAATACAAGTAGCGTGAACGGATTCTGGGCTAGTTTGGGAGGAAACCCTCATACTTCATACTCGGCTGCTAAATTTGCTGTAAAGGGTTTCAGTGAATCGTTGATAGATGATTTCCGACTAAATGCCCCTCATGTTGGCGTTTCTGTTGTCATGCCAGGACACATAGGAACCTCTATAGCAATAAACACTGGAAAAATATTAGGGGGAGAAAGAACTGAAGAAGATTGGGAAATGGTAAAACAAAATATGATAAAACTTGGAGCCCCTGTTCATAATCAGTCCATAGACCAAATAAAACAGATGATTCAAGAAAGAACGGACTCTTTCGCTGAGACTGCTCCTACGTCTTCATCGGAAGCTGCAAAAGTAATCTTGGATGGAGTTAAAGAAAATAAATGGAGAATATTGATTGGTGATGATGCTAAAGCTATTGATGAAATGGTAAGAAAAGATCCTGAAGACGCATACAATATTATGTTTCATGGCGAAAGAAGAGAGGAACAAAATGATTAAGAATTTTAGAGACAAAGTAGCGGTAATTACAGGAGCTGGTTCTGGAATGGGTCGTTATTTAGCAGTTTTATTAGCAAAAGATGGCGCTGATGTAGTTGTTTGTGACGTCAATCAAGAGACCTTAAACGAGACAGTAGAAATGTTAAGGCAATATAATGTATCTGTTTCTTCTCATATTTTAGATGTAGCTGATAAGGAAGCCATCGAAGCTCTGCCTGAAAAGGTTATCGAGCAACACGGCAAAGTTGATTTAGTTTTTAATAATGCAGGTGTAACTACTGGGTCTCATTTTAAAGATATGGATGAAGAAAATTGGGATTGGGTGATGGGTATAAATTTAGAAGGTGTAGTTAATAGCACCAGAGCATTTATACCTCATATGATTGATAGACCTGAGGCAGCAATAGTAAATACTTCTTCAATTTTTGGAATGGTCGCAGTTCCAGGTCAAACCGTTTATCACGCAACTAAATTTGCAGTAAGAGGGTTTACTGAAAGCCTTGCTATGGAAATGTCTCAATCTAATCCTAATTTACAAGTGCATTGTGTGCATCCCGGCCACATAGGTACTAACATTGCTGCTACTGCAAGAATGGATGAAGATGAATTTAACAAACAGTTAGAAGAGCAAGATAAACTTCCCAGTATATTTACACGCAAAGCTCCAAAAAGTTTAGAAGAAATGGCCGATCAATTCAGAGAAGGGGGCATGCACCCCAGTAGAGCTGCAAGCATTATTTTAAATGGGGTAAAGAAAAACAAAAGCAGAATATTTATCGGTTTAGATGCAAAATTATTAGACCTTTCGCAACGCTTATTTCCTAAGCATTATCATAAGACTTGGCCATTATTTATGCCATTGATGATGATGTTCAGAGACAAGAAACCCCTTAAATCACTTGATTAATTTTTTATACGTCGAGTAGTTAGGGTTATCTACGGCTATTTTATTTTTGGACAGAAGTATCAATAGATTTTTCAGTCCCTCATCCGATAAATCTAAGTCTCCGTTCTTAATCAAGTTTGAAAGTTCTTTGGTTGTTAGATCATCTGATTTAATGACATCTGACATAACCTTAATAACTTCTTCAGACAGTTGTTCTCCTTGATCAATCTCCCTTTGCACCATACCAAGTACATTATTCGTAATTCTTAATTTAAAAGCTAGATGTGGAGGTAATTCGTCTTTAATTTTAGTATCTAAGAAATCCATCACTGCTTTTATTAGTTCACTACTAGTTGGTCTATCAAAAATCATTATTCACCTCCTAAAAATAATAGATCGACAATATCTATTTCAGTTTCAGAAACTCTTCTGCCAATTGCAGCCTTTTCTATGGAATTAATTGTTCCGTTTAAATGCGCGTAAGCTTGAATGAGACAAATTACTCCCCATCTGAATGTTCCAAATACCTGCCAACACTTAACCATTTCTTTGTTAACTTGAAATTTACTAATTGAATTATAGCCTTCAAGCAAGTCTTCTAATTCTCCAAAACCTCCTACAACTTTATCGTTGTTGCCGAATCGCCAAGAGTTACCACAGACCCAACCTAAATCTTGAAGAGGGTTTCCTATATGGGCTAGTTCCCAGTCTATTATTGATTGAAGTCCTTCTCCGTTAACAATTATGTTTCCTAACCTAAAATCTCCATGCACTAGACTCTCTTGAAAATTACTAAAGTCTTGTTCTTTTAACCAAAGATAAGCGTATTCAAAAACAGGGGAGGGTTGATCAAAAGATTGATAGGTTGCGTAGAGGTCTTCAAGTTGATCTTCAGCTGGTTTATTAGGTAAGAAGGAGAAATTATCAATATCAACATTGTGAACTTTAGCAATAGCTTCTCCGCATTGGTAAGCCAATACAGGAAGCGCCTTTTTATACTCTTCGTCTCTTAGTATTTTTCTTGCAATGGTTTCTCCTTCAACAAAATGCATTATGTAAGAATCTCCTAACTCTTCTTCGCTCTTAGAGACTGCTAATATTATTGGTACGGGTGCACCAACTTTAATTACTTCCTTTTGTATTCTGGCTTCGTCTGCAGTTTTTATTGCAAGAGGTCCTTCTATGCCTGAACCCCTTCTAAGAATCATCTTTATAGATTGTTTAGCATTAGAAACTTCAAATTTCCAGATCTCTTTCGAAGCTCCTCCCGTAAGCGGTTCAAGATTAGAAACTTTTCCCTCTATACCTACTTCAAGTAGTTTTTTGGAAAGCGATGATGCTAATTCTTCTTGCATTAATTAGATTCTAAGCTGGCATCTCTTTCACCAAAATCCCATCCAGCACCATTATTCTGATAGTTCTTTAAAATTCTCCTAGCAACAGATTGGACATGAACTTCATCGGGTCCGTCATAAATCCGAGCTTCCCTAGCATGCCTGTACATTAAACTAAGAGGCGTATCGTCAGTAAGACCTTTAGCTCCATGAACTTGTATGGCTCTATCTATAACGTTATGAACCATTTTTGCACCCACAACCTTAATCATTCCTATCTCAATTCTTGCATCATCCCCTTGATCTATTCTTTTTGCGGCATCTAGAGTAAGTTGTCTGCTGGCTTGAATTTCACAAGCGCTATCGAATACAAATTTTTGTAACAATTGCTTATCAGCTAATGAGCTTCCGAACGCTTCTCTTTCATGCATTCTTAAACACATAAGGTCAAATGCTCTTTGAGCTTGACCCAGCCATCTCATGCAATGAAATATTCTTCCTGGACCTAACCTCCTTTGAGCTATAAGGAACCCCTGACCTCTAGGACCCAATAGATTTTCTTCTGGTACTCTTACGTTATCGTATTCGACTTCGTAATGGCCTCCGTGACCACCGTGTATCCCTAATACAGGAGTATCTCTTACGATTTTGTACCCTGGATTATCTGTAGGAACAATAATCATACTGAAAGCTCCGTGACTAGGAACATCTAATTCAGTTCTACACATTACCGTTGTGTAAGTTGCTCCGGCTGCTCCAGACGTAAACCATTTTCTTCCATTAATCACCCACTCATCACCTTCCAAAACTCCTGTGGTTTGAAGTTGAGTCGGGTCAGAACTAGAAATATCTGGTTCAGTCATTCCAAAACTTGGGAAGATTTCTCCAGCAACTAGTGGTTCTAGGTATTCATCGCGCCATCTTTTAGAAGCGAATTCTCTTAACATGATTGAATCTTGCAAAGAGTGAGTCCCTAAGGCAACCATTGCACTGGAGGACCTTCCAATAACTTCATTTATGTATACGTACTCCATAAAAGGCATCCCTTGGCCGCCTATATCTTCAGGATGTCCGAGTGCCCATAGCGATTTATCTTTGGCCTTTTGCATTAATTCTTGCATTTTCTTTGTAGACTCATCGTCTCTCTTATGAAGAATCTCTTCCGCAGGATAAACTTCGTTTTCTACGAATTCTTTAACTTCTTTTCTTACTTTTTTCCAATCTCTACTCATTATTCCCCCCAACTAAAATTTTATCGGCCTTTTAAATCCTTTTAACTTCATTCCTTTTCTTGAAATCTCTATATCTGTCTCTCCGTTAAGCACGTTTTCATTAAATTTATAAGTAACCTGATAGTCTCCTTTTAAACATGACCTATTATATTGAGAAGATTTCTTTCTAGTCTCTCCTATGCTCTTTAAATATTGATTATATTTATTTTTAGTAACTAAGCTTTTCATTTTTATTTGAGTCTCTTCAGGAGAAAGAATAAAAGCCGAAGCATTGTTTCCTCCAAACCCTTTTGCATTTAAGAAACACCCTTTATAAAAATTCGGTTCTTCTAGTTTATCTTCAAGAAGAATATCTAAGTTTTGGGAGTAAACGTCATCAGCTAAAGTATCGGTAGAATGAATACCAGGTATTATTCCTTTATTCCAAGTTCCAAGTGAAGCGATAAGCTGATCTCCTGAAGCCGGAGCCATGCTATGACCAAGATAGCTTTTTATTGCCGTTATGGGCCAGTCCTTTATACCAAAAGTATTTGCTATCTCATTAAGGATGTGTGATTCAGTAGTCCTGTTTGCTGGAGTTCCAGTTCCATGAGCATGTACAAAAGTATTTTGTCTTAAAGGTTTAAGTCCTATTTCTTTCTCGGCGTCTGCTGCGCATCTTGCGATGGTTATATAATTACCTACACCCGGTCCACTAATAGAGCTCTTGCGTCCATCCGAATGAGAATGCACTGAAGCAACCGATCCATAAATATCTGCTCCGAGTTCAATTGCAAGATTAGCTTCCATTAGGATTACAAATTGAGCCGATTCACCTAACACCATGCCTGCATTATTACCAAAAGGGCGGCAAGCCCGAGTTTGAATAGGTCCTGCATCAATTGATTCACCATTTGAAGCTTGGAGTTCTAGCATTCTTTTGTCATCAGATAAGGCTGACATTGCAAAGAAGCCATCTATTATTTCAGGCGTTATAGGAGCTTCTGCTGCTCCTACGATAGATACTTTAGAACTACCTGATTCTATGGCTTCTTTTCCCATTTGCAGGTTGTATAGAAAAGTTGCGCAAGCTCCTACACTATGTCCAGTCCTTCCAACATTACCAAGCACATAAGCATTAATAAAATCTGCAGACATTTCAACTAAACCCAAAGCCAGATTTTTTGAGCTTGCCCTAGAACCCTTGATTCTTGATTGCATAAGTCCACCGAAACCAAAACTGTCTAGCTGACCAATTGCAGCACCACTGAATACTGAAACTTCATCAGGATTTATTTTTTCCTGAACTTCTTCCCACTTAAATCCAAGCTGACCAATGGCATCACTCATGCCAAAAATAGTCATTTGTAGGGCTTTGGGGTGTTGTCTTGCAGGGTAATAAGTTGATGGATCAAAACCTTTGGGTAGTTGGCCAGCAGCACTGGCTTTTATTTGATCCAGGATCACACCATCTGGATCATAGACTTCCTTATCAATTTTTCGAACGAAACAGTCTTTTCTAATTGAAGGCAAATTCTCAAGTAAATATTCTTTAAGATTAATGGAGTCTCCAGAAACAGTCTCCCAGCCACTACCAACAGTTTCTATCTTGCCTTGTAAAATAGCTAAATCTTGAAGGACTTCTAATTGTTCCTTTTCTTGAAGTGAATTAAATACTAGATTTTTATATCCTAAGAAGTTTGAAGACCTTCCCGATGAGTTAATACCTCCGAATCCTGAGATTACTGCTAAAGGTTTATTCTTATTCATCGATAAAATTCTTTTTACTTAAGTGCCTATTGTATGGCAATATTTATTAAAGAATATCAATTTATAACAAGGGAGAAGTTATGCACCCGGGTATTAACGGAAAAAAATTTCCAAATAAACCTGCTTTAATAATGCATGGAAGCGGTAAGGTGGTTACTCATGGAGAGTTAAATGATTTATCTAATCAAGGAGCTCAGCTTTTTAGGTCTTTAGGTTTGGTTCCAGGTGATTCCATAGCGATCATGCTAGAAAACCATTTTTTATTCTTTCCAATAATATTTGCCGCTTGGCGAAGTGGACTAAGATACACAGCAATAAGCTGGAGGCTCCAGCCAGATGAAGTTGAATACATTGTAAGAGACTGTGAAGCTAAAGTTTTTATAACCTCTAAATTTCTAGAAGACACTGCTTTGAATTTAGATTCCTCTCTCAAAGATGTTCATAAGTTTATGCTTGATGGCTCGACTGATACTTATCTCTCTTACGAAGAATCTATCGCCTTACAGCCTGAAGCCCCTATTCCAGATGAGTGTGTTGGAGGCCCAATGCTCTATTCTTCCGGAACTACAGGCAGGCCGAAGGGAGTTAGTAGAGAATTGAGCTTAGATCCTTTGCCTTATTCGAAAGAAGATGGAGATCCAAGTTTATCTAGGGTTCTGTTACTTTATGGAGCTAACGAAGATAGCGTCTACCTTTCTCCAGCACCTATGTACCATTCAGCACCATTGAACTTCTGCACAGCATTTCTAGCTGAAGGTTCTACTTGTGTAATTTTAGAGAAATTCGATGCTGAAGGTGCGTTGCAAGCAATAGAAGAACATAAGGTAACGCATTCCCAATGGGTGCCAACTATGTTCGTAAGATTTTTAAAATTTGACCCTTCAGTCAGAACTCAATTTGATTTATCTAGTCATCAAGTTGCAATACACGCTGCCGCACCTTGCCCTATAGAAGTTAAAGAGCAAATGATAGATTGGTGGGGGCCTATACTTTTTGAATATTACGCTGGAACAGAGTTCAATGGCATGACATTTATAAATTCTGAAGAATGGCTAAGTCACAAAGGTTCAGTTGGGAAATCTCTTTTCGGAGCACTTGAAATTCTTGATGATAATGGAGAGCAACTGCCTCCAGGAGAGACCGGTGGTGTTTTCTTCGGAGGAGAAACAGCAACGACCTTTAAATATCATAACGATGAAGAGAAAACCAATGACGCCATGACTAAACAAGGTTTTAGTACTTTAGGGGATGTTGGTTATTTGGATGAAGAAGGTTATTTATATTTAACTGATCGCAAGTCTTTCATGATTATTTCTGGAGGAGTAAATATTTATCCTAAAGAAACTGAAGATGCACTGGTAATGCATCCGAAGGTGGCTGACGTAGCAGTTTTTGGGGTTCCAAACAATGAAATGGGTGAAGAAGTTAAGGCGGTTATTCAACCTGAGAATATGGCTGATGCAGGTCCGGATTTAGAAGCTGAACTGATGGCTTACTGCAAAGAAAAAATCTCCTCCGTTAAATGCCCTAAGTCCATTGATTTTGAAAAGGAGTTACCTCGGCACCCAACTGGTAAACTTTACAAGCGTCTTTTAAAAGATAAATATTGGCCTTAAGTGAACACTCAAAGATCACTTGTTGTTGGATCAACTGGTCTAGTTGGAGAGGAAGTTGTAAACCTATTAGCCTCCAAAGAAATTCCTGTAAGAGCTCTTTGCAGGAGAGACTTAAGTTCTCCTAAACCTTTTGTTGAAAATATTAAAGTTAATTTTGATCGCCTAGATGAATACGAAGAACATTTTAAAGAAGTTGATGATGTTTATATCTGCCTTGGGACAACCATTTCAAAAGCTGGATCCCAAGAAGCCTTTGAGAAAGTAGATATAGAATATTGTCTAGAAACAGCAAAAATAGCGTTCAAAGCAGGTGTCAAAAATCTTTCCTTGATTACTTCAATGGGGGCTGATCCCAGTTCTTCTACTTTCTATCTGAGAACCAAAGGAATTATTGAAGATAAAATTTCACAATTAGATTTTCAATCTTTATCTATTCACAGGCCGGGCCTTTTAATAGGCATTAGAAAAGAAATGAGACTAGCTGAATTGATAGGCCAAAAGATACACCCTGCAGTTAATTTATTATTATTAGGTAATTTATCTAAATTTAGATGTATAAAAGTTGAAACATTGGCCAAAGCAATGATTAATTGCTCTGGTTTAGAAGCAGGTACTAAACATTATTACTATGATGATTTTGTTGAAAAGGGTGGAGGTTGAACTAACCTGCTTTTTTAAATTTTAAATCTGAATCTTCTATACTTTTAAATCTGACTTGAAAAAGATCTTTTAGATAATTTTGAGTATTTATCCAAGGGTCTTTCGAACCTTGTTTGGGTAGCGTGTGAGCAACCCT